>ERZ773063.1062-NODE-1062-length-16940-cov-5.860764_pt1 | contig 16940 bp, 20 predicted proteins | sample MGYA00580625_ERZ773063 | MGnify/ENA primary metagenome ERZ773063 (study PRJEB29015, sample SAMEA2738022) | human oral metagenome | biome: human oral; feature: human-associated habitat; material: dental | place: China | collected 2042 ...
GAAACATATAGAGCGGCAGAGTCGGATGACGTAAACGACCGAGAAGTTCTTTGAACCCCGCATATCGGAGTTCACTGCACTCCTCTACCCAGATAAGACTTATGTTGTTTATGGATTTTAATTTTGCGGGTTTATCCATCCCCTTGAACACGATCTTGCTGCCATTGGCAAAACGCATCTGCATCGGTGAGGCGTTAAATACGATCATCGCGCCCAGCCCCATATCCTCCACGATCTCACGAAAGAGAGAAAAGCAGCTGTCTCGTATGGTGTCATAAACCTCACGCACAACAAGCACTGTCCTGCGTTCGCTGAGGAGCTTCAGAATGACTTTCAGCGCTACATGATACGACTTCGAGGATCCATAGCCACCAACGAGGAAGTAAATCTTGCTTTCCCAGTCGAACAGGAAAGATTCGAAATGTGGATTAACCTCTTTTCGAATGTCCATCAGTCCCGCTCCTTTTTCGCCTGTATTGTGATGCTCAACGCCGAATCTTCGCTGCTCCCGCGTGCATTGAGGAGCTTCTGCTTGGTCTCAATGGCGCGAAGCTTCTTCTCCTGCACGCGCGTCAGAGCCTCCTCAACCAGAATGATCTTGTCAATCAGGAGTTTTGTGTACCTCTTTCGCGCCACCAAGGCACCCCGGGGAGCCTTTTTTGTGAACGCAATGACATCCTCATTCTCGGCAAGTTCTTTTTGATTTCTCAGCTCCTCGAGCCGTTTGAGCATACGCAGCTCTCGGAGGCTGAGAAGCTGTATTGTCTCATCAATCAACGCCAGCGGATCCTTATCAACGCTCTCACACAAGCGGCGTTCATCATCATCGAGTGCACGCATCCAGATGGCGGAGTACTCGCCCGTTGTGACGGCATTCTGATTCCCGAGAGGTGCTCCGTGTCCGACGGCGTTTTTATTCCCCGGCTGACCGCCACGCCTCCGTTCCGATTTCGGAGCGTTCCTTTTCCCAGAATCGGAACGCTCCTTTTTGCGACGCTCCCATTTGTCCTCAGACTTCCATTTGCGGATACGGCTCGCTGGTAGACCAAGACGCTCAGCAATCTCTGTTGGCGTTATCGCCCCTCCGCTATCCAGATATATCCGCAGAGCATCTTCCCGCTGCGGATTCCTCGCCCTTGCCATTTACATAATCACCACCATCCTCGCTGTTGGCATCCGTTTGTTTCCACGCATGCAAAAAGGGCACCGCGTCTGCAGTACCCTCACTATTCACAGCTTATACTATATCACAGGTCTTTGTGTCCGTTTGTATCCATTTTTCAAAAACAGCCTCAAACTCATTCAGAGCTTGCCCGTGTAATTTGTGTATGTGGTGATACGCATAGCCAAGCCCCACCGCGATATACTCCCAGCTTTTGCCCCACAGATACCGACGTTTCAGCACCTCACGATAACGGCCATCGGCGATCTGCTCGATCAGCACCCCTGCCTCATTTCGCAGCGCAACGAGTTTATCCCACTGCGCATTCACGCGCTCAGCATATCCCTCCAATACCGCAATCGCATCGGAGAGATCGCCGATCTTGCCTCCGCTGACCTTATTCGCATCATACTGGATCGCTTTCAGATGCAAAATATCAGCTTTTGCTTGTTCGTATTCTTGCTCAAGAAGCTTCAGCTCACGTTCAGCATCACGGACACGCCAGAGATACGCCCGCACCTGTTTTATGTCAGTCAATTCGCATCTCCTCCAAGTCCCGCAGACGATACTTCCTCAACTCTGCCCGCAGAGCCTTGTTCTCCTCCCTGAGCGCATCAATCTCCTCGGGATCGTAGTTCTGATCCTCCTCCCTCTCCATTACGCGCGCCATCATGCAGCGCATACTCGCGTTGATGATGTGGCTGTCACTCCGATCGCCGGCAAGCCACATCGAGAGATGGCGCATTGCCCGTACTGCGTGTTCTTCTGCAGGGATACCCCGCCACGTTTCGCCCGGATGCTTCTCCGCACCAGCCGTCAGCCCCTCGGCGATCTCATCCAACCATTCAAAATCAATGTATCGGTATTCATTCGATTCCACACTCTGCGGATATTTTGTATCTGCCATTTCTCTGACCTCCAATCACTCAGCCTTGTCCGGAATAACATCCGCAAAGCGCTCCTCCTCGAACCTTGACAGCCCAGCGATCAGACCGCCCGACGGTACCACAGAAATGAGTTCCGTGTCCACCTCCATCCGCAAAGGAGCGTACTTACGCACAGGCGGGTAAAAACGCACGGGAGCCGTGCGCTGACGGAAGTAATCGACGAGATCGGAGAGGCGCCGCGCGTCGAACGCTGCGTAAAAGGTCTGCCCGTTCTCAATGTTCGTTGGCATACTCGAAAACCGATAACTCACGTTCATTTTGGCACTGCGCGTATACGCAGTAAGCCCATCCATACGCCACACCAGCAGCAAGGTCGCGATCTGCTTTTTCGGTGTGCACGCGTTCACCGGCTTCATCGCTGCAAGAAATTCCGTAAACTCATTTGCACAGACGATCGTATAGGGCTCACTGCCGATAATCGGCGGCAGCAGCTTGTCGTAATTCGGCATTGCAGCGTTCTCGCACATAAGGTTGCTCTGTAAATCAAAGGTTCCCTCTCTGCCGGAAGCATCCTCCACCCAAATACAGCTGTACCGATTTGACACATAGGCCCGCCCTGCATGGTAACGAATCACCGACAGGGCTTCGTCCTTGCCCAGAATCTTCTTGGCATTCTTCATGAAAATCAGCATTTCGTAGTCCTCCTTATCGCGCCTTGTAGCGCTCTATCCTTGCTTTGACCGCATCCAACATACTCTCCTGACCTGCGGCCTTGCCTTCCAGTGCCCGTATTACATCCTCATCGATCGTTCCCTTTGCGACAAGGTGATGCAGCACCACAGATTCAGTCTGTCCCGGACGATGCAGACGCTTATTCGTCTGCTGATATGCCTCAAGGCTCCATGTCAGTCCATACCAGATAGCAATATGCCCGCCGTGCTGGAGATTCAGCCCGTGCCCCGCGCTCTGCGGGTGCACCAAGAGAATCGGTATGTGTCCGGTGTTCCAGTTGCGGATATCATCCGCCGTTTTGAGTTCCCGCGCCTTTGGATAACGCTTTCGCAGCGCGTCAAGGTCATGTCGATAGCTGTAGATCACCATGACACTCTTGCCCTCGTTGCAGCTGATGATCTCGTCCAACGCCTCAATCTTCGCCCCGTGAATCTGCACAACTTCTTTTTCTGCGTCGTAGACAGATCCGTTTGCCATCTGCAGCAGCTTGTTTGTCAGCGCGGCAGCAGATACGGCAGTGATGTCCGTATCCCCGATGCTCAACACAAGCTCCTTTTCCATCTCGCGGTATCGCTCCAACGCTTCATCTGGCAGCTGCACCTTCACGACGTTCTGCATCAGCGGCGGCAGTGTCAGATAATCCTCGCTCTTCATGCTGACGCAGATATCGCCGATCCGCTTGTAGATTTCCTTATCGGCACCGGGACGCAGATCGTAACTGTATACGACATAACCGCTCTGCTGTCCGGGTCGGAAATATCGCTCACGGTACTCCGTCAGTGTCCTGCCGAGCCGTTCGCCACGATCAAGGAGATACAGTTGACTCCAGAGATCCATCAGACCATTAGGGGCGGGCGTCCCGGTGAGAAGTACGACACGCCTCATCAGCGGCCGTACCTTTCGTAGGGCCTTGAATCTCTGCGATGCGGGGTTTTTGAAACTACTCGACTCGTCGATCACCACCATGTCGAACGGCCATTTATCACGGTAATAGTCAACCAACCACTTGACCACATCACGATTGACGACGTAAATGTCTGCGTCCGCCCGCAGTGCCGCCTCCCGTGTTGCCATATCGCCGACAGCGATGGAGATGCGCAGGTTCTGCGTATGCGCCCACGTCTCGCACTCGTCGCGCCACGTACTCAGTGCCACCCGCAGCGGAGCGATCACAAGCACTTTGCGCACGGCGAACCGGTCATATATCAGCTCATCGATCGCTGTCAACGTCGAGACCGTCTTGCCCATGCCCATATCCAGCAGAAGAGCAACAGCAGGTGTATCGATGATCCGCCGAATCGCATACTCCTGATACGGACGCGGTACGAACTCCCTACGCATCGATGAAAAACTCACAGAACGTGCGGATATCGGCATCCGAGCGAATCACGCAGACCGGGAACCCTTTTGCGCGAATCTCTCTGTGTGCCGCTTCCTGTGCCTTGCGCAGTTTCCCGCCCGGGCGTTTGATCTCCGCAAAGACTGCACGCCCCCCTGGCAGAAGAACGATGCGATCAGGCACACCAACGCGCCCCGGGGAGATGAGTTTCATCGCAAGCCCTCCGGTCTCTTTGACCGCCTTCACAAAATTCCGTTCGACTTGCTTTTCCGTTATTGTTTTGTCGGGCCGGAACAGCCCTGAAAAAATATTTTTCATATTTCCTCCCTTACCCCTTGACAAATCCTTTGTAACCTGGTACGCGCGCACGCACATGCGCGTACACTTTTTCAGAAATAAGAAAATATAGGGGTGTATATCCTTAATTCTAAACATCTCTATACAAATAAAGTTACAAAGTTACATATACTCTATCTCCTTGATTTTCTAAGGCTTAGCCCGTAACTTTAGAAAGTTACACAAAGTTACAAAGTTACATTTCCTTTAATCTTGATTTCATCAAGTGTAACTTTCTACCTCCGTGTAACTTTCTCCAAAGTTACAGAATCTGTGCTAGGTTCTCCGGAAAAATCCTTTTTGAACTCCATAATGAGGAAATCGGATGCCTCCACTCGGTTGATCCCATCCCTTCATCTTACGCAAAACATCATTGATTTCTATTGATTGGGCCCGCGTAAGTTTTTTAGGGTCTCCGTTTAGGAGTTCTACCCAGACCTCTAGAGCGCAGATACGATTACGCGGTACAATGCCCGGCATCATGTCTAGCCCGTCCCCGTGAATGAAATCCCGGCGCTCTCCGACGTCTAAGCTATTCCAGTTCGCCGGAATCAGCTTATCCGCATAATCACGAATCAGGCCCGCTAAAGGGCTCTCATCTGTGTGTGCTTCCTGCAGCTCCCGCGCAATCGCCTCCATGCGACCGTCCAGATGCAGGGGCTCGCCGCCCTTGAAGGCGTCGACGGCCTCCGCCCATATTTGCCCTACAACGTCCTCCGTAAGATGCTCAAAATGGGACATACGCTGCCGCTCCTTGTCCACACGCATCGGCCACCAACGGCGGCCGCCCGTCTGATCGCGGATAAAGTCCGCGATATTGGTTGTAGCGATGAAGATGCACTGACGCGGATACCGCTCTGTACGGCGTCCGTAGGCGGCTCTGAAAGAGTCCTCCTGCTTGGAAATGAACTGCTTCACGAGCTCAAAATCTGCCTTACGGATCGCCGCGAGTTCGCCCAGCTCAATCAGCCAAAATCCCTGAATATGCTCCATTGCATCTTTGCCTTGAACGGTCACAAGGCTCTCGGAGTGCCAGCCATGCGCGAGCTTGCGCACAAGAGAGGACTTGCCCTGCCCTTGCTTACCAATCAACGTTAGAACGGTGTCAAACTTGATCCCAGGCTCAAGCACTCGACCGACGGCCGCCGCAAGCGTCTTGCGTGTAACCGTGCGGTTGAACTCCGTATCCTCCGCCCCGAGGTAGTCAATAAAGACCGTGTCCAGACGCGGGATGCCGTCCCATGTCAGCCCCAGCAGGTAGTCCTTGAGTGGATTGAAGGCGCGGCGTGTCGTGACCTCGCTGAGCGCATCCTCAATCGTGCTTTTGCCGCGAATGCCGTAAATCTCCTCGAGGTAGTTCCGCAGAGACGAGTCGTCGCTATCCATCCACGCCGTTGACCGCTCGCGCGGCCGCCACGGCAGATCGCGCAGAACGACAATACGGTGCGCGAAGTCGTCGATCGCAGCGCTGCCTTTCAGCCCTGGGTCGTTCTCGAGAATGAGCTTGACGTTCTTCGCCGTACTCTCGTAACCACCCATCTTTGTTACGTCCATCTGCGCGAGCCAGTTGTTATCCTGCTCGTCGTCCGTCTCCACTTCGAAGTCTTGTCGTACCTCTTGAAGCCGCTCCTCGCCGATCGTGACCCTTACTCGGTCATCGGCCGCCGCAAGCTCCTGCATCGCCTTGTAGCTCGGCAGACGCCCGGGCGGTGTGTTCGGTGCGGCATCCTCGTCGCGAACGCGAAACTTGTGAATGCGTACAAGGTCAAACGCGTTGACGAGCTTCCCGCAGCACGGATCCGTCGAATGATGGCTAAAAAGGAACTTGCCATCATCGTAGACCACGGCTCCTGCCGCAGACGTTCCCGCCGTGTAGGTGTAGCGGTCATCTGCGGCGCACTGCTCATATACTCCCGACAGGAACGTGTCCATCGCCTCGGTGATGCTGTACGTACGGCAAAACGCTCCGACAATGCCTTTCTTGGTCAGTGGATCTTCTTGCTTCTCGGCGGACCTGCGAATCTCGGCGTGCACGCGTGAGCTCTCCGGCCACTGTGACTGATCGCGCCAGTTCTCGTAACGGGAAAGCACTTCATCAGCGTTGAGAAACGCGTCATCGTTGTACGCGAAGACATAGTCTCCGTCAATCGGCGTAGAGGGATAGAACATCAGCCGATGCGGCTGATAGGTCGTGTCGTCGAACTGCTCGATGTCAATGTCCGCCGCGACACGTCGTGCGATCGCTTGATACTCATCCGGCGATACCGGGCGACTGAGCGGCAGGACAAGGCGCAGACGCGGTTTTTCCGGCGTGTGCTTGTGCGTACTGTAGATCACGGCCGCAGGGTTCTCGAGGGTAAACATTACGAGGTCCCAGAAGTCCGGCTGCGCAAAGTCTGCGTCGAGCGTCAGGAGCTGCCGGCTTGCAACAGACTCCGCTGTCCGGCGTCCGCCCTTCAGCACCCCGCCGACGAAGCCGCCAACGTCCTTGATGCGGCTCTGCTCGGTCTTAGGGAGCTTCTTGTATTCGGCGATGGTCTCGCTCGTCCGCTGTGTTTCACTGAGGCGACGGACGAAGTCGGACCACATAATTTCTTTGTTTTTCCAGTGCTTATCCATCCGAGAACGCCCTACGGCAATCGTAAGGCGCGTGTCGTGCGAAAACGCGGGGATGGTATCTGTCTCGTTACTCATGAGGATCCACCCATGCCGATCCCTCCTATGCCGTCATTGCGATCGCTGTCTCTGTCACCTGAGACCGTGTGTCTATATCCTCGCAGTGGTCGTATGTAATGCCTACCTGATCTGCCCACGCGATGATCTCTGTGTTGACCTCCGGCTTTTTGTGCGCCGGCTGATTGCAGTCGAGCTTTGCTTGCTTGATCGCACCGTCCGTAACCTCGATGCACGCGACCAACTTGCCCCGATCATCCGACATGAGGACGATGTGTGTTTCCCCCTTGCGAACACTCTGCGCGTACGTCCCGACGCAGTTGTGCAGTGTTTTTCCTGCGTCATAGAGAACCTTTGAGCAGTCCGGCAGGAAGAATTGTATGCGGTCCTGCTGCATCGCAAGGCGCCGACGAATCGGCGCGGTCTCGTTATCAAAGGTGTAGTCCGGATACCGTTCCTTATGATGCAGTGCGACAAGCGTATCATGCAGTTTTCGAATTTTCGGCGGACGACGTCGGAGCTCCGCATAGGACGTATTCCCCAGAAAGTGAAGCATCTGCAGGGAGTCTCGCACAGTGTGCTCAGAACTGCGGCGCAGGAAGCGCAGGATCTCCGTGCCCGTGTAGAACTCCTTGAGCTGCAGCAGTGTGTCATTAAGAGGATAGACCCGCTGCTCACCGCCCTCGTAGTTCCCGAACAATGGAAACGCCTGCATCGCAATGTCGGAACGGCCGAAGAGCTGGTGCAGAAACACAAGACGCTGCAGACAGAACGCATCCTTTGTGAGCGCGCGGCGCACAGAGCGCGTATCCGGGAGCTCGGCGGCGGCGATCATTCCTGTGACGGTATCCTTTGCACGCCGGATGACTTCGAGTTCAGTATTTTCCGGGAAACGGCCCAGCTGCGCGACATTGTTTCTCCCCATGATTGTGTTGAGCTTTCGCAGATTCGCAGGCAGGTTCGACGCATCTTTGAACACCATCCGATAGGCGATGTTCCCGATCGGGAGAAGCAGCCACCCGGCAGAGCTTCCCGCCGGACAAAAGAATGAGGACACTTTATGCCCAACGCGCCGCTCCAGTTTCGATCGGACGGTCTCTCGGAGAAGACGCAGGAGATTGAGCACCTCGGACTTATGCTTCACAATGCTGAAGTGCGTGTAGAGATAGCGAATCATTGACGACTGTCCGAGCTCGATCAGCTCCTTTGGATCGCAGAGTTCCATTTGCCGCGATTCCCCCTTGACGTGCTGCGTCCAAATAGTTCTGCGCCGTTTCACATCAAAGCGGAACTCCTCCTTATATGAGTGCTCCTGCCAATATTCCAGGGAGCCGCGCGGAGCGGGTGACAGCCCTTTCCCATATACCGCCAGTTTGACAAAGTCCTTGTATTCGTGGAGGTACAGAAACATTGTGACCGGAACAACTCTATTGTAGTGTGCCCACACATTATCGCTGTTTCGCGCGCCGTAGTGGAGAGGCATCCGGCACTGCGGGCAATGCGTTGTCACAGGGGCACACATACCACCGCGCGGAGCAAGGATCCTAAAGTCGTGACCGCAGTGCATACAGCGGAAGATCAGCTCGTCGGGGTTGTAGTCCTCAGAGGAGGCTGTGTACGACTCAAACATTCGCGGGATCGATACTTGTGCAATCTGCATAAGCGCCTCCCGTCAGTCCAGGAAGCTGAGATCGTCGTCCTCAGCTTCGGCAGTCTCCGGCATGGGAACATCCACAGGATGGACTTCCGTTTTCGGCTCTGCCTTCTTTGCACGAGACTTCCGTTTTGCAGGCTTCTCTTCTGCTGCGGGCTCCGCTTTCTTCTCTGCTTTCGGAGGCGTCAGCGCCGTCTCAAGCGCGATCGCGACATTGCACGCACGCCGCATATCGGCAACATAGCCGCGCAGGTGATCCACATCCTCGGCGGATGCCGTACCCGTCTGCCCCTCTGCATCCGATCGTGTGATCAGCTCATCGAGCTCCTTCAGTACACCGAGCTGCCGATCCATCTGTGATTTAATCATTTGTAAGTCCTCCTAGTCTTTCTTGTAGTAGTCCGTGATGTAGCCGTCGGCGGTCAAGATCAGTCCCTTTGCCCATCCGATTGGCTCTCCCATAATCCGGCATACATTGTCCAGATCGCACGCATCGGCGGGGCACTCGATCACAACCTCATCGTGGATGTGCATCACGATCCGATATCCCGCCGCCTCGAGGCGTGTCATGGCAACGGCGAGACAGTCCCGCGCGATTGCCTGGACGATGTTCTCGACGAGTTTGCCGCCGTAGGTGCGCAGGCGTGCCCACTTGCCCGTAGTCTGCTCCGCTCCTTCGTAGGTAATCCCCTCACGGTTAAACGCGGGCTCGATCTCAGTCATCGGTCGCACATAGGCAAGTCTGCGTCCCGACGGAAGCCGAAGGAACAGGATGCCCTTACGAGTTGAGAACGCGACACCGTGATGCAGTGTCACAGCCCTGCGCTCACGGACTGCCTCGAGGGCGGCCGCATCCACGTCATACCAGAGTTGCTTGATGTGCGAGCTCGCCCTGCGCCAGCTGTCAACGATCTTCAGCAGCTCCTCATCGCTCAGTCCGAGCTTATCCGCACCCATCGCTTTGAGTGCGCCGATACTGCCTTGATACCCAAGGGCGAGCTCTGCGATCTTGCCTTTCTGCCGCAGATGCCCATTGATGCCGTGCTTTTCGACGGGCACCCCGAACATCTTGGATGCCGATGCACAGTAGATGTCTCCGCCCTCGGCAAAGACCTCCATGCGCCATTTTTCCCCGGCGAGCCACGCGATCACACGCGCCTCAATCGCGGAGAAATCCGCAACTACGAAGCGGCAGCCCTTATGCGGAACAAATGCGGTACGGATGAGCTGTGACAAAACGTCAAGCGGATGGTCATAGATCATCTCAAGAGCGTCCGCGTCACCACTGCGAAGGAGTGCCCGCGCATCGTCAAGCTCTGTCATCGAGTTGCGCGGCAGGTTCTGCACCTGCACGAGCCGCCCCGCCCAACGCCCTGTCCGATTCGCTCCGTAAAATTGGAGCAGTCCGTGTACGCGGCCATCGTCGCAGCGTGCCCGCTGCATCGCCTCATATTTTTTGACCGAAGTCTTGGACATGAGCTGTTTGAGCTTCAGCATCTCCTTGACTGCGGGCTTTTGTGCCCGTTTGATCACATCCGGCAGAACATCTTTGGCAAGGGACTCCGGAGCGAAGCCCTCTTCTCTATAAATCCAACGTCGAAGCTGTTCGCCGCTCGCGGGATTCGGCAGCCCCGTCAGTTCTGCCGCCTGTGCGATAACGCGTCCTTTGAAGTCCGCGTCAAACGCGATTGCCTCAGACACGAGCTGGGCATCGATGCGGACACCGCGATCGTTGATGCGCTGGTCGAGCTCCCAAAGCCGCTTTTCGCGATCACTCAGCGAATAACTCGCGAAGCGTTTACGGATCTCCCGCTCTGCTACAACGTCGCGCACGCAGTACTCCTTGAACAGCGCCCATTTCTCCGGCGCGTGCTCCGGTAGATTCCTTTCGCGGCCGCCGTTGACCTTCGTCGGCTTGCATGGCTTGCAGAAATACGTGATGAGCTGTTTTCCGACGCTCATCTTCGTCTTGTCGTCTGCAAGGCGCAGTGCCTTTGATACGCCCTCAAGCCCTCCCGGAAGCCCCAGCGTCAGGGCGTGTACCCTCGTGCATGACCAGCCGACGGGGTCGAGGAACTGAAACGGCATGTCAGGGCTACGGCGGTGCAGGAAATGACTGAGCACCGTGCGTTCGAACTGCGCGTTATAGGCGCATTTCATGACCTCGTTATCCGTGAGTGCTGCGAGAACGTCCGCAGGGAGCTCTTCGCCTGCTGTGAAGTCTACGATCTGCACGGGTGCATCGTCCCACGCATACGCGAAGAGCAGCACCTCACAGTTCTCGGCGTATTTGTACCCTCCGACCTTCTTAATGTCGAGATCGCTGTAAGTCTCTATGTCAATGGATAGTATCATCTGAATACCTCTAAGAGCCCGTACGGATATTCCGCACGGGCTCCGCTCTATCGATCAGCTGAGGAAATCGTCGTCATCATCCCCGCCGAGATCCTCGAAGTCCTCGTCGGCAGAGCGTTCGCCTGTCAAGTGATCGCCGTCGCGCACCTTCTGGATGTTGCCGAGCCCGCATCCGATGCCGACATTGCCCTGCGTGTTGAACGCGAAGAACGTGACGCTGACGTTGGCGTAGCACCCAGAGTACACCTCCGAGCGATCCATAACTGGCTCAACACGGCGATCGACGATCTTAGGCGGGTGGTCCGCGCTTGCATTGGCGTTGAGAAAATAGCATCCTGCGTACGCATCATCGTCCGGGCGATCCTCATCGCCGTCACGCAGCGGGAGCTTGAGGTTCTTCGGGACGACACCGTTCTTGTTGGCGAGCTTTGCCTTGCCCTCGGCCTTCGCCTCCTCGATCGCCTTGTTGATCGCCTTGATGGTCTTGGTGTCGTCCTTGCTGATGAGGAGCGACGCGCTGTAGCGCATCTTGCCGCTCGTGTCGCCCTGCATCTGCTTCGGCTCCCAGATATTCGCATACGAGAGACGGACATTCTTGATAACGATTCTACTCATTGATCTTCTTCCTCCATAACTTCAAACTCGGTCTTCGCCGGATCATATTCCGGCCGTTTATCATCCTCCGGCACAAGCGTTGGCTTACCCGGCGGCTTCTCGACGACGCTCCCGAGGATCTCGCCGAATTTCTTCTTTGTGATGGTTTTCTCGAGGTCGGTGATGGTCTGTATCTCTAGGGGCTTATAGATCACATCATCGGCGTACCCCGCCCCGCGCAGGAGCTTGACGGCCTTTGCCTCGTCCGTAATTTTCCGATTGCTGCGTCCCTCAACGATCTTAAAGCCCGGCCACTTATGACCCTTGAGTGCTTCTGCGAGGGCAAAGGTCTTGATCTTCTCGGCGTACCGTACGAGACCATCAACGCGCTCCAGCACAAACGACACCTCGCCATCCGTGAGAAGATCGGCATCCCGAAACTCGAGTTTTGCGATCTCGAGGTTGTAGTCCGCGAGAGCCTTGCACTGTGCGGCTGCACGGCAGAACCTGCAATGCTCGCCCGCCTTGAAATCGCCTTTGTCCGCATAGGCGAGCTCTGCGATCGGCTTGATGCTCTCGCCCCACGCAAGGAGCTCGGCAACGGACATGAGCTGCGTTGAGAGTCCGCCGTTGCGCGGCTGGAAGATAGACATGCGGACGTGGTCAAAATCGTAGATGTAGCCGTACTGCTCGATCGCGCCGAGTGCGTAAAGCCGCATCTGTGTGTTGCCCTCGGCGGAGACCGGGACGCCCTTGCCATACTTGAGGTCGACGATCTCGAGAACGCCGTCGCCGATGATGACCATATCCCCTGTGCCGAATCCATTTTTGACCCAGCGACTGAAGTCCAGCCGTTCCTCAACGAGGGCGATGCCCTGTGCCTCGTTGATCTTCTCGATACAGAGATCAACGTACTCACTGACGTACTCACCCATCTCGGGGGAGTAGAGCGCGTCATGTCGGATGCTGTCAATACAGAGGGTCAACCCGTTCTCGGATATCTCACCGAGCCAGTGTCGGATCCGCGCCTCTGCGAGTGCGTGGGCGAGCGTCCCCTCCTGCGCAGCTTCGCCCGCCTTGTCCGGGAACTTCCGTTCAAGGCGAGCAGATGGCGGGCAAGACAGCCACCGTTTACTCCCCGATGCGCTTAGAACTGCGTGTGCCATCAGAGCGCCCGCGCCTTTTCCAGGAAATCCTCAATCTTATCGTCCGGGAGCTCGCTGAGTTTCTCAACGCCACAGTCTGCGAGGAGTGCCTTGAGTGCCTTGGACTTGCCGCTGCGTGCGATCGCGGCGCACTCCGCTTTCACTGTCTCACGGAGCTTCTTGTAGTCTGTCTCCGCATCGTTGGGGGCGGGGGCAGCGGTGCTGTCCAGCGCCGCCTCTTCAAGCAGCGGTGTCTCTTCTTCTGCAGCGACTTCCTCCGCGCTATTCGTCTCAGGCTCGGGAGCCTGCGCAGGTGCGGGCTTCGTTTTTTCTTTGGGCGCGGGATTTGCGGGGATGGGCTCATCCTTGTAGACCTTCTCGGGCACGATGACCGTCTCCGAGGACTTCGTCTTGTGCGGTACGTCGGGGAGGTCGATCTCCGTGCCGATTTCCGAGCTCGCTGAGATCTCGCTCTTGACCTTCGTGGATGCGCTGAGTGCCTGCAGCGAGCAGATGAGATTCGCGATGGCGTCCTTCTGAGCCCCCGCGATATCGCGCTCGGTGATGCTGATCTTGATTGTCATGTTGTAAATCCTCCTTGAGTTGTGTTATACTGTGTTCGTAAGTCTTTCTTGTCGCCCGGAGTGGTTAGCGTCGCTCCGGGTTCTTTTTATGCCTGTTCACGGTTCAGCTTCTCCGCAAGTGCCATTGCTGCCGCCTCATCATCGGTCAGGCCGCCTGCATACTCGCGGTTACCGCTGTGATCGACGATGCGCATATCCTTGATGCGGTAGACCTGATACACCTTTCTCCCGCCAAGATACTGGCTCGAAATCTTCCACTCACTCTTCATTCTGTCTCCTCCTCGCCCTTGACCCAATAGGTCAGGGTCAACTTATCTCCGGGATAGATCATCCCGTGCCGATCGAGCAGCCAAGGATTGTTTTCCTCGACGCCGCTCTTGTACTCAAGGATATACCGGCGCGTGCCGGTATTCTTCCGCAGGTACGTTTCCGAGATCCCCCAAAGGGTATCCCCTGGCTTGACAACGTAGACCTCCTCAACGAGGACGGCGTTCTTGCCGCCGTCATGTGTTGCTGCCCCCGCACAGAGGATTGCTGCACCTGCGATGCAGCATCCCGCAATCACCTTCATGACGCTCATGCGACCGCCTCCTTTCTTGCGCTCAGCAGTCCGCGATAGGCGGGCATATCTCTAATAAGTGCATCCAGCCAAGACTTCTTCATCTTGCGCTGGCCGCTGATCGGGTCGATCGTCCAGACCAGCTCGCCGCGCCCCATCTTCGCCGTCACAACGTCGGGCGTGATGTCCAGCCGCCGCGCGATCTCCTCGCGTCCAACGAGCCTGTCTTCCTCCTGTGCTACGGGCCGCGCATCCTTGGACTGCTCTGCTTTGAGTTTTTGCAACTCTTCACGGACGATGCTGCGGATGATCTCCGAAAGCTCGTCCCGCAGCGCATCGAACGGATTAGCATTTGTCATCGTGTCACCTCCTCTCAATATCAGCGACATACGGAAACAGATCATCAACGCCGCACTCGAGGTACTCACACAGCTTGTTGAGTACGGCGAACGTGATATAGGTGCTGCGCTTGTAGTAGATGTTGGTGAGCGTGGTGCGGGAAATCCCTGTGTCCCGCGCCACTTTGCTGATCTTAATAAGCCTGCTGCCGAGAATCGCAGAAAATTTATTGTCAATCACACGAATCACCTTTTCTTTTCACCTCCATTTTTGTTCAATGTATTGGACGTTTTATTGCTTGTATTATACATTTAGCAAAACGGCTTGTCAATTGCTTTTTCGTCCAATACGTTGTACATTTATCTAGGAGGTGTATAAAATGTTGAAATGCAACTTAGCTATTCTCCTCGCAGAAAGAAATCTACGCATCAGCAAAGTCAGTGAGGATACTGGAATCTCGCGAACGACACTGACTTCACTCTCGAATAACTACAGTCAAGGGATTCAGTTAGACACGCTCAATAAGCTGTGCCTATACCTGCAAGTTTCCCCTGATCGGCTGTTTGCCTATATCCCATTTGACTACCGCGTGAGCGTATCCCGTGAGGGTGATGATGCTTTCAGAATCTCTATGACCTTCACGTCGAAAGGGGGAGCAAAGACAGCTGATTTATTTGCACAGGTTTCTGCCGACTATGACATAGAACCATCCGACGAAGATGATCCGCACAGCGTTCCCGTCAAGATGTTGACCGATGTACGAATCGTACTGGATCTATACCCCCCAGACGGTGATCTTTCGGTCGAGGAGGAGAACCAGCTACTGATCCGTTATCTCTCCACAATGCCCGCCATCTTCAAAACAGACGTTGAGGACACCGTAACAGCTACCATCTGCGCCGATCTGGAGGGCGATGTCGAAGTACCTGAGCTATCCTGCGCGTTTGAGTGGCCGACCGAGCTCGCTTAGGGCTCACCGCAGTACCTCAACAACCGACTCATTCCAACGAATCTGATGACCGCTGTGCCCGTTGCGCTCATACGGCATTTCCTCGCCATAATTCTTGCCCTTGTTCGTGATGCGCCATTCCTTGCCGATCTTCATCTGGAGCCCCGCATTCTGCAGGAGCAGATTGGTATCCTTTGCGCTGATGCCGAGCTTTGCACCGATCGCAGTAGGATTGAGAAATCCCGTGTCATGCTCTGCCGGAGGAATGAGTTCCTTGACCTCGGGCATCTCGACACCGTACGCCCGCTCAATCATGCTCGTCGCCTTCGCGAGCGCGATGCCATCCTTGACGCCGAAGAGTTTCTGCAGTTCTGCCGCCGTGCTGCGAACATCCCGCACTGCCGTCCCGATCATGCGGGTGCGGTACTTCGGGTTCTTTTCGAGTTTCGGCACGGTGTAGCTGCCTGTCTTGCGGATTGCGGGAAGAATCTCATCAGCGAGTTTCGATTGGAACGCCTGCGCTCTCTCGTTGTTCGCCTTGAATCCGAGACGATAGACCATGTTCTCGGGAAGGAAATCACCGGGTTTGATACCGTCCCCACTTGTGGGGATGAATCCAAATTCATTGAGATAGCTGTTGACGCGCTCCCAGCGCACTACCTCATTGCCACTTTTGGCAATCTGCGTGAATCCCCATCCGCGTGCTACATCCTCGGCATTCAGCCAAGCGTTGCCGTCTTTGGCAATGTATCCTCGTACATTGCCGATCGTCATGATGTTTGCCATACATATACTCCTTTCAGTTTGTCTCTCCTAAAATGCCTTTCGGCTACTGCCGAAGTCGGTGCTCTCGAAAATCTGAAGTTTGTTGCTCAATGTTTGATTTCCTCCTTTGTCGCTTTATAAGTGACCGCATCCGCAAAAAAAATACTAAGTGGATCTCTGATGTCCAAGGTCTTCATCATTACTTCGATTTCATCAGAGCCAAAAATTCCTCGCTTCAATTTCAAAGCGAAGGTTTTAGGGGTTACCCCCATACGCCTTGCCATTTCTTTTCTGGAAATATGGTGTTTTGCCATAAGTCCGATAAGGTCATCGGTCATAATCAACAGGTCATCCCTCCTTTCATAAGTCACTTTTAAGGCTACTTAGATTATATTGCGATAAAATAGTCCTGTCAAGTTATTTTTTATTTCCTCAGCGAAAAAAATGTTGCTTTTAGAGCGATTTATGTTATTATATAAAATATCAGAATTACATAGGAGGTGGGCTGTATGCCTTCTGAAAGCAAGGGCACCCGCTTAAAGAGAATGCGCGAAGCGAGAGATCTGACGCAAGAAGATGTTGCGAAAGCCCTAGGGGTCTCAAAGCAAACCATCCATAAATATGAAAAAGACATCGTTACGAATATTCCATCTGATAAAATAGACATCATGGCAAAATTGTATCGTGTTAGCCCCGCTGAAATTATGGGCTGGGATGTTGGCAATGTCCGCACCACAACCACCATGACGTTTGATGGGGACTCCCCCATGCACGATCTGACACAGGCGTATCTTCGCCATCCGAAAGCCGTGCAGGACGAGATCCTCGTTCGCCTTGATCGGCTGGATGTGACATTCTCGAAAAACG
>ERZ773063.1064-NODE-1064-length-16917-cov-14.100818_pt1 | contig 16917 bp, 18 predicted proteins | sample MGYA00580625_ERZ773063 | MGnify/ENA primary metagenome ERZ773063 (study PRJEB29015, sample SAMEA2738022) | human oral metagenome | biome: human oral; feature: human-associated habitat; material: dental | place: China | collected 2042 ...
TCTGCGCCTGTGGAAGAACACTCCCTATTTACGGCTGCGGGACAGCATGGGCATTGCACCCATTTTCCTCTTATCGCTCAACAGACTGAATATAAAATAATATCCGACTGCCGACACTCGCAACGTAATTTATTCAGTTTTAACAAAACTTAAGACGTAGTATATCCATATCAGATATACTTGTCAATACATTCATTTCAAATTATTTTATTTGCATGGTTCATAAGTCCTTTTTGACTCTATCTTATCCCCGTCAACATGAACTCGATGTTTGCCGGGAATTTCTCTCATGGTATACCTTGCATAAAAGAACAGCGGCGCAGACGGCGCGTATACTTTGATCAAGTGCAAGTGAAAGCCATGCCCCCTCAAGTCCCATATGAAACTTATAGAGAAAACAATATGTAATGATGGGTCGCAGCATTGTTATGCTGACAAAGGAATAAGCCGCCACCTGCGTTGTTTTTCCGCTTGCACGCAGGATGCCGGCGCACACCATTTGATACGCCTCAGGAAAACTAACTGCCGCAACATATGCTATTATCAGACTTCCAAGTGGAAGAAGGGTCGAATCATGGGCATAGATACCAAAGATTTCCTCGCGCAGCACAAAGGTCACAAGAAATACGGCAATGGAGAAAATCAGGCTCCAACGCATTCCTGCCCAAAGATAGAGTTTCCACTCATTCTGCTTATGGATATCCCGATTGTGTCCGGCAAGAACGGTACTCGCCTTCCCCATACCATTGCAGAAGCTGTAATAGAAATCACAGAAGTTCATAGCAATTGCATGAACCGCATAGGGAATTGTCCCAAGCTCCGCGATCATGCGCGTATAAACGACCATACCGATCCGCTCAAATCCCTGCTCGCTGAAGATCCCGCCAAATACACCAAGGAACTCACGCAAATATGTACATGTCAAACGATAATTTCCCTGATTGAAAATGCCCCATGTATAAAGCACACGCAAGGTAAGGAAGAAGGACCATATAGCGCCCCCGATTGTCCCGAGTGCGGCGCCAAGTATACCGAGCTGAGGGAATGGTCCAAGTCCGAAGATCAGAAACGCATTCAGGACGACGTTGACGACATTTCCCTGTATATTGATTGAGAGGACACGCACCGATTCCCCGCGCCCGAACATGACCGCCTGCATGAGTGTCGTGATAGATGTGACAAATACGGCGGGAAGTGTCCAGAGACCGTAGATCATGGCATCCGATAAATAGTCATGCTGTGCCCCCATCCAGAGAAGAATGGAATCAAGACAGATAAAGAAGCAGACATGGGCGAGTCCAAGAACAATAACAACAAGAATAAGTGTTTTCTTTAGAACGTCTCCATAGGTATCATGTTGCTCTCTACCGAATCGTTCAGCAATCAGTATAGTCACGGCAGCCGCCACCGAACGTGCAACGGTGAGGAGGATCATGCGCGGCTGTGTAAAGATGCTGACCGCGGCAATGGCGCCCGTTCCCAAGGTTCCGACCATGATAATGTCCGCATTGCACAAAAAAACCATCAGTACGCCTTCCAGAGCCGCAGGAAATCCAATTCTCAGATAATTTTTGTCGTAAGATGTCAGCACAGTACCATCTCCCTATTCCCCTACATTTCAATTCAACAACCTATCACATGATGATAATATTTGTCAATCATGAGTAAATATGTGAATTTAGGGAAACAATGGTAATTTCAGCAAAAAATCGGAGCTACAGTAATGCAGCCCCGATTTTTTTGACGGAATAATCATCATTTCAGCGCACGATGTGCAATGTCCTTACGGTAATAAGCGTCCTTAAAGGAGATTTTTTCGACAGCTGCATAGGTCTTTTTTACCGCAGCTGCGATATCCTCCCCTATGCCGACAACGCCGAGCACACGTCCGCCGTTTGTGATGATTTTTCCGTTCCGCTCCGCAGTTCCCGCATGAAATACGAGAACTCCCATAGACTCAGCGGTGCTGAGTCCGGAAATCTCATAACCTTTTTCATAGGCTGCAGGATATCCGCCTGCTGCGATGACAACACATACCGCCGCTCCGTTCCTCCAATGAATGGGAACATCGGCAAGGGTTCCATCCGCGCAGGCACACATAATCTGAACGAGATCTCCATCAAGCAGTGGCAAAACAACCTGTGTCTCAGGATCGCCAAAACGTGCGTTGAACTCAACAACCTTTGGGCCTTCGTGCGTAACCATCAGACCGAGATAGAGGCAGCCGCGGTAGGGGCATCCCTCTTTTTCCATAGCTGCAATGGTCGGTTTCAGGATCTCCTCCACTGCGCGCTCCGTCATTTCCGGTGTCATGACCGGCGCAGGCGCATAAGTACCCATCCCGCCCGTATTTGGTCCCTCGTCCCCGTCAAAGGCGCGCTTGTGATCCTGTGCGCTGATCATAGGGCGAATGATTGTTCCGTCCGTAAAGGCAAGAAGAGATGCCTCCTCCCCCTCCATGAACTCCTCAATGACGACACGTGCCCCCGCATCGCCAAAGGCGTTGTCCTCCATGATGGTGTCGACGGCATCAAGCGCTTCCTGCTCTGACATGGCGACAATGACACCCTTACCGGCGGCAAGTCCATCCGCCTTGACGACGATCGGTGCACCCGTGCGGCGAATGTATGCGCGGGCGGGTTCCGCTTCGGTAAACACCTCATAGTGTGCAGTTGGAATCCCATACTTTTTCATGAGATTCTTCGCAAATGCCTTTGACCCTTCGATCTGAGCGGCATTTGCACGTGGACCGAATGCGCGAATGCCTGTATTTTCCAGATCATCAACCAGACCGTTGATGAGAGGAACCTCGGGACCGACCACCACGAGACCGATTTCTTTCTCCTTGGCAAAGCGTAGTATCGCTGCATTATCCGTTACGGAGATATTCGTCATCTCTCCCATGCCAGGATTTCCGGGAATCGCATAGATTTTGTCCGTCTGCGGACTCTCCTTGAGTTTCCAGAAAAGAGCGTGTTCACGCCCCCCCGATCCGATTACGAGAATGTTCACGTCGTCTTCCTCATTTTTCCAACTGATCGGCAAGATACGTATTGATGGCATCATCATAGTCTGCCGTATGCGCAAACGCTTCATGGGCGAGGCGCATCCGCGTCATTCCATCGACCGCACCGTCCTTTTCAATCTTCTCCGCGATTTCCACATAGTGTTCCGGATTTGTAATCACGGTGACAAATTTGAAATTCTTTGCTGCCGCACGAATCATGGCAGGTCCTCCGATGTCGATCTGCTCGACTGCCTCGGCAAGCGTGACATTGGGATTCGCAACGGTCTCCTTAAAGGGATAGAGATTGACAGCAACGAGATCGATCGGTGTGATCTTCAGTTCTCGCAGTGCTTTTTCATGTGTCTGGTTCCCCCGTACGGCAAGAATTCCACCGTGAACAAACGGATGCAGAGTCTTGACACGACCGTCCATAATCTCTGGGAAGCCTGTCACATCACTGACATAGATCACGGGAATACCGGCTTCGCGCAGCACCTTCATCGTACCACCGGTGGAGACAATTGCGACTCCTGCCTTGTGTAGTACACGCGCGAATTCCACCACGCCGGTCTTGTCGGATACACTGATCAGAGCACGCTTTATCTTCATAATGATTCTCCTTCAGCGGCGGGCAGGATATGCACCTTTCGCCCATCCGTACGCAGTCTTCCTTCGACATAGAGTTTGATCGCCTCGGGGAATATTTGGTGTTCCTGTGAAAGGACACGCGCTGCAAGTGTTTCCTCAGTATCCCCTTCCAGAACAGGTACCGCAGCCTGCATGATGATAGGACCGGAATCCATGCCCTCATCCACAAAGTGAACAGTGCAGCCGCTGACTTTCACGCCATATGCAAGTGCATCACGATGAGCGTGCGCTCCCGGAAAACTCGGCAGGAGTGCCGGATGGATGTTCAGTATGTGTCCCGCATACGCATGGACAAAAACGGGAGACAGGATACGCATGAAACCCGCAAGCACGACAAGGGTTACGCCGTGAGCACGCAGCTCTGTAAGCAGGGCGCGCTCAAAGTCTGCTCGTTCCGCATAGTCCCGATAGGCAACAGTAACGGCAGGAATCCCTCTCTCTCGTGCGCGCTCCAGTGCATACGCATTGATCTTGTCGGCGATGACAACAGCAATTTCGGCACCGATGTCTCCCCGTTCGATCGCCTCGATGATGGATGCCAGATTAGAACCGCGTCCTGAGCAGAGGACCCCCAGTTTTTCCTTACGCATCAAAGACACCGCCCTTGATGACGACCTCATGTGCCCCCTCTGTTACATGACCGATACGATAGACCACTTCGCCTTTGGCATGCAGATGCGCCTCCACGCGCTCTGCTTCCTCGGGGGAAACAATGAGTATCATACCGATCCCCATGTTGAACGTACGATACATCTCCGACCAATCCACATTGCCCCACTCCTGTAAGAGTCGGAAGATGGACGGCATTTCCCATGCAGCACCGTTCACTTCTACCCCCATATCATCCGGGAGCGCACGCGGAATGTTCTCGTAGAAACCGCCGCCCGTAATGTGCACCATGCCGTGAATATCAAACTCTCGAATGAGTGGCAGGCAAACGCGTGGATAGAGACGGGTTGGTGTCAGCAGCTCCTCTCCAATCGTTTTGCCGAGCGGCTCCATGTACTCATCGCCCTTGAAGTCCTTGTGCTCAAAGACAATTTTGCGTACGAGAGAGTATCCATTTGAGTGCAACCCCGACGATGGCAAACCAAGTAGGACATCGCCTGCCTTCACACGTACACTTGTAATGAGCTTGGATCGTTCCGCAACACCGACCGAGAACCCCGCAATATCATATTCCCCCACGGGGTAAAACCCTGCCATCTCTGCAGTTTCACCACCGATCAGGGCGCAGCCGGACTCCTTACATGCTCGTGCAACGCCGGTCACCACCTCGGCAACCTGTGTCGATTCGAGTTTACCGACGGCAAGATAGTCAAGGAAGAAAAGCGGTTCCGCCCCCTGTACGAGAATATCGTTGACGCACATCGCAACAGCATCCTGCCCGATCGTATCATGCCTGTTTAGCAGGAAGGCAAGACGCAGCTTTGTCCCGACACCATCCGTGCCGGAAACGAGAACAGGTTCTTTGTATGACTTTGTATCGAGAGCAAACAAGCCTCCAAAGCCACCGAGATCCCCAAGCACTTCGGGACGATAGGTTGCGCGCACGACGTCCTTAATCATCGACACGGATTCATTTCCTGCGTCAATATCAACTCCTGCGCTACGATAGGTCATTTTCTCCATCGGCTCTCAGAGCCCCCTTTCACGCTGTGCTATCCGACGCCGCTCGAGGATGATCTTGTCATCCTCATCAAGGGCAGCATCCTCCTCGGGAACGGGGTAATTATTATTAAAGCAGGCATAACACATGTGATTCGGATTGAGTGCCGGAACACATTGCCGCAGCCCCTCAATCGAGATGAAATGCAGGGAATCTGCTCCAATGAAGGAACAGATTTCATCGACACTCTTTGTCGCTGAGATGAGCTCCTTGCGAATGGAGGTATCAATGCCGTAGTAACAGGGATCTGTAATCGGTGGACTGCTGATGCAGACGTGGATTTCGCGTGCCCCCGCATTTCGTAGGAGACGTACGATCTTCCCGCTCGTCGTTCCGCGTACGATAGAGTCGTCAACCATAATGACCGATTTCCCTGCCACAACCGAGCGTACCGGACTCAGCTTGAGCCTGACTGCCGCATCACGCTGTTTCTGGGTGGGTTGGATGAAGGTGCGCCCGATGTAGCGATTCTTGATCAGTCCCTCTGCAAACGGAATCCCCGTTTCATAGGCAAAGCCTGTTGCTGCTGTTGTTCCGGAATCTGGTACGGAGATGACCACATCTCCGCGGAAACCGGATTCCCGTGCCAGAACACGTCCCATTTCAAAGCGCGCCGCATGAACACTCTGTCCATCGATGATGGAGTCCGGGCGCGCAAAGTAGATGTATTCAAAGATACAGGAGGCAATGTCTTCCCCATTGGAAAACCGATAGGTTTTTAGTCCATCACTACCAATGACGACCATTTCACCGGGCAATATATCGCGCACGAATTCAGCGCCATTGACCTCAAGGGCGCATGTTTCAGAGGAGAGGATCCACCCGCCATCCGGCGTCTTCCCGATGCACAATGGGCGGAACCCCTGTGGATCGCGCACACCAATCAGCTTATCCTCTGTCATAATCGAAAGGCAGAAAGCACCGCGCACGACCTTGACCGCCTCAAGAATACGATCCTCGATGGATGATTTCTGTGAACGCGCAATCAGATGAACAAAAACCTCTGAGTCAATCGTTGTCTGAAAGACTGTTCCACTATGCTCGAGGTCACGACGAATCAGCGCAGCATTTGTGAGGTCGCCATTGTGTGCAAGCGCAAGCGCACCTCCCGCATAGTTTACGCGGAGGGGTTGGGCATTCGCCGCAAGACTGAAGCCCGTCGTTGCATAGCGGACATGACCAATGGCGATCTTGGCATTGTCAAGATGTGGGAGATGTTCGCGAAAGACCTCGCTGACAAGCCCCATCCCTTTTTTCACATCGATCCAATAGCCATCCGTGAGAGCAATGCCCGCGCTCTCCTGTCCGCGGTGCTGGAGCGCAAAGAGACCGAGATACGTCATCTCGGCTACATCCTCTGCATGGGAGTATACTCCGTAGATTCCGCACTCTTCCTTCCACTTTGGCACTTTTTCGTACATTGTGCTTATGCTTCTCCTGTCAGCCTGTGTAGCATCTCCCTATAAGCGTCCTCTACGTTGCCGAGGTCGCGGCGGAAACGATCCTTATCCAGCTTTTCCTTTGTGTCGCTGTCCCAGAAACGGCAGTTATCCGGAGAGATCTCATCGGCGAGAATGATGTTCCCGCCAGCATCTTTGCCAAATTCAAGCTTGAAGTCGATGAGATCGACGCGCTTTGTCTTGAGGAACTTCGTAAGCACGTCGTTGATCTTCAAAGACATACGCTCGATTTCATCCAGCTCGGCGTCCGTTGCGATCTTCATCGCTCGAATGTGATAGCGATTGAGCATAGGATCACCAAGATTGTCGTTCTTGTAGCAGTACTCAATGACCGGGAACGGCATGGGAACACCTTCCTCAAGCCCGAGGCGTTGGGCAAGTGAGCCTGCTGCTACATTGCGGATGATGACCTCTAGTGGGATAATCGTGAGTTTTTTCACGATCATCTCGCGATCACTCGGCATAGAAATATAGTGATGTGGGATCCCTTCCTTTGCCAGAAGATCAAAGAAGAATGCCGTCATCTTATTGTTCATGACGCCTTTATCTGCAATCGTACCGCGCTTTGCACCGTTCCCTGCCGTTGCATCATCCTTGTAGTAAACGAGATACTCGTCCGGATGATCCGTTGTATAGATGATCTTTGCCTTACCCTCGTAAAGAGCATCTTTTCGCTCCATTTTATAGGCCTCCCTTTCTTTGTTCCTCAATTACAGGAAAATACTTCCCTAAATACCATATACGGACTTAAAGCTGTGCGGCAACCCGCTCTGCTTTTGCCTCAACATCAAGCACCATCTTTTCCCGATAATCCATCAATGCTTTCGCAATGGAAGAATCGTATACAGCGAGAATTTCTGCAGCAAATATGGCGGCGTTCTTTGCACCGTTGATTGCCATCGATGCGACGGGAACTCCCGAAGGCATCTGAACAGTGCTGAGGAGTGCATCCATGCCGTTCAGAGGTGTTGCGTTAACCGGAATGCCAATAACAGGCTTAATGGTATAGCTCGCAACGACCCCTGCAAGATGTGCAGCTGCACCTGCTGCGACAATGAACGCAGCAAACTCTTTATGATGATCCGCCTTCATGACAAAATCACGTACATTCGACGGCGTACGGTGTGCCGAGGCGACCTTGACCACGGGCTCGATGCCAAATTGCTTCAGGAGTTCAACCGCAGGCTTTAAGATTGGCCAATCGGAGTCACTTCCCATGAGGACTGCTACCTTCATTTTACCATCTCCTTGATCCCTATGATAACGAGAATTTAGAGTCATGTCAATAGAACGCAAAAGGACTGCCATACAGAAATACAGCAGTCCTTACATCACAAATTCAGTTTTCGTCCGTGACATCGTGGAGAGGTTCACCAAAGGTGAGCGTATCCAAAAGGTCGATGAGCTGGTTGATCTCCGGTTTGGAGACCTGTCCGGATGCACCGAGGCTATCGCCTTTGCGCCTCATCTCCTCACTGATAAGAGAGGAGAACAGAACGAGCGGTACTTCACTCAGACGATTGTCCTCGCGCACGAGTTTCAAGAGGCGGTGTCCGTCCATCTTGGGCATCTCGACATCGGAGATGATGATACGTACGTGATTCTCAATCGGACCGTTCTTGCGCGCAAGATCCTGCAGGTAGTCCCACGCATCCTGCCCGTTTCCAAAATCGCGAATAAATTTATAACCTGCCTCATGGAGCGTTGAAACAAGAAGATCGCGGAGCATCTTGGAGTCCTCTGCAACGACGATATGCGCTGTGCCGCGACGCGTCTTGGCATCCTGCGTCGCCTCTGCCACCGTCGTGAGCTTCTGATTGATCTCCGGATTGATCTCTGCGATGATTGTCTCGAAATCGAGGAGAAGAACGATGCGATCCTCCATCTTAATGATACCGACCACACGAGACCCTTCACCGACGTTCGGGGCGGGTTCCATATTCTTCCATGAAATGCGATGGATACGATAGACACTGCCAACGAGGAAGCCAATGTCGTAATTATTGATCTCTGTGACGATGATATTCTGCAGTTCATCCACTGTCTGGAGATTGAGACAACGAGCCATGTTGACAAGCGGAATCGCCTTGCCGCGCAGGGTGAACAGACCGTCGACATAGGGATGTGCCTCGGGCATCGCCGTGACCGGTGCACGCGTGATAACTTCGCGCACCTTCGCGACGTTAATACCATAATTCACCTTCCCAATGCTGAACTCGACAATCTCAAATTCATTTGTCCCTGTTTCAAGCAGGATCCCTTTTCTTTCCTCTATAACCGTCTCTGCCATTTATCTCTCTCCCCCATGCTCGTAAACATTGTTTGTTATGCTCTCTATTCGCTCTTCGGGGAAAAAATCCTGCCTCTCTTTCCTAAAACTAGGACTTTTTGTTTTCCTCAGACAAATAGGTCCATCCATCGCGCTGCTCAATGAGACCATCCTTGTGCAATCTTCCAAGTGCCCGTTTGAATGCCGCTTTGCTGATATGAAAGCGATCCTGAATGACTATAGGTGATGTGGAATCCGTATATGGCATTTTGCCGTTATGTTTCTTTAGGAGAGCAAGAAGTCGGTCCGCATCCTCCAATCGTGCCACCTCTTTTGATGGGCGCAGGGAGGCATTTAGTCGTCCGTCTTCGCGGAGATAGGTCACACGCATCTCGACGGTTTCGCCCACACGTGGACGATGTGGAATCTCGCGATGATCGATGAAAACAATGTAGCGTTCCTCGGTAAAGAGGAATGCACCACGTTCAGTAATATTGTAGACCGAACCCTTGAGGCGGTCTCCTATACGTACCCCTTCTGCGGGGCGAGAGGCGCGGCGCAGTTCATCTTCGACCTCCATCGTTACGGCAAGACGTCCGGATTTATCCGTATAGAGCTTTGCCCAAACGGTTTCTCCAATCTGTGGACGTCCGCGCATCCCGGCATAGGGCAGAAAAATACCGCGCTCCGCACCAACATCGAGAAACGCGCCTTCCTTCGTGACATTGATGACACGCAGACGGGCAACCTGACCTTCTTTCATGCGAGGTGTACGCATACTTGCGGTGAGTCTCCGTTTTGGGTCAAGATAGAGAAAGACGCGGACTCGGTCGCCGACTTTGATGGGAGCTGTCTGCTGAACCCTATGCAGCAAGATGTCATCATTCGTATTACCTGTCTCCGCGTCAAGAAACACGCCCAGTTCACTCTCGCGCACAACCGTGAGCTCCGCGACCTGACTCGGACCGTATTTGCAGGGGCGCTTTAGGTGTTCCTGCTTTCGTATTTGTTCTTGCATAGGTTCTCTACTCCTTGTATGGAGTCAATTTTGCATCCCCCCACAAGCGCTCCAGTGCGTAGTATTCGCGAGCCTCCTGCCGGAAGATATGCGCGACGGTATCGCCGTAGTCGAGCAAGACCCACTCGCCCTCACGATAGCCTTCCTTGTGAAGAAAAGAAATGCCGGCTCCTTCCATTTTCTCTTCAATATTGTCTACAATCGCGCGCACCTGTGTCGCGGTATTTGCCGAGCAAATGACAAAATAATCATTGGTCGACATGAGCCCGACCATATCCATTTGTACGATATCGCACGCCTTTTTCTCATCTGCCGCCGCACAAATTACACGACATTTTTCCTGCTCTGTCAAGCTGTCCCCTCCTGCTATTCTGTTCCCGTTTCCTCCGGCGGGAACAGTTCATGAATAACTTCATCCGTTGCCGCACGATCCATAATCCAAACGATATCATCATTACGTGAAAAGTCACCGGGTAACATGATTGTGCGTGGCGGCTCGATGTCCAACTTTCGAATAACGTTGCCGATATGCACGGAGTCAAAGAGCTCCGCACTCGTTGTGACATTCTGTTTCAGTATACCCGCTATTGTTGGCACCTTTGGCAACGTATCGACGCGCAGGAGCTTGGCATAAAATGCCTTGACAAATTTCTGCTGCCGTTGCGTACGCCCAAGATCGCCAAGATCGTCGCTCCGATAGCGCAAATAGTGTTCCGTCCCCTTTCCATCCAGATGGCGATAGCCCTGTCGCATGTGGATGGAAAGCCCTGCCTCAGGATCGTCATAATCCATATTCTGTTCGACATAGAGATCGATGCCACCAACAGCGTCTACAATCTGACCGAATGTCATAAGATCAATGACAACATATTGATGAATGGAAATATTAAACATCTGATTGATTGTCCGTACCATCAGTGGTGCTCCACCGACAGCGTACACATTGGAAAGTCTGGTCTCCCCCTTGTTCTGCGCCATCTCAACCCATGTATCGCGCGGGATATTGAGAATACGCACTTTACCGGTAGCGTTTTCCATGCTGATCAGAAGGATTGCGTCGGCACGTTTCTCCTCTGCATTATCCATATTAACGGAATCATCCAGACCAAGCACCAGAACATTCGTATAGCCGTCGAATCGAATGTCGACCTCACCGCGATTTATTTCCTGCCGAATCAAATATGCTTCATACATATCACGCACATCACGATATGCCTGAACGCTCCACCCGATCAGATAATATCCGGTAATACTGATTGGTACAAGGAGAACGATGATACAGATGAGACGGAAGATCCCACGCAAAAATGCAATGCGGCGTTTGCGGTTTCGCTCGTTGCGACGTTTCTTTATATTTTCACGCGAGCTTTCGCTTTGGAGTTGTACAGCAAGTTCCTCTGCATCATATTCTGACATCGCCTCCCCCTCTCCCTTTTATACAATACCATTCTGTTCAGCGTTGTTCAAGCAGAAGTTCATTCCGTGCTGTAACAGTATCGGGATGAATAAGACCGCCCTTCTGTACGACGAAGAGAATGGACTCGGTCAGTCCGACAAGCATCATCTCATCCAATGATGCCGTACGTGCGAGCTCACGCAGCCGCTCCACCTCCGGGTAAGTTCTGGACGGTTCAATCATATCCGCAAAATAGATGATTTTGTCGAGTGCCGTCATGTTTGCGCCGCCGACGGTATGCCGCCAGATTGCCTGCGCAATTGCAGCATCATTGACGCCATAGACTTCGTAGATCAAATACGCCCCCACATAGGCATGAAGCAAAAGCGGCATCGCAGACTCGATTTTCCCGATCGGGATTCCTCGGCGACGTGCCTCCAGAAGAAGCTCTGCGGTCTCATATGTGCGTCCACAGTCATGCAGAAGACCCGCAACATATGCACGCTCCTCGTTCATGCCAAAGCGACGCGCCAGTGTAGCAGCCGTATCCGCAACACCCAGTGAGTGATGATAGCGACTTGGCGTCAACTGCTGCTCAAGAATCACTCGCATCTCCTCATAGCTCTTTGTCATGCTCACGATACAGCCCCCTTTTCTCAATATACTCTTCTACCGTGCGTGGCACGAGGTACCTGATGGAGAGTCCTTCTCGTATCCGTGCACGGATCGTACTCGATGCGATTTCCAAGTGCGGCGTTGGCAGAACCTGAATGTGACTGCGCTCCTCTGCCGTAAACTTTTCCGCAAGTAAGAGTTCATCGAGCGGAACCCCCTGCCGTGTCGCAACAATAAATTGACAGGAGCGTAGCAGACGTTTCGGTTCATGCCAGAGGTAGAGATCATTCATCGCATCTGCTCCGGTAATGAAGAAAAGCGTTGCTCCGTGTGATCGACTTTGAAGTTCTGCGATTGTATCCACCGTATAGGAAAGACCATCTCTCTTCAGTTCGATATCCGACACAGAAAAATGAGGATTCTCCTGCACGGCACGTTTCGTCATAGCCAGCCGGTCTTCGGGGGATGCGGCGCGTGTCCCATCCTTGTGCGGCGGCCGAGCAGACGGGATAAACAACACTTCATCCAATGGCACTGCACAACGCACCATTTCCGCTGTAATGAGATGTCCCATATGGATCGGGTCAAATGTTCCGCCCATAATTCCGATTCGTCTTTCCACGTCGTTCTCACCTCACAAGATTGAGGATCACAAATACAAGGGTTATGATGAAAAAAAATATGCCGGCAGCAAGCAAATAGTCGAGGATATCATGCCGTCCTTTTGGTGTTTTTGCATATTGGAACAGGGTACGAAGATAGCCGATCAGTTGCCGCATTCGTTCATTCTCGAATCTGCCCTTCACCGTAGACAAGATACTTTGTACTCGTCAGTGCGTCCAGACCCATTGGACCACGGACATGGAGCTTCTGTGTGCTGATACCGATCTCTGCGCCAAACCCGAACTCAAAGCCGTCTGTGAAGCGTGTTGAGGCATTGACGTAGACCGTCGAGGCATCAACGCGCTGCTGGAAATCATGTGCTACGCGGATGTCATTCGTGACAATTGTCTCGGAGTGTCCCGTATTATAGCGATTGATATGGGAGATTGCCTCATCCATATCCTCGACAACACGAATCGAGAGAATGAGATCACCGTATTCTGTCCGCCAATCTTCCTCTGTTGCCGCCGCAATGTCCGGAAGAATGACACGGGTTTTGGAGCAGCCGTGCAACTCCACTTCATCGGCGAAAAGTATTGCTGCCATCTGCGGCAGAAACTCTGCCGCAATTTCCTCATGAACAAGAAGAGTTTCTGCCGCATTGCATACAGACGGGCGCGACACCTTTGCATTTTGAACAATACGGAGCGCCATCGGGAGATCCGCTACGCGATCCACATAGATGTGACAGATGCCGGCACCCGTTTCAATCACGGGTACACAGCTGTTCTCTACAATATGCCGGATGAGTCCTGCGCCCCCGCGTGGAATGATAACATCGAGCAGACCTGTCAGATGCGTCATGACATCGACGGCGGCACGTTCCTTCATGGCAAGTAGTTGGATTGCTCCTGTCGGAATTCCGGAATCATATGCGGCGCGGGAGAGAATATCGGCAATAACACGATTGGAGCGAAGTGCGTCCGAACCGCCGCGCAGGAGAACTGCGTTGCCCGATTTCAGACAGAGTCCGATCGCATCCGCTGTCACATTCGGCCGTGCCTCGTAGATCATCCCAATCACGCCGAGAGGAACGCGTAGCCGCCTGATCTCAAGACCGTTTGGGCGACGTACCGAATAATCTTCACGTCCCAGAGGATCCGGAAGAGCCGCCGTCAGACGAAGCGCTTCTGACATCGCTTCCATACGTTTCGCATCAAGGCGCAGACGATCCAGATAGGAGGCTCGTGTTCCTGCCGCTTTCGCTTCCGCAACGTCTGCCGCATTTTTATGAAGAATGGATTCGGTATGCTGCATCAATGCATCTGCCATTGCATGAAGTGCTCTGTTACGCACGTCTGATCGAAGTGATGCGAGTTGATAGGAGGCTGCCTTTGCCGCCTCTGCCTGCGTGCGAATCTCCTGCTCGATCATCATCGCTCCTCCTTATACCATCAGCACCATATTGTCCCGATGGATGATTTCCTCATGTGCCGCATCCGCAATGATTTCTTGATAGTCAGCGGTCTGATGTCCCATCAGGCGTGCGACATCCGTTGCGTCATATGCTGCAATACCACGCGCAATCTCCTGTCCGGAGGGGCTGAGGACACGCACCGTCTCTCCCGCAGAGAAATCTCCATAAACCGCCGTCACACCAACTGCCAAAAGACTTGCTCCGCGCCGCATGGCAGCAATGCACCCATCATCTACGGAGATTTCACCCATCAGCCGCTTACCGAATGCGAGCCAGCTCTTGCGTGCGCGAAGGTGCGCTTCACGTGCAGGAAAGAGTGTTCCGATTTCCTCACCGCGCAAAATGGAACGGATTGTGCCATCCTCATTGCCACGCGCAATCACCATCGTTACACCAGCGTTCTGAGCAATCTTCGCTGCTTCGATTTTGGTCTGCATGCCGCCTGTCCCCTGTGCGGAGCCTGCACCACCTGCAAGCTGTTCGATCTCAGGTGTAATCTCCGGAATCTCAGAAATTAGAGTTGCGGATGTGTCCGTGCGCGGGTTCGCCGTATAGACTCCATCAATATCTGAGAGGATAATCAGTGCATCTGCATCAACGAGTGCCGCAACTACGGCTGACAGATTGTCGTTGTCCCCGATCTTGATCTCATCGACCGCTACCGCATCATTTTCATTGATAACGGGAATGACGTTCATACTGAGGAGTGCGAGCAGCGTATTGCGTGAATTCATATATTGGTGATGGCGCGCTGCATTCTCCTTTGTGAGGAGAACCTGTGCCATCGTCCGTCCATACTCGTGAAAGAACTTCTCATAGATATGCAGAAGTGCTCCCTGTCCGATTGCAGCAAGAGCCTGTCGTGCGGGGATGCTTGTGGGACGTTCCTTGAGTCCGATGGAGTTCACCCCGGCAGCAATCGCGCCAGAGGATACCAGCAGGATTTCCTTGCCCTGATTCGCCTCATCAATCAGTTCCCGGACGAGATGATCGATCCGATGGAGATTCATCCTACCCGACGGATGCGTGAGGGTGCTGGTTCCCACCTTGACCACAATGCGTTTCGCCTCGCGCAGACGATCTCTTGCACTCATAGCTCGATCCTCGGCTTCTCGAAATTCCGCCGAAAGAGCAGCCCGTTTCTGCCAATGATCTGAACAAGGTTGGCATCTGCACGCTCCGCAAGAACGGTAATGGCATCTGCCGGATCCTCCGGCGCATTCTGAAGAACGCGTACCTTAATGAGTTCGCGCTTTTTGATTGCTTCGCGTGCAGAGGCAACGACCGTCGGCGTCACACCTTCTTTGCCGATCATGACAATGACCTCCTCCGTCATGCCGAGTGAGCGCAGTTTTCGAATCTGCTTACTGTTCAGCGAGTTTCGCAGCAAAGTATTTCCCCCATTAATCCTGATAGTCGAATGCCATATCTCCGATGTGAACGGTCATGCCTTCTTTGATGCCGCGCGCGCGCAGTTTTTCGTCCAGACCCTTGAGGCGCCAGATATACTGGAAGCGGCGGACGGCTTCATCATTGTTGAAGTTTGTCATCGCAACGAGCTTTTCGATCGCCTTGCCGGAAACAATGAAATCTCCTGCATCGTTGCGTGAGATCGTCACCTTTTCGTCGTCCTCGGCGTTCTGGTCATAGATCGCAACATCCTCTTCCTCTGCCTCGGGTTCCGGGACGTAAGCCTCTAACCATGCACCGACATGATCGATCAGTTCCTGCACACCTGCACGCGTTGCCGCAGAGATGGCAAAGAAATCCACCCCTTCACGTTGTGCAAGTTCCTTGAGGCGCGGCAGGTTCTCCTCTGCGGACGGCAGATCAATCTTATTTGCTACGAGAATCTGCGTGCGTTTTGCAATCTTTTCACTGTAGCGCGCGAGTTCCTTGTTGATCTTGTGATAATCCTCCACGGGATCGCGTCCCTCGATGCCAGACGCATCCACGATATGCAGAATGAGACGCGTGCGTTCCACATGGCGGAGGAAGTCATGCCCGAGTCCCACGCCATCGGCGGCTCCCTCGATCAGCCCCGGAATATCTGCCATGACAAAGCTTTTTTCGTAGTCCGTCTGCACGACACCAAGTACGGGAGTCAATGTCGTAAAGTGGTAATCCGCAATCTCGGGGCGTGCTGCCGAACACGAGGCAATGAGGCTGGACTTGCCAACACTTGGATAGCCGACAAGTCCGACATCCGCGAGAAGTTTGAGCTCCAAGCGAAGCTTTCGGCTCTCCCCCGGCTCGCCAAACTCTGCAAAGGATGGCGCACGGTTCGCGGCATTGGCAAATTTTGCATTGCCGCGCCCCCCGCGTCCACCGCGGGCGATCACAGTCTCCATACCGACCTCTGTGAGATCGGCAAGCACCTCACCTGTTGCATCATCGGTCACAAGCGTTCCGGGAGGGACATCGACATAGAGGGGCTGCGCGTTCCTGCCATACTGGTTTTTATGCTCTCCATTTTCCCCGTTTTTCGCTAGAAATTTACGATGAAAACGGAACGAGAGAAGCGTATTCAGGTTACGGTCAGCGCGAAAGATCACATCTCCGCCGCGGCCGCCGTCACCGCCCGACGGACCGCCCTTCGGCATAAATTTTTCATGGCGAAACGCGGATTTTCCGTGTCCGCCGTCTCCTGCCTTCACTGTAATCTGTGCGCGATCAATGAACTGCATACGTCCCCCCTCTTTATGGAAGCACTGATAAATTCAGCCGCGCCATCTTAGCGCATCTTTTTTGCCCG
>ERZ773063.1072-NODE-1072-length-16834-cov-9.285595_pt1 | contig 16834 bp, 17 predicted proteins | sample MGYA00580625_ERZ773063 | MGnify/ENA primary metagenome ERZ773063 (study PRJEB29015, sample SAMEA2738022) | human oral metagenome | biome: human oral; feature: human-associated habitat; material: dental | place: China | collected 2042 ...
GAAAACTAGTTTTGTTCGCTTTTTATATTTGAGGTCGGACTTTTGTCCCAGCCTCTTCTTATTCACTAAATCGTAGAAAATAACCATCTGGATCCAAAACCGCAAATTCATGAGGGTAAATAAAGGTATTTCCCACTCGAAACTCTCTTTTTGTCAGTAGACGATGGATGGGATAGTTAGCTGCCAGCAGTTTTTGATAGAGCTGAGGGACATCCTCGATGCCAAAGGAAATATTGACACCACGCCCGAAAGGATAGGTCAGTTGGCCTAATTCTTCGGCGCTGCCTTCCTCTAACATGAGCTGGCAGTCTTCAAGTGAGAGGAAAAGAAATTTCTCCTCGGGACGCTCGTATTCGACAGAGAAGCCCAGTAGGTCGCAGTAGAAGTGACGCGACTTTTCGATGTCAGATACCACAAATTCAGGGATGACAGCCTGATAGTCCATCGGTTTCCTCCTTAAAGTTCAATTTCCATGACAATTGGTGTGTGGTCTTGCCGTGCACCGGAGTCAATCATATCAGACTTGGTTACCTTGTCAGCCACGCGGTTGCTGGTCAACCAGTAGTCGATTCTCCATCCTGTGTTGTTGATTTTAGAAGTCTTGCTGCGCTGCGCCCACCAAGTGTATTGGTTAGGGATATCGCCGTGCAAGTGGCGGAAGGTATCGGTAAAGCCTTTAGCCAGCAGGTTGGTGAAGCCAGCACGTTCTTCATCGGTAAAGCCTGGTGAACGGCGGTTGCTGGCAGGATTTGCAAGGTCGATTTCCTTGTGGGCTACATTGTAGTCTCCAGTTGCGAGGACTGGTTTTTGTTCATCCAGTGATGCCAAGTATTCGGCGTATTTGACATCCCAGACTTGACGCTCATCCAAGCGTTTAAGACCGTCGCCAGCATTGGGTGTGTAGACCTGAGTGACGAAGAAGTCATCAAACTCCAGTGTAATGATGCGGCCTTCAACGTCCATTGTTGATGGAGCGCCGATTTCTGGGAAGGTCACGATGGGTGTCAGTTCTTTTTTGTAGAGGAACATGGTTCCTGCATAGCCCTTGCGGGCTGGCTCTTGAGACGAGCGCCAAGTATTTTCATAGCCTGGGAAGAGCTCTTCTAAAATTTCAAGGTGTTTTTTAGTCGGGCCTTTAGCAGATAGCTTTGTTTCCTGAATAGCGATAATATCCGCATTTTCTGCTTGCAAGGTCCGAAGGACAGCCTGAGAGAGCTGAGCGCGTGCAGAATCACTGGTCAAAGCAGCGTTTAGAGAGTCAATGTTCCAAGAGATGAGTTTCATAAAATGTCCTTTTCTAGTAGAAATTTCCTGAGTTTATTATACCAAAAGATAGAGTTGATTTATAGCAAAGTGATTGTAAAGCTACAAAAAGGCTAGAAGAAGGAGGAGTCTCCTCTTTCAATCGTTAGGAAATATGATATAATGAAGTGTTATCAAAAAAGGTTTCATTAGCCTTGAAAGGATTAAAAAATGACTACAAAACAACCGTTTTATATTACGACACCTATTTATTACCCGTCTGGCAAGCTCCATATCGGGTCTGCCTATACGACCATTGCCTGCGACGTCTTGGCTCGCTACAAGCGTCTTATGGGCTATGATGTTTTTTATCTGACTGGTCTTGATGAGCACGGTCAAAAAATCCAGCAAAAAGCGGAGGAAGCTGGTATCAGCCCGCAAGCTTACGTCGATGGCATGGCAGTTGGTGTCAAGGAACTCTGGAAACTGCTGGACATTTCGTATGATAAATTTATCCGTACGACCGATGACTACCATGAAAAGGTTGTAGCCGATGTCTTTGAAAAACTCTTGGCTCAAGACGACATCTACTTGGGTGAGTACGCTGGCTGGTATTCTGTATCTGATGAGGAATTCTTCACTGAAAGCCAGCTGGCAGAAGTCTTCCGGGACGAAGCTGGAAATGTAACTGGCGGAATTGCCCCGTCTGGGCATGAAGTGGAGTGGGTATCAGAAGAGTCTTACTTCCTTCGCCTCAGCAAGTACCAAGACCGTTTGGTAGAATTTTTCAAATCACAGCCCGACTTCATTACGCCAGACGGCCGTCTCAATGAAATGCTGAAAAACTTTATCGAGCCGGGCCTGGAAGATTTAGCGGTATCTCGGACAACCTTCACCTGGGGAGTACCTGTGCCATCTAATCCAAGACATGTTGTCTATGTTTGGTTCGATGCCCTGCTCAACTATGTGACTGCTCTTGGTTACGGTCAAGATGAGCACGGTAACTTTGATAAGTTCTGGAACGGAACAGTCTTCCACATGGTGGGCAAGGATATTCTTCGTTTCCACTCCATCTACTGGCCAGTCCTCCTTATGATGTTGGATGTGAAATTACCAGAACGTTTGATTGGCCATGGTTGGTTTGTCATGAAGGATGGCAAGATGTCTAAGTCTAAAGGAAACGTGGTCTATCCTGAAATGTTGGTTGAACGCTATGGCTTGGATGCCCTGCGCTATTACCTCATGCGCAGTCTTCCGGTGGGATCTGATGGAACGTTCACACCTGAGGACTATGTAGGTCGTATCAACTATGAGTTAGCTAATGACCTTGGGAACTTGCTCAACCGTACGGTTTCTATGATTAACAAGTACTTTGACGGTCAAGTGCCAGCCTATGAAGAAAATGTGACGGATTTTGACGGAGCTCTGGCTCAGGTGGCAGCCCAATCCATCACTGACTACTACAAACACATGGACGCAGTGGACTACCCACGCGCCCTAGAAGCAGTTTGGACGCTCATCTCCCGCACCAATAAATATATTGATGAAACAGCTCCTTGGGTTTTAGCTAAGGATGAAGCTAAGGTCAAAGAACTGGCAGCAGTCATGAGTCACTTGGCAGCCAGCCTCCGTGTTGTTGCCCACATGATTGAGCCTTTCATGATGGAAACTAGCAAGGCTGTCCTCAGTCAACTGGGCTTGCCTCAAGCAGTTTCGTTGGAAAACCTAGCAATTGACCAGCTCCCAGCAGGTCTGACAGTTGTAGATAAAGGGACACCAATCTTCCCACGTCTGGATATGGAAGCAGAAGTCGACTATATCAAAGGACAAATGGAAGGCAACAAACCTGATATTGAAAAAGAATGGAAGCCCGAAGAAGTGGAGCTCAAACTTAACCGTAAGGAAATCAAATTTGACGACTTTGATAAGGTGGAAATCCGTGTCGCAGAAGTCAAAGAAGTTTCTAAGGTTGAAGGCTCTGACAAACTCCTCCAGTTCCGCTTGGATGCAGGAGACGGCGAAGACCGCCAAATCCTCTCTGGTATTGCTAAATACTATCCAAACGAGCAAGAACTGGTCGGTAAAAAAGTCCAAATCGTAGCTAATCTTAAGCCGCGCAAAATGATGGGCCGCATCAGCCAAGGTATGATTCTATCAGCCGAGTACGGCGACCAACTGACTCTCCTTACTGTGGACGAGAAAGTACCAAATGGAAGTTTGATTGGGTAATGTTATTTAGAACAATTTCTATAATAGGAAATGTTGATTAGCAAACCAACCTAGTAAGTAATGAATCCCAGCAAGATGCTGGGATTTTTTGTAAATAATTTTCTAAAGACACTTGACAATTCATATATATATATATATATAATACCTAATGAAAATATTTTAGGAGTTAAATGATGAAAATAGTAAAAATTGCATCACTTGTTTTGTTGTTGTTTTTAATTGTCCTTCTTTTTCCGCTGAATCCCTATTTATCAGCTATCCTCGCTATAATTAGTATTGGAACAGCATTTTTAATTCGGAGGAAATAGGATAATGAAAATAGTTAAAAATTTCATAAGAAAAGTTTTGGGAGCTAAGATTTACGTTTGGATTGTGGTAGCCATTCTCGCTATCTTTTTTGTTGTTGCGAAAACTTATAATATCGTTGGATATTTCCAAGGGAAAAACGCTTCAGATGAACGAAGCCAAATCTACACGCAGATAACTCACTTGGAAAAAGTTAATGAGAGTGTTTTTTTGAATGTGGGAATTCAAAAAGTTGAAACGATTGAGAAAGATAAAAAAATACCTGGTACTAATATCAGTATTCCACTCTCTATTAAGAAAGCAATCATCATTCTTAATTATACGGCTAAATTTGGAATTAAGGAAGGAGTCAAGGTTAGGAAAATTGCTGAGCATGAGTATGAGCTGACTATTCCTAAATATGAAGTTATAGGAGTTCAGATACCAGATAATCCAAAAGATCGATACAAACTCTATGATATGAGTGGACAGCTATTGAGCGGTTCAACAGAAAATATTGATACTGGAGAACATGTTGCTAAATCTCTTAGCAATAAAGAACAAGAAGAATATCTTAAACAATATAAAAATCTTATCACAGAATCAGCCGAGCAATACTATAGAGCGATTGTAACTGGTATTGACCCTGAAGCTAAAGTTACCTTTAAAAATATGAATAAATAGGAATCATAACTTTTTGAGTATTGTTACAGTTTAGCTGATAGTGAAATGTGTCGTTCTATCAACTGGGGAAAGCATCTTGCACATCATTGCAAGGTGTTTTTTTATGTCCTATACCATATCGCTAGCCCTCAATTTTGTTTTAAACAAACAAATAGTCATAACCACCTGTTTAACGGGTGGTTATGACTATTCATCATCTGTAAATTCTAGGATGTCTCCGGGCTGGCAATCAAGGGTCTGACAGATAGCATTGAGGGTGCTAAAGCGGATAGCCTTAGCCTTGCCCATTTTGAGGATGGAAAGGTTGGCGTTTGTGATGCCGATGATATCGGCTAGTTCTCCCAGTTTCATCTTTTTCTTGGCCAGCTGAACATCAAGATTAACGATAATCATGATAGCAGCCTCCTAGATAGTAAATTCATTTTCTTCAGCTATATCAATCCCCTTTTCCAGAATTTTCATCATCAGCCAAATAATCAGAGCGCCTAAGAGAGGTGTAAAGCTCATACTGGCGTTAAAAGAGAAGGGGAGGGCGATGGGATTGCCTGATGCAGCAACCTTAACGGAAAGAAAGGTCAGAGCCAGAAAGACTTTCCATGCCTTATCAGCTAGTTGCGTGTTTGATGAATCAAAAATCTTTCCACCAATCAAATTTTTGATGAAATTACGAGCAAGATAGATGAGATAAATAGTCAAAGAAGCTGTGAGAAGATTTATAACAAAGGCTAAAATGCTCCACCAATTTGAAAAATCAACTGAGGGCAGAAATTAAACATTGAGCTTTATTCCCAACCTGTCGGAAAGACCGGTGTAAGAAATCACACTTAGGATAGTAAGAAAGACCAGAATAGCAGAATAACCCACTATGATAAGATTCAGAAGAGTAACAATATCTTTGAGCAAAGAGTTATTTTTTAATTCAATCTTTTTCATGATGCTTACCTCTATCGAAAATCAGCCGGCAGTAGATTTTCTTTTCCTTTTATTCTTATTATAATCTTATAATCTATTTTTTATTGTATTTCAAGAAAAATATATCGAAAAACGATAATTTTTATAAAGGCAAAAAGATATCCTATAGAGACTTTGGTATCGATGAAAATTTTGATACAATATGTATTGAATATCAAAGTAACGAAGGAAATAGTAATGAATCCTATGATTATGATTGTGGTACTTGGACTACTCTGGTTAGTCATTGTTTTTCCACTCTATCTTCACTATCGAAAAGAAAATTCTATTAGAAGTAAATCAACATCTTTAATATCAGGCAAAGTAGTAGGATATAACAGTACTATCTATAGTCGCCATGGGGAGCCACCTAAGGTGGCCTTGCCTATTGTAGAGTATACCGTTCGCGGCAAACAATATCGAAAAAGTCTTAAGTATAAACGGTTTATCCCTGCATCTTCAGGAAAAATCCAAAAAGATGTTTTTTCAAGTGACTATGTTTACGGCTCGGATAGGAGTCTAGACTTGAAAAAGATATTTCCAGTCGGCTCAGGTATGTCGGTCTATTATAATCCTAAGAATCCAGAAGAGGCATATGTTGAGCGTTGCATCAGCAATGAAAAGTATTTTAAATATTTGTTTATCGGATTTTCTATTTTCTTTCTCATTCTGATTGGAATTAATCTTTTCCGTATATTTTTGTAGTTTGAAAAGTCTATTTTTGGATATTGAGTGATAGAAATTTTATCTTTTTCAAAATCTGTTGAATTCAAATAGAGTAAAAAAGAGGATTGAACTCCTCTTTTTGGTTTCTTTATTTAAACTTAAAACCTTCATAGAGCAGCTCTGCTTTAGGATTGGTCTTTTTAAATTCGTTGGCTAGTTTATCCATCATCTTGACAGGGCCGCACATGAAGACGGTGGTTTGGTTGTCCAGAGGATAATTCTTGAAGTCCAAATAGCCAGAGACCTTGCTATCGACCAAGTGAAGGTCAAACTGCGGATTCTTGGCTGCGTAGTCTTTGAGTAGATCTAGGTAAACAGCATTTTCAGCTCCAGTATAAGTATAGTAGAAGCTGACTGGACGATTTAGATTAGGATTTTCTCGGATATAGGAGATGAAGGGCGTAATGCCAATCCCACCAGCAATCCAGATTTGTTTTTCCTGCCCTTGGTCAAGAATCATGTGACCATAAGCCCGGTCAATGGTGACCTTGGTTCCCTCTTGGATCTTGTCATAAAGTTTTTTAGTATGGTCACCAGAGTTCTTGATAGTAAAGTAGACGATATTGTCATGACCGCCAGAGATAGAGAAGGGATGTGGCGCTTTTTCAAATCCCTCTTGAAAAATCTTGACAAAGGCAAACTGCCCATACTGGTAGTCTAGCTTTTGACTAAGCTGGATCTTCAACTCCACGGTATCGTGGTTCAGTCGCTTAACTTGCAGGATTTTTCCCAGATGACGAAAGGCCAAACTTTGATAGAGGAAGATGATGTAAAAGCCAGAAGCTAAACCGATGATAGCATAGAATCCGACTATGAAACCTAGCAAGGTCGGTGTTAGGAGTCGACCGCCCATTAGCATATAAGCGTGGAAGAGACCAAAGATATAGGCCAAATAGACAAAGCGATGAATCCAGCGCCAAGCCTCATACTTGATGTGCTTGCCAAGATAGGCCACCAGAAGAATACTAACAAAGAGATAGATGCCAACATTTCCAAGCTGGGCTGCTAAATGAGAGCCCCAGAGACTGCCACCCATGGCAACATTGTGGAGAGCAAGAAGAACGACGGAAAAGATAGCTGTAAACTTATGATAGATGTACATTTTTTCGATGCCATGGAACCATTTTTCCAATAGGGCGTTCCGAGTCGCAAGTAAAAAGGTCAGCGAAAGGGTAGTTAAGGCCAGACCGGGTACGATAAAGTTGATCATCCCAGCTGAAGTCCAAGCATAGATGGTCAGGATTATGCTGACAGCGATAAGGGCAATTCCTTTGATAGATTTCATGATGGTTTCCTTTCTGTTTTTATCACTACTCAGTTGTAAATATATTTGTTACATTCTAACAAAGAAAAACAAGCTGTCAAGACTGAGTTGTAATCATGCTACAAGTTGCTTCCAATTTTAGAGAATTCACTTATTAGCTATAAAAAACGCTCCTGAGTCTAGTTTTCTAGATTTTGGCAGGAGTGTTTTTCTTTTATATTAGAGAGTTGCCAAGTGCTGTATTTATAGCTTATTGCTCATTGGGTTCATCTGTTTGAGCGGGATCATTGCTTGTGAAAGGAAGATTCTTAGTGAATTCGGATAGATTTTCCTTGACCTCTTGGACAAGTTTGCTAGGCGTCAGCAGATTCATGTCGTCTTTCCAAGACTGGTAGCGCATGTCTACCAGTAATTTGGCCAGGCGCGTCAGCATTTCCCGCTCCTGGTCAGTGAGGGCGTTGGCATTTTCAAAAACAGCCAAGATTTTGTCGAAATTTTCCAGCTTGGTGAGGTCATTAATGGAGCTGATACCAGCATCTAGGATGAGGCCGAAAAAGAGGTCGAAAAAGTCTTTTAATTCCTCATCAGAAACGCTATCTACCCAGTTTTTCAGAGTTTTATCTACTTGAAGGCTGTCTGGATTGAGGTTGTCCAGTAGGACAAAAGTCTGGCCACTGATCTGCCAAGTGAAGGTATCGTGCTGAGCCAGACCGCCGAAAGCTGTACTTTTGACAATTTGAGCCTGCTTGGGCGTTTCGAGCATCATTCCGACGATAGAGCCTTGCGGAATGTAGCGCTTTATCTTGTCTGAAATAGTCTGGTAGCCTTGACTGGTGATGACCGAGTGATTCAGTCCGGGAGCATCATAGCTGTAAATACTCTGAATCCGCTCTTGATATTCTGGCTCGATCTGACTAGCAGCGTAGGAAGCTAAGTTGCCGCCCTTTGAGTGACCTGTCAGGATGAACTGACCAGGCAGAGCATCCATAGCTTTTCGCAGATAATTGACCGCTGTTTTTTGAGCTGGGACCTGATCCATATAGGTCATGTGGAAATCCTCTTTCCAGCCGATAATGGAATCATCAGTTCCGCGGAAGGTAAGAACATAGCTATCAGGCTTGATTTTGAAAATCATAGCTGCAAATTGCTTTTGAACATCAGGGTCAATATCATTGACATAACCCATGAGCTTAATATTTTTGAAGCGGGTTGAGCTGGCTGCTTTTTCCAAGAGTTTCAGACGATTTTTAGTTACCAACATGGACAAATCCTGGGGAACTTTTTCAGCAGCTTCAAACAAGCGGCAAGTACAATCAGGGGACATCTGGTCAGACACAATCTGATCAAAAGGCAGATAAGTTATCTCCGTCAGCATCAGCATATCCAGTTCATTAAAGGGGGTATCGTAGATACTGTCGTAAACTACTTGGTCTAGGTAATCAAAAATTATTCCCATATTTATCTCCAATATTCTATCTTCTTCCAGTATAGCATAAGTGGACGTAGATTGTTAGGAAGGAAAAAAGAAAAGAGCGGAAACCTGAAGATAACCTCCAGAATTTCCAGCTCTTTTAATCTAGTAAGCCTTACCGATGAGGATGGCGTAGATAAAGAATAAGGCGAAGCCAAAGAGGAAGATCAGACCAAGGATGGAAAGACCTTTTAGCCATTTGCTCAGATGTTTATTCTCGCTCGTAACGAGAAGATAGTTTAGAAGAGCAAAAAATGGAGTAGTCAGGAAGGAAGCAATCATGGCAAAACGAAGCATGAGAGCCACACTACCTTGGAAGAAGTAGATGATAACGCCACCGATAATCGCTGTAGCTGTCATCCAGATGTGCAGAGTTTTTTGAGAAGTCTTCTCTTCATTGAGAAGGAGGCGTAGAGATTCAGCATTTACACGGGAATAGCCATCGATAACGGTAATAACCGTACCAAAGATACAGAGAAAGGCGATGAAAGTAATCAGAATCCGTGACCAGTCGCCAAGAACAGATGCGTACATCCCAACGAATTGCTGGATGTAGTCAGCACCAGCATCTTGAACTGCTTGACCAGTTGGATACTGGATGAGAGCGCCCATAGCGACGAAGAAGATAGCCAGAATGGCCGTACCGATATAGCCAACGTTAAAGTCAAAGAGTCCGTCCGTGACAGAGATATTGACAGATTTTCCTTTCTCAGCAGTCCAGAGGGAGTTAATTGCTGAAATCTCGATTGGAGCTGGCATCCAGCCCATTAGAGAAACGATGAAAGGCAAGGCAGCCATCTGCCAAGGTGTCTTTTCAACGAAGTCTGCTCCGTACTCAGGATGCTTGATAATGGCAACGATGACCGCAATAACAGTTGCAAAGGTTAGAGCGGACATGATCCATTTGGCAAGGCCATCGAGGAACTTGTAGCCACCAAAGAGTAGCATTGCCCAGATCAGGATGATGAGGATCAGAGACCATTGAGTAATGCTGAGTCCAAGGGCGTTTGGAAAGGCGCTAGCGATAATGGCAGCACAGAGAATTCCGACTCCTGCTGTATTGACCAAAGCGGAGAAGACATTTAAAACGAAGAAGATGCCTAAGTAGACTTTTCCTTTTTGGGCATAGCCTTCAACCAAGCTTTGACCAGTTTCTAAGGTGTACTCAGCACCGAAGCGAAAGAAGGGATATTTGAAGAGGTTGGCCAAGATGACCAGTCCCATCAAGGCCCAGCCATACTTGGCGCCCGCTTGAGCAGAGGAAACAATGTGAGAGCCACCAACAGCGGCAGAGGCCATGAGGATCCCAGGGCCAAGGGCTTTTAGTTTGGACTGCCAGGTAGATGTCTGAGTTTGTTCTAGCATAATAATCTCCTTATTATAAAAAATGAATTTTCAGACAATTCTGAATGTAGTGTTATTTTATCTTTTTACTCTACTTTTGTCAATACTTCTTGAAGGATTTCTTGAAACTTTCTGAAAATAGGAGGAATCTCAGATCAAAAAAGTATCTGTGATTTAAGGGAGAATTTGATATAATAGCAGTAAGAAAAATGAGTGAGGAAATGGAATGCACAAGATTTTACTGGTTGAGGATGATGCAGTTATCCGTCAAATGATCAAAAAAATGCTGGAGCAATGGGGCTATCAGGTTGTGGCGATTGAAGACTTCATGCAGGTTTTGACAACCTTTGTCAAGGAGGAGCCCCAGCTGGTGCTGATGGATATTGGTCTGCCCCTCTTTAACGGCTACCATTGGTGCCAGGAAATTCGGAAGATTTCGACGGTACCCATTATGTTTCTGTCTTCGCGCGATCAGTCTATGGATATCGTCATGGCCATCAATATGGGGGCAGATGACTATGTGACCAAGCCTTTTGACAATAATGTCTTTCTGGCCAAGGTTCAAGGCCTGCTGCGACGTTCGTATGAGTTCGGGACGGATCAAAGCCTTTTGGAATATCAGGGCGTGATTTTAAATCTTAAATCCATGGATTTGGTCTATGAGGGCGAGCTTGTGACGCTGACCAAGAATGAATTTCAGATTTTGCGGGTGCTCTTTGAGCATTCTGGCAGCATCGTGGCGCGTGATGACTTGATGAAGGAGCTATGGAACAGTGATTTCTTTATCGATGACAATACCTTGTCCGTCAACGTTGCCCGCCTGCGCAAGAAGTTGGAAGAGCACGGTCTGAAGCATTTCATTGAGACGAAAAAAGGGATAGGATACGGTTTAACCAATGGACATGCAGGATAAATTTTTCTTTTTGAAGCATCATCTGTATTCCCGTCGCTTCATCTTGTTGCTCTTGCTGATTGTATTTTCAATTATGGGGATGTTTGCCTTTATTTTCGAAGATGGGCGTAGTCTGCTAGAGTATCAGCTGCTCTTAGCCTTTCTCCTTGCTAGCTTTTTCTTGGGAATGGATCTGGCTAGTGCCTATAAGGAATACCGCAACCAGCTCTTCTATGCCTCAGGTCGGCCTCAGACTGCCTTAGAGGTTCTCCTTTTTGAGAAACTGGCTCTTTTGGAAATGGACAAGAAGAACCGTGCGATTGAGGAAAGGGAGAAGCTAAATGACCTGATGGACTACTATACGCTCTGGGCCCATCAGATCAAGACGCCCATTGCAGCTAGTTCATTGCTGGTCGGAGAGATTGAGGACAAGAAGGTCAAGAACCAGCTGGAGCAAGAGCTCTTTAAGATTGAGTCCTATGTCAATATCGTCTTGCAGTATCTTCGTTTGGAGAGTTTCCACGAGGATTTGGTCTTGAAAAAGGAAAATGTTGAAGACTTGGTCAAGGAGATTGTCAAGAAGTATGCGATTTTCTTTATCCAAAAGGGCTTGAGTCTCAGTCTGCATGATCTGGATCGAACCATCATCACAGACAGAAAGTGGTTCGTCGTTATTTTGGAGCAAGTGCTGTCAAATAGTCTGAAATACACCAGTCAAGGCGGGATTGAGATTTATTTTCAGGAGGATGCGCTTTATATCAAAGACAGCGGTCTGGGGATTCAAGATGCGGATTTGCTGCGGGTTTTCGAGCGAGGTTTTTCGGGCTATAATGGTCGTTTGACTCAGCAGTCGTCTGGCTTGGGACTTTATCTGTCCAAGAAAATTGCAGATGAGCTGGGGCATCAAATTAGCATCGCTTCTCAAGTTGGACATGGAACAACTGTCATGATTAGTTTTTCAGAGAAGAAGATGATATTTGAATAAGGCATTCTTACAAATTTGTAAGGTTGGCAAGTGAAATTGAAAGGTTAGGTTATGGTACCGACCTTTCTTTTTTTGTAAGATAGATGTATAAAGAAGACAAGGAGATATGAAATGAAAACAAGAGGATTCAATGCTTTCCAACTTAAGCTTTTCATGGCCTTTTTAATGGTTTTTGATCATATTGGTAAGATTCCAGGGCTTTTGCCGACGGGCTGGGACGGAATTTTTCACCTGCTGACTCGCTGTGTAGCTGCCTGGTTTGCTTTTAGCGCAGTAGAAGGCTTTCTGCATACGCGCAACCGCTTGGCCTACAATGCACGCTTGTTTATCTGGGCGGCTATTATGCAGCTGGGCAATACCATCTTGACCATGCTCTTTCATAGCAAGGGGATTCATCTTGAGAATAATATTTTTCTCAGTTTAGCCTGTGGCGTTCTGGTGCTCAATCTTGTATTTGGTCTTTCCAAAAAAGGTGAAGAGATTATGGATGAGAAGCGCTATTTGCGGATTGGAGCGGCAGTCTTAATTGGTTTGGCAGGAGTCTTTTTGACAGAAGGCGGCATGACCATTATTCCTTTGATGCTGATTAGCTATATTTTCCGCAATCAGCCTGCTCTCAGAACTTTTTCTTACATGGTCTTGGCTTTTCTACTCTTCTGTCTGAGCATTGAAATTTACCCAACCATGGGAGCCACCATTTCGATGATGCTCTACAATTCAGACTGGGCCTTTATTACCGTCTTGCCCTTCCTCCATCTCTACAATGGCGAGCGAGGCTATAATGGCAAGTGGGGCAAGTATTTCTTCTATATCTTTTACCCAGCCCATCTCTGGATCATCGCACTGATTGCTTATCTGGTGCAGAAATAAAAATATTGGCATTTAAAAATTAGTAAAATATGGAAATAAAGCTGTTTCTGTATTAAAATGGAATTATAGAAAAGGAGATCATGATGACCTTATTAGATGTACAACACGTGAAAAAGATTTATAAGACCCGCTTTCAGGGTAGCCAAGTAGAGGCGTTGAAAGACATTCACTTTACGGTAGAAAAAGGCGAATATGTAGCCATCATGGGGGAGTCAGGATCTGGGAAATCCACCCTGCTCAACATTCTAGCTATGCTGGACAAGCCAACTGAGGGTCGCGTCTTTCTCAACGGAACTGACACAGCTACCATCAAGAATAGCCAAGCATCCAGCTTCCGTCGGGAGAAATTGGGCTTTGTCTTTCAAGATTTTAATTTGCTGGATACATTATCGGTCAAGGATAATATCCTGCTGCCGCTAGTCCTCTCTCGTCGTCCCATTACCGAGATGATGCAAAAGCTGGTCACGACCTGCAACGAGCTGGGAATTAACCAGCTCCAAGAGAAGTTTCCTTATGAGATTTCCGGTGGTCAGAAGCAACGGGTGGCCGTTGCCCGCGCCATTATCACGGAACCTGAGATTTTACTGGCGGATGAGCCGACAGGAGCCTTGGATTCCAAGTCTTCGGCTGCTCTTTTGGATGTCTTTGATGACATCAACGACCGCGGTCAAACCATTCTCATGGTGACCCACTCGACTTCAGCGGCTAGTCGGGCCAAGCGGGTGCTCTTTATCAAGGACGGGATTCTTTATAACCAAATCTTCCGCGGCAACAAGACCGAGCGGCAGATGTTCCAAGAGATTTCCGATACTCTGACGGTCATGGCAAGTGAGGTGGGCAACTATGTTCAAACTAACGAGTAAACTGGCTTTATCAAATCTGATCAAAAATCGCAGTTTGTATTATCCATTTGCCTTGGCGACGGTACTGGCAACAGCGATTTTGTATAGTTTTGTCTCACTGGCTCACAGTCCAAATATGGAGACCTCTTATGGTGGTACAGCAGCTCGGATGACCTTGCAGTTTGGTATCCAGGTCATTCAGATTGCCGTCCTCATCCTTATCACTTATGCAAATAGCTTTGTCATGAAGAACCGTTCGCGTGAGCTTGGTGTTTATAGCGTGCTGGGGATGGAAAAGCGTCACCTGCTACTCATGACCTTCTTTGAACTCTGTGTCTTTTATCTAGCTACAGTTGGTCTAGGTATCTTGTCTGGTCTAGCTTTGGATAAGATGCTCTACGCCGTTCTTTTGAAATTGATGGGAATGCCGGCCGTTCTTGCCTCGACCTTCCAATGGCAGAATGTCTGGATGACTCTGGCCAGTCTAGGTGTCGCTTTTGCGGTGATTTTGTTGCTCAATTCTCTGCGTCTTCTACGCTATAGCTCTCTTAATCTAATGAAAGAAAGGAAAGCTGGCGAGAAGAAGGGACGCTTCCTTTGGGTGCAAACCTTGCTGGGGCTCTTGCTCATGGGTGTGGCTTATTACATGGCTTTGACCGTTACCAAACCTGTCGCTGCTATCGGCAATTTCTTTATAGCTGTGGTCATGGTTATCCTAGCAACCTATCTGCTTTTTAATGCCGGTTCGATTACGCTATTGCAATTTCTCAAAAAACGCAAAGGCTACTACTATAAAACGCAGAATTTCATTTCTGTTTCCAATCTTATCTCGCGGATGCGCAAAAATGCGGCAGGATTGGCAACCATCTCCATTCTATCTACCATGCTCTTAGTGACTCTGGTGGGTACAATCAATATCTATGTTGGAGGTCAGGATTATATTACTACCTTGCATCCAAAGGATTACAATGTTAGCGTCGTCTTGCCGAAATCGACTGATCAGACGGAAGCTCTGTTGGATAAGGTTCAGCAGGTCGCTCAGGGCACAGGCCTGAAGAAGCCAAGTTATACTACCTATCTCTACCAATCAGCCTTCATCATGAAACTGGCTGGAAATGATATCACGGTTCCAATGCAAAGCGAGCTGGATTCGGATCCAAGTATCTTGACCAAGTCTGCCGGCACGATTACGGTCATCAATCGTCAGGATTATGAAAAAATGACAGGGAAAAAGATAGACTTGGCAGATGATGAAACTCTTGTCTATGGAAAAAATGTTTCCTTAAATAAGGATAAACCTCTCCGAGTAAATGGTAAAGACTGGAAGATCAAGCAGCTTTTACCGTCGAATTTCACGCATGGGGAAATCCCTAATCCAAACGACGTGGCCATGGAACAGGGTCTCTATATGGTGGTCAATGATAGCAAAGATGTTAATCTCGATGTGGAACATTACTACTACATTGGAGTTGCTTCAGAGACTAAGGGCAGTAAAAAGTTTGTCGAGCAAGTCCAACTGGGATTGAGGGACACTTTGGATCAGGAACAAGCTCAAGATGGTAGCTACGCAATGGCTAGTGACCGTCATAGCGCAGAAAAGAGCTATCAGGAACTTACTGGAACCTTGCTCTTCATCGGTGTCTTCCTCTCTGTTATCTTCCTTCTAGGAGCTGTTCTTGTGATTTACTACAAGCAAATCTCTGAAGGCTATGAAGACCGCGATGGCTTTATCATCTTGCAAAAGGTTGGTTTAGACGAAAAGCAGACTAGAAGTACCATTCGTAAGCAGATTTTGACTGTTTTCTTCCTACCTCTCATCTTTGCTTTTCTACATATAGCGGCTGTCTTTCATATGCTGCGCTTGATAGTTGCTCTATTGGGAGTGACCAATCTTCCTCTCTTAATCCAGACAACACTTGCAACTTGCGGCGTCTTCCTCCTGACCTATATTTTAGTATTCTTACTAACTTCTCGCAGTTACCGCAAGATTGTCGCTCGTTAAGAGCAAATCCCTGACCAGAGGTCGGGGATTTTTTGATGTCTGGATTTTTACCTCTCATCTCCCTCATTTTACCGCTTGTCCAAAAAGCCGAGATTTTTCAAAAAAGACTTGCTATCATAGTCTCAGAAGTTAAGACAGGAGAAAAGATCATGTTAGTCCAAGTAAAAAATCTGACCAAAGTTTATGGAGACAAGGTAGCAGTTAACGGTCTGAATTTAGAAATTGAGTCAGGCAGTTTTACGGCAATTTTAGGGCCAAATGGCGCTGGAAAATCGACAACGATTCAGATGCTGATTGGACTTTTGCAGCCGACATCAGGACAAATCATTTATGCAGAACAAACCAAGCTGGGCGTAGTCTTTCAAAATAGTGTGCTGGATGCCAATTTGACAGTAGTTGAAAATCTGCGAATCCGTGCCAAGCAGTATAAGCAGGTCGAAACTGGTAAGATTGAGCAATTGATCGAGCAACTGGGGCTGGCTAGCTTTGCTAAACAACGCTACGGGACGCTTTCTGGTGGACAAAAGCGTCGGGTGGACATTGCCCGTGCGCTGCTCAATAGTCCTAATTTACTTTTTCTGGATGAGCCGACAACAGGCTTGGATATCCAGACTAGAGAAAGTATCTGGAAGCTGCTTAAAGACCTGCAGCAGAAGGAAAAGATGACCGTAGTTTTGACCACCCACTATCTCAATGAAGCCGACGACGCAGATAAGATTTACATCGTAGACCATGGTCAAGTCATTGCGCAAGGTTCTGCCGACCAGATCAAGGAGCGCTATGCCCGCAATGTTTTGCGGATTCTGACCTCGGATTCAGAGGGCTTGAAGGCCGCTTTACCGACTAGCTGTGAATGGGAGCAAGGCAAGGAAAATGAGTTCTTCTTTTATCCAGATACGACCCAAGAAGCATTGGCTTTGCTGAAGCAGCTTGGCTCCTATATTGAACAATTTGAATTTCAACCAGGAACGATGAATGATGCCTTTATGGCTCTGACAGGAAGAGAGGTACGTTAAATGTTAATGTTGATCAAACGAAATTTTTTAC
>ERZ773063.1078-NODE-1078-length-16749-cov-2.983108_pt1 | contig 16749 bp, 10 predicted proteins | sample MGYA00580625_ERZ773063 | MGnify/ENA primary metagenome ERZ773063 (study PRJEB29015, sample SAMEA2738022) | human oral metagenome | biome: human oral; feature: human-associated habitat; material: dental | place: China | collected 2042 ...
AGGAATATGATTATAGATGGGTAAGCAGATTTCAAAATATAAATATCAAAAGCATGGCTCAGGCGGGCTGATGAAACCAATCATTTTCTGCTGCCCGGATGAAGAGCTTGAGAAAAATGCCATTGCCTTAAATGTTAGTATTGCAGAAAAACTTATCACCACCAAACCATCTCGTAGGTCATTCAAGCTGCCGAGCATTATCGACACGATTATTGCGGATCTTCCGGAGGACAGCATAATAAAAGATTTCGATGTACTTTTTAATCCGGATTACCAGATTGATGTTTTGCAGCTTTTGATTGCAGCATGTAAGAAGAAAGAATTTGCAATTCTGTGGCCAGGTACATACTCAGACGGAAAACTGATGTATGCAGAGACCGACTATTCTGATTTTAAGATTTACGATTTGGACAAGTACGATGTAACTTGCATCGTCTAATGAGGGAGGCTAACCAACCATGAAATACTCGGATTTAATTTCGTTCCATCCGATAGAGGATGTCATCCAGCTCGTTACGGCTGAAAATAAGGACAAGGCGCGTGAATACGTAAAGACCTACGTTATGTCCGATACCATGGCAGAGAGCTTGCAGGCTCCTGTGCTCGATCAGCTTCAGATGGACGAAGTGGTGGACAACAAAGGTGTGCTGATTGTTGGTAACTATGGTACCGGTAAATCTCACTTGATGAGTGTTCTCTCTGCCATTGCGACCGATGCGGATAATGTCCAGTATCTCCAGAATAAAAAGTTTGCTGAGCAGGTTAAGCCCATTGCCGGCAAGTTTGAAGTTCTGCGTATTGAGATTGGCGGTGTAGTGATGCCTCTCTATGATGTCATCATGGGTTATGTGCAGGAAGATTTTGAAAGGCGCGGCATTGACTTTGATGTGCCGGACTACAAGAGTGTCAAGAGCATCAAGACTGTTGTTAAAGACATGATGATTGCCTTCTCCGAGAAGTATCCGGACAAGGGATATCTTATCATCGTGGATGAGTTCTTGTCCTATCTGTCTTCTCGAAACGAGCGCGAGATTGTTCTCGATCTGGAGTTCTTCCGTGCCTTGGGAGAGATGTGTTCCAAGTCTTCACTGCGCGTGATGTTCGGTATGCAGGAGAAGATTTTTGACAATCCGAAATTCGGTTTTGTTACTGATACGCTCAAGCATGTCAGTGACCGTTTCACGCAGATGATTATCACGAAGGAAGCGACTTCCTATGTTGTTTCCGAGCGTGTTTTGAAGAAGACGCCGGAGCAGAAAGCACTGATTCGCGATCATCTGGAAAAATTCTGTGGTCTCTACACAGGCATGTCCTCCCGTCTGGAAGAGTTCGTGGATTTGTTCCCGATTCATCCGTCGTACATTGATGTTTTCAACAAGCTGTACCTGATTGAGAACCGCCATATCCTGAAGAATATCTCTACCACCATTAAGGGCATCTTCGACACAACTGTGCCAGAGGACGCACCAGGCATTATCTCTTTTGATAACTACTGGCCTGCTATCAAATCCAATGGCCTTCTCAAGAGTGACCCGACCATCAGCCGCGTTGTCGGCGCGAGCCAGCAGCTGGAAGACATCATCACTCGCGCATTTCCTAAGGCGGCGTATAAGCCGATGGCCATGCAGATTATCTATGCGCTCAGTGTGCATCGCCTGACCACAAACGGTCTGGATGTGCAGTTCGGCATGACGGCTGAAAATCTGAAGGATGACCTGTGCCTGTATATGATGATGCCAGAGCAGGATGCGGATTTTCTTTTGTCCGCAGTAAAGGTTACTTTGAAAGAAATTATGACCACAGTTTCCGGTCAGTTCATCATTTTTAATGATGCAAACAGCCAGTATTACATTGATGTCGATAAAATAGTTGACTACGACGAGAAAATCAAGCAAAAGGCAACGCTTCTTGCAGAAAATGAGCTGAATCGTTCCTTCTACAGCGTTGTCTATACATGCCTTGATTGGGATGCCAAGCAGTATGTGACCAACTTCAATATTTATGAGTATGACCTGAACTGGGATTCCCATCAGATTTTCCGCGAAGGCTATCTGTTCATGGGCTTACCGGGCGAGAGAAGCACGGCTCAGCCGGAGCGTCACTTCTATATTCATATCATGCCGCCTTATGACAAAAACGGCGTGAGTGTACAGAATTCCCCGGATGAAGTGTACCTTTACTTCAAGTCTACAGAGGAATTCCGTGAAATGCTCGGCATGTATGCTTCTGCAACCAGTTTGGCTTCCATGAGCGAAGGCAAGGACAAGGATGCTTATTTGAATAAGGCAAATGTCATTCGTAAAAAGCTCGTGCGTCTGCTGAATGACAATAAGAATACATGCTTCGATGTTCTCTATAAGCGGGAGCGTCGCCAGCTCATCGAAGTCCTGAAGGGTCGCTACAATCGCGATATGACATTCAAGGACACGATCGACCTTGCGGCATCGATTTGCTTTGATAGTTATTTCAGTGAGATTTATCCGGAGTTCCCGGTAATGAAGACCAAGATAACCCGCAGAAATATGGCGGGATCTGTGCGTGCGGCCTTTGACCATTTTGCAGGGAGAAAGAGCCGGCTTTCTACAAGTATGCTGCAAAGCTTTGGCATGCTGGATAACGATAAGATTTCAACAAAGAACTCCAAATATGCAGCTTATTTTATTGATAAGCTGAAATCTCTGCCGCCGCAGGGAGTTATCAACTATTCGGATATCTTTGAAGAAAAATTCATGGGCGATTTTGAAGATGAGCATTTCAAGATCGGGTACATCTTCACGCCTATTATTTTCCTTGCCATGGTCTATGATGGCTATGCCGTTATCACGCTTAAGAGCGGAAAAATATTGACAGCCTCCAATCTGGACGAAGTGCCGAAGATGAACATAACAGATCTCTATGAGTTCAAGTTCCTGTCACGACCGTCGGAGATAGCGATGGCAGAGTTGAAGGCATTGTTTGGAGTGTTGGATATCAATCCGGCACTGCTGGATAATCAGGTTACCCGTACAAAGGGTGTAGAAGAGCTTTTGAAAAAGGCGCAGGCAAACAGCAATGCAGCCGTGGTTGCCAATACGAAACTTAGCCAGGATTTCACACTTTGGGGCGAGGCACTGGTGCCATCGGCAAGAATAGATCAATTGAAGAAGGCTTGCCAAAATGTAAGAGATGAGTTCAGTAACTATCAGGCTCGTTTTAATACTCCGGCGAAGCTAAACAACTTCAGTCTTACGATGGAGCAAATTGATTCTCTGGCAAATGATATTGCTGCAATCCACAAAGTCAGTGAGTATCTTACGTTCAAGACTGGCTGCACGGCGATTGTTTCTTATATGACCAGCATCGAAACAGTAGAACTTGGTGATGCGTTCGCTCGTGAGATGAATGAAGCAAAAGAGGCGTTTCGTACAATTCGTGACAGCATTTGGGATGGTGAAACCGGTGATGTAGCCACTCAGAAGGCAGAGGCGGAGCTGAATAAGATAAAAACAAAGTATATTGATCTGTACTTTGAAGAACATAAGAAGAAAAGACTGGATATTACGGATGCTCAGCGCAGGGGCAAAATCCAGGAAGGCCGAACACTTCTCAGCCTCCGTAAGCTGCGCAGTATCGACATTCTCTCCGTTGCAAGAATGACGGATTTAGAGAACGAGCTTTCCAAACTGAAGGTTTGTTACGAGCTGACACCGGAAGAATTGAAATCATCTGCGGTATGCCCACATTGCCACTTCCGCCTGGATGATAATGTGAAGCCAGTTCACGGCAAACTGGACAATATCGAGAGTCGTCTGGATTCGCTGCTTGAGGAGTGGACAAAATCTCTGTTGGATACGATTTCTGACCCGATTGTTGCAAGCCAGAAGGAATATCTGAGCGATGCACAGCAAAAAGTTATTGATGAGTTCGTAGCGACAAAGGAACTGCCGAAGCGTGTGGATGATTTCTTTGTTAAAGCAATTCAGGCACTGCTTAAGGGATTTGAACCGGTAGTTGTGGATGCAGATGATCTGATTGAGAAGCTGACGATGCTGCCACCTCTGGATGAGCAGGCTTTCCGTCAGAAAGTCAGCGAGCTGATTGGCGGCTATACCAAGGGCAAAGATGCCGGCAAGCTGCGCATTATTGTTAAAAAGTAACACAGATTATACCGAAAGCGAGGCGAAGCGTGTGTTAATGAATTCATCGGAGTATATCTCCATTGTTGAAAATATCAAGCGAGAAATAACAGGAGCCCAATATCGTGCAGCAGTTCATGTAAACACAGATATGCTGCTTCTATATTATGACATCGGTTGTGTTATTAACGAGCACAAATCATGGGGAAACAAGTTTATTGATAACCTTGCTTCTGACATTCGCGTAGCCTTCCCGGAGAGCAAAGGTTACTCTGTCCGTAATTTGAAATATATGGCTAAATTTGCTGCTCGTTTTCCAAATAGAGAATTTGTGCAAGAGGCACTTGCACAAATCACTTGGTATCATCATATTGCATTGATGGACAAGGTGAAAAATGCAGATGAGCATGTGTGGTATGCAAAAGAAGCTGCTCAAAATGGCTGGTCTCGCAATGTGCTGGTTCATCAGATTGAAAGCGGACTATATCAGCGGCAGGTACTGGTTGATAAGGTTTCCAACTTTGAACGTCGCCTGCCATCGCCGCAAAGCGAGCTGGCTGTGCAGACCATGAAAGACCCGTATGTGTTCGATTTTATTCCGTTCCGGGAGAATATGATAGAGCGGGACATCGAGCAGGCACTGGTTCGTGATGTTACTAAGCTCCTTCTAGAGCTTGAAACCGGCTTCGCGTTCTTAGGCAATCAGTACCATCTGAATGTAGGCGGTGACGATTTTTACATTGACCTGCTATTCTATAACTTGAATCTGCGGTGCTATGTAGTCATCGAGTTGAAGACCGGTGATTTCAAGCCGGAATATGCAGGTCAGCTGAACTTCTACCTGTCGGCAGTAGATGGCATTCTGAAAAAGGAACAGGACAATCCGTCTATTGGCTTGCTGCTGTGCAAGAGCAAGAACAATCTGGTGGCGGAATACTCCCTTAAAGATATATCCAAGCCGATTGGTGTGAGTGAGTACAAAGTAACCAGCAGTCTGCCGGATGATCTGGAAAAGCAGCTTCCATCTGTTGAGGATATTCAAAAGAGAATCAAATAAATTGTGCAAGCGGCTCTTGCGCAATTCAGAAATTGAAAGTGAGGATACAGCTATGGAACCGAGAAAGCTGACCAAAGAGGATATAGATAAGGTACGCGATATCGAAGGCTTCCCCATCGGTACAGATGAGGATATTATCGCTCTGTCTGATGCGCCGTACTATACAGCCTGCCCCAATCCGTTCATTAAGGAGTTCATCCGGGAATATGGTACTCCTTATGATGAAAAAGGTGATACTTATAAGGTTAAGCCATTTACAGAAGACGTTGCTGAAGATAAGCACGACTTAATCTACAACATACACACGTACCATACGAAAGTACCGCCCAAAGCGATTGTTACTTACTTAGAGCATTACACCAACCCCGGAGATTTGGTACTAGATGTTTTTAGTGGATCTGGTATGACGGGCATAGCATGTCAAACCGCCCCAAGCGGAAGCAGAAATGCAATCATATTAGATTTGTCTCCGTATGCTACGTTTCTAGGAGCAAATTATAACACACCTAACGACAGCAAAATCATCCCCGAACTTGAATCTATAATTGACGAAATTGATAGAAATTTGAGGTCATTTTATAAAACGAATCACGTTGTTGGAGGTCGAATCCAAAAAGGCACCGATGGTAAGCCTATTGAAGGCATCATAAACTACACGATTTGGTCTGATGTGTTTTTCTGCCCTCATTGTGGTCATGAATGGGTTTATTACGACACTGCCCTGAACGAAAAGAAAAAGGCTATGAAGGCCTTTAACTGCCCTGCTTGTAATTATGAGATTACAAAAGCAAATATGATTTTGAAAAAAACGAGCAGTGTCAAATTGAATGGAGAAATTATCGAATTCGTTCAGAAAGAACCTGTTCTTATAAATTATTCTGTTGGCACTAAACGCTTCTTCAAGAAGCCTGACCAAGAAGATATCAGAAAGATAAGTACAGCCGCCCCCACAAAATGGATACCAGAAGATGAACTCCCTGTTGGCTATAACACAGAGCAACCTAAACACTCACATGGGATGTGTTGGGTTAATTCTTTTTACACAAAAAGGACGCAGATGTTTTTGGCAGAAGCATACTCTCTTTTTAAGAATGACCGGAAAAAGCTTTTTCTTTTTACTAGTGTTCTGCCTAAGTTAACTCTGCTGAACCGATATATGCCTGAGCACGGGAGCCGAGCTTTGGTAGGACCTATGGTTGGAACATATTATGTTCCTTCACTAAGCGTCGAGAATAATGTAATAAACCAGCTGCGATTTCAGCTCCAGAAGTTAGGAAACCTTCAATATACGAAAGGGAATGTACTTGTAAGCAATCAATCAGCGACTGATTTGAGAAATGTTACTTCGAACAGTGTGGATTATATTTTCGTTGATCCTCCATTTGGCGCTAATATCATGTATTCAGAACTTAATTTCATGCCTGAAAGCTGGCTGAAAATAAAAACTCAGAATAAAGATGAGGCGATAGTCAATAAGGTACAAAATAAAGCTATGCCAGAATACACAAATCTGATGACCAAGAGCTTTTCTGAGCTATATCGAGTTCTAAAGCCTAGCCATTGGATTACTATAGAATTTCATAATTCAAAGAATACAGTGTGGAATGCCATACAGCAAAGCATTATGTCGGCTGGCTTTGTTATTGCAGATGTTAGAACTCTCAGCAAAGAGAAAAAGACAGTTATGCAGTACAAATCAGATAATACGGTTGATCAGGATTTGGTCATTTCCGCTTACAAGCCTAAGGAGAGCTTCAAGACATGCTTTTTAAATGAGGCAGGTAGCAAAGAGTCTGCTTGGAGCTTTATACGACAGCATCTGGAGAAGCTCCCGATTGTTGTAGATGCAAATGGTGATGGAAAAATTGATATTCTTGCCGAGCGTCAGGCCTACCTGCTCTTTGACCGTATGGTAGCTTATCACATCATGCAGGGTATTCCTGTGCCGCTGGATGCTACTGATTTTTATCGCGGATTGGATGAAAAATTCCTGAAACGCGACAACATGTACTTCCTGCCGGATCAGGTCAATGAATACGATACAGCGCGCATTAAAACGGAGGTAGAGAACATACAGTTCTCCTTGTTTGTAACCAACGAGAAGACGGCTATTTCCTGGCTGTATCAGCAGTTGGATGAGAAGATGGACGGCCCGCAGACCTACGCCGAGATTCAGCCGAAGTTCATGCAGGAAGTTAAGAGTGTTGACCGTTATGAGGCTATGCCGGAGCTGTCTGTCATTTTGGAAGAAAACTTTCTTCAGGACGAAAAGGGACGCTGGTACATCCCGGATGTCACCAAGGAAGGCGACGTCGCCAAGCTGCGTGAAAAGAAGCTCTGGAAGGAGTTTGAAGGCTATCTGAACAGCAAAGGCAAGCTCAAGTCCTTCCGCTCCGAGGCTATTCGCGTCGGCTTCAGCCATCTGTGGAAGGATAAAAACTATCAAGCTATTGTAGCCATCGCTGAGCGCTTGCCGGAGTCTACCATCCAGGAAGACCCGAATCTGCTCATGTACTACGATATCAGCCTGGGGAGAGTGTAAGAGTTAGGAGGATGCGCACATGGCGGATAAGAAATTTACCGTTTCGCTGAATGTTGAAAATATAGGACCTCACTCGGATGATCAGAAAATAGTTTTCTCCGATAAAGTCGATTCCAACAAAGCCATATTTTTTGCGACAAACGGGACTGGAAAGTCTTTCATAAGCAGAGCTTTCCGCCTGTGCGCTCCTTCTGTGGCGGGCTCTTTATCGGATGATGTATTAACCATTGGCAAGGACAGCGGCCAGATGCAGTTTAGCATACAGGCTGATAACACCACCAAAGACTTGAGAATTGATGTCCACAGAGGAACTGCGCCTACAATACAGAATAACACTGGATTGCTGTTTCACGTTTTCAACAATGATTACGTGGAAGAAAACATAAAGCAGAAAAACTATACTCCGGACGGACAAATTGAAGGATATATCCTCGGTAAGGTGCAAATTGATCTGTCCGAAGACAAGCAGCGGGAAAAGGAGCTTGGCATTGAAGTAGAAAGCGACAGCAAGAAGATAGATGAAGCCATTGAGAAGGCTAAATCTGATCTGCACGGTGAAGGAATAACTCCACAAACAAATGAGTTTCGACGGATTACAAGGGAAAGTGTTGATAAAGGCTTTGACTTTGAATGCGACGATTCTGTCGAAGGCATTATCCAACAGTTGCATACGCTTGAAAAAGTTCCGGAGGGCATTCCAAGCATTGGATTTACTATACCTTCTTTTAACCTTGATTTTCTTCAAAAAATAAGCGAGATTCTCGGGACAGAGTATCCTAAATCAGAGTGGGATGATGATTTTGTCGAAGAATATAAAAAGCACCAGGCTTTCATTGAAAGCGGTCTTGCTGCAGAGCATTCAGACACAGTCTGCCCATTCTGCAAGAGAGAATATGATGAAAATGCGCGAATGTTGATTTCTCAATACAATGCATACCGAGCAGACAAAGAATCTCAGATAATGGGCATGCTTTCCCAGCTGCTTAAAGAGATTGATTCCATTACATCTGCAATAAAGAGTCAGGATGACCAAAACAAGCGAGCGCTTGTGCGGTTGACAGAGATTCAGAAGTACTTCCCATCGCTCCAGAACAGCAGCATTCAACAACTTTCTGCATTGGATAGCTACATTTCACCGTGGATGATCATTAGCGATATGATTGAGGTCAAGAAGCAAAACCTTTGCCGTGTTCCTGCCGGAATATCTGATGCAATATCAAATTGTAAATCAGCATGTGAAGCAGTGATAAAGCTGCAAAAGGTTAATGCAGATATTGTCAAGCAAGCTAATAGCGTTAAGGATAACTCTAAATCTGAGAGGCTAACATTGCGCAGAAAACTGTGCAATGCCAAAGCTCTTTTTCTGCATGCTGAATTACAGCAGTCTTTTGAAAGCCTCAGAAAAAAGCAGAGTGATTTGAGGAAATTACATGAAGAGATTGAGGCGAAGGAGCAGACGGCAAAAGTTCGTAAAAGGGATAAGGTATACGAGACTCTTGAAACCATGCTGGATAACTTCTTTGCTGGAAAGTATCAGATAGACAAAGATACATTCCAAATTAAGCTCCGCGGGAGCAAGCTTAACGGCAACGCGTCAAAAGTACTGAGCGACGGGGAAAAGAGCATCGTTGCTTTCTGCTGGTATCTTGCAGAGACTCATACTCTGGTCGAAAAAGAAACGGATTATGACAATCTCTTCTTTGTCATTGATGACCCAATCTCCAGTATGGATTTTCATTTTGTGTACGTTGTTGCACAGATACTGCGGAGTATCAAATCCATATTTGGAATGTCAAGACATGAGCGCTTGTGGGTTTTCACGCATAACATAGAATTTTTTAGCATCGTTGCGAGAAATCATGTCTTGGTTGCTACATATATGCTCAAACCTGGAAAGATTGTTCCATTTAATCATCAGCTATTGCTGCCATATGAAAATCATCTTTTCGATTTGCTTGAAATTGCAGAGCGAGGCAAAACACCAAATCACACGACAGGAAATTCCATCCGGCATGTGATTGAAACGATCTCAAAGTTTGAAGATCCGGAGATTAGCATTGAGAAGTATGTCGTCAATTCGCAAGAACTTCAAAAAGATCCGTGTATTTTTTCGCTGTGCCAGGATTTGTCTCATGGTACGGTTCGAAGAGAGCTTCCATATGACGAAGAACTACTAAAAGCTGCTTGCAAAACGGTTATTGCCTTTGTAAAAGCAAAATATCCTAAGCAAGTGGAAAAAGTGAGGAAGTAAGAATGTTTAATATCGGTGATTTCGTTTTTGACACTATTGCCGGAGTCAATGTGCAGATCATGGAGCGGATTGAGCTGTGGGGATACACGTCCTACAAGGTCTTCAATCCGGCCAATGGCAGCGTATATAAGGCGACCGGTGAACAATTAAAGATGGGAGGCAGTGAAGCACAGCTAGATGAGAACTACCTGCGCTATGTTACGTTGCTCTCAAAAATCAAAAACGAGACATCTGCCGGTGTACTTTCCACACTTTCCAGCGGCGTGATTCCGCTTCCGCATCAGCTGCATGTGCTGGAGCGTGCATTGGAAATGCGCAACATTCGCTACATTCTTGCAGATGAAGTCGGTCTCGGTAAGACTATAGAAGCCGGCATGATTATCAAGGAGCTAAAGGCTCGTGGCTTGATTACGCGTATCCTGGTCGTTTGTCCTACCGGACTGGTAAGTCAGTGGTCTGTTGAAATGCAGGAGAAATTCCATGAAAAATTTCAGGTAATCCTGCCATCGGATTTTGATACGATACGACGTTTGACCGATAATGACGATGTGTACGGTCAGTTTGACCGGGTCATCTCGTCCATGGATTCCATCAAGCCGATAGAAAAGCACGCCGGCTGGTCGGATGAACGGGTGGAAAAGTATAATCAGGAGCGCGTAGAAGCCATCATCAATAGCGGATGGGATTTGATTATCATCGACGAGGCGCATCGTGTCGCTGGCTCATCAAGCGATGTGGCACGATATAAGCTGGGTTATTTGCTCTCGCAGGCAAGTCCGTATCTGCTATTATTAACAGCAACACCGCACAATGGCAAAACAGAGCCATTCTTGCGTTTGATTCGTCTGTTGGATGAACAAGCCTTTCCGAACTACAAATCTATCGTCAAGGAACAAGTAGCACCCTATCTGATTCGCTCAGAAAAGCGAGAAGCCATCGACAATAACGGAAACCTGCTTTTCAAGAAAAGATATACACATTTGGTAGAGCTGACCTGGGATGAACGTCACTCGCTTCAGCGTCAGCTGTATGAGATGGTAAGCTCATATGTTTCTAAAACTTATGATAAGGCGCGTCGCAATCGAAAAAAGAATATGTGCCTTATCTTTCTGATGATTATCATGCAGCGCATGGTGACAAGCAGTACGGCAGCAGTTCGTCAAAGCCTTGAGCGACGCTTGCATGTGTTGCTTGAAGAAGAGACGCGAGCAAACACTATGAGCGAAGCCGATTTGGATGAGAGAGATATTGAGAATGGTGACACCGATGCCATGGAAGCAATATCGCTAGACCGTACCGCAGAAATTGAAGAGCTAAAGATGATTATATCAACAGCGAAACAGGCTGAGTTTCAGCATCATGATGTTAAAGTGGACGCGCTGTTTGATACGATTGACGCGCTTCAAAGTGAAGATCCGGCACAAAAGATTATCCTGTTCACGGAGTTCGTAGGAACGCAGGTTTATCTAAAGGAACTATTGGAATCCAGAGGATATTCGGTAAGTGTCCTGAACGGCAGCATGGATATTGAAGAACGCAATGATGCATTGAAGGAGTTCAAGACAACTACCAGTATCTTTATTTCGACCGATGCTGGCGGTGAGGGTCTGAACTTGCAGTTTGCCAATATCATTATCAATTATGACCTGCCTTGGAATCCGATGAAGATTGAGCAGCGCTGTGGCCGTGCAGATCGTATCGGTCAGCAGCGAGATGTCCATATCTACAACATGATTATCGGGGACACGGTGGAAAGCCGTGTCCGTGAAGTGCTGGAAGAAAAGCTCTCTGTCATTATGAAAGAGCTCGGCGTAGACAAATACTCTGATGTACTGGACAGCGAAGTGGCAGAATGTGATTTTACGGATGCTTACATGAGCTCCATTGGACACGCTTCACGCATTGAACAGAATATTTACTCCGTAGAGAAGGAAATGCGCCAACAGGCGGAGAATGCTCTTAAGTACAAAGATATTCTCCATGAAGAGAAGGACCTGACACAGTTGGTCGGTAAAGAGTCTAACTTTGATGTAGATACTGCTCTGCATCAGATGCTGACCTACTATGAGTCCTGGAAAGGAAACGACCTGACTCTCATTGACAGGATCAGTATCAACGACGAGATGATTACAAAACATCTCTGCGGCAGTATTGTGCAAGACCACACTGGACAGCTTCTGTCGGTTGGCATTTGGAACTTCCCGAATGAAGCTGGCTACTTCATGCTCTGGGAGCTTTCTGTTTCCGAGGATACACAGGATAAGCGCATTATTCCGATTTTTGTGAATGATTCGTATGTGCTGCGTCCTATGGCTGGCAGCAGAATCATGGATGTATTCCTTGACGGAAGCAGTCGGCTGGATTGCCGGATGGTGCCCAATCTTTCGCAAGAGGATTATCAGAACTTGCAGGAAATCTGTATGAACTATGCATATAACACTTTTGTTGAATTAAAGGACAAGCAGACAAAACGGAGCAGTGAGCAGTATGAAAAGTATAAGTATGCGCTGTCTCTTAGAAGAGAAGCGGCGGAGCATATAGGTATAGATAATATCCGGCTCTCCAGAATAGCAAAGCTTGACCGGGAAGAGCGTGAAATCGAAGCCGAGCGCAAGCGCAGTGGAACTGTTCTGCCGGATTTCCGACTGATGATGTTGGTTCGATTGGAGTGTTAACAATGTTTGAAGATTATGTGTATGGGAATTCCCCGGCAGCATATGCAAACTTCATATGGATAAACGATACAGACTGCCTGAATCGACTTACAGCATACATGAATGCTTTTGCTGCGCATGGCTTTGATGTGGTTGAATATAAGGATGATCTTAGCTTTCGTATCGAATATGAGCAGAAGTTGAATGCCGGAGAGAAAAAGCTTGCTGTGTTGAATTCTGGGAAAAATTATATTCCCTACGATATTTTGAATCGTTTTGCAGTTTATACGGTGTCGTTGCATAGGTTCTTTCCCAAGCTGAATACAGATGCCTTGCGTCACAAATCTCCTATGGATTTGGACTTGCTGACGATGGTAATTTCAAAGAATTTCGACAATTTAACAAATAAGGAACAGACGGAAAAGTTCTTCGAGACAGTTGTTTTCAGCAAAGAGAACCTATTGAGCTATTTTCAATCAAAACTGAAGCAGGTACTACAGCTTGCAACAGGCAACCCGACTTACAAAGATTGGTATCGAGTTGCTGAGGAGAAGGCTCATATTGACCGATATTCTGTTCAATATGGGCTGGATATCAATACAAGTGAAATCAATGATTTATTCCAGAGTTATGTACTCAAAGCGTTTGGAACATTGTCTTCCAAAATTGACCGTAATACGCCGGTGTTAGTGAGTCATGCTATGGAATACATGCATGAGCAGAGCGGCAAATTTGCCATCATTGTTATGGATGGTATGTCGGAGTTTGATTGGAATATTATTTCCCAATCGTTTTCGGATATTGCCTATGAGCAGACAGCAGCTTTTGCAATGATTCCAAGCACAACTTCGATTTCGCGTCAGTGCCTTTTATCAAACAAGTTTCCGAGCCAACTCATCGCACCATGGGTGCAAAGCAAGGAGAAGGCAGAGTTTATTGAATGTGCTAAGGCATTGGGATATGCCGACAGCCAGATAGGATATGCTCGCGGGTACGACACGGACTTCAGTAGTTCTGTCTGCTGCGGGGCTGTAATTATCAATGATGTGGATGATATTGTACATGCGCAGCCGCAAGGTCGTCTTGGAATGTATAACGATATCTCAGTCCTTTCTGAGGAAGGCAAACTTCGTCATCTGACAGGTCGTTTGCTTTCAAAAGGATTTGATGTGTATATCACAGCAGATCACGGCAATACACTATGCAACGGAATCGGAAGATTTGTCGGTGTTGGTGTAGATGTAAAAACAAAGAGCCATCGGATGGTAGTGTTAAAGGATTTCGCCGATAAGGCAAAGATGGCAGATAAGTTCGGACTGATTGAATACCCGAAATATTATCTTCCCAAGGAATATGATTACTTAATCTGCAATACGGATACATCTTTGGATAATCCGGGAGAACAGGTTATGACCCACGGTGGAATGACAATCGATGAAGTCGTTGTTCCATTTATCAAAATAAAGGCGGTACAGAACAATGGCTAAGATGGTTGGATTATCTCGAAATTTGAAGCTTCAATGGCTCAATAAGACCGTGGAGCTTGCTTCGAGTGACCTTACTGAACAGGAAATAAAAGATCGACTAAACGAGTATTTGAGCTTTGAAATTTCAAGCCCGACAAATCTTCGTAAGACTCGGGAAATACTAATGAACATATGGGTTTACGAGAATGATATCAACAATAAGCTAAGAGATGAAGCAGTCAGTGTTGTTCGTGATATGCCGGAATATGCACTGGTTGCTCATTGGTGCATGATGATGGCAACCTATCCGGTTTTTGTTGATATGTGCAAGCTGATTGGAAGACTATCAGAGTTTCAGGATGAAATCACGCTAAGCCAGATCAAGCAGAAATTGTATGATGAGTGGGGCGAGCGTACGACCCTATATCATTCCATTGATAAGCTGATTTCGACACTGAAGGAGCTGAGTGTGCTCCAGTGCGATAAGCCTGGGAAATATCAAATTGTAAAGCATTTTGTTGGCAATAGCAGAGTCTCAGCATTTATGGTATATGCGATGATGCTTGTGGATGACAGCGGATATTATCCTTTTGCAGAATTGAGTGGCGCAGTATATTTCTATCCCTTTGAGTATCAGGTAGAGAAAGAAATACTCCTCACCGATAATCGCTTTTCGATGAACAATTTTGGAGGAGAGCTGTCTATCACTGTGAACGCATAAGGCCATGGAGGTTGATTCTATGGATGAAATAAGCAACACTACAAATAATGTTCTTGCTGAGCAATCAGATACTGTGCCGGCGCCTGCTTCCGCTAAAACGCTGTATATTACAGAATCTACGCCAGACTTTGACTACAAGCATTTGCTCGGGCAGTTTGTACAAGTTGTAAACATGAAGGATATTCTTGCCAAGATTGAAACAGGAACCCAATATGTTGGGCAGATTCCGGCTGAATTTCAACAGACTTATAATTCCGGCGAGTATTTCATTATGCAGAATGCAAAAACCGGGAAAATGTGGCCATCTTTGATGAAAGTAGCCGAAAATGGCCGTAATCAGGTAGTTACTCCGCTCCCAATTGCAGAACAGGCAATCGGTCAAGGAAATCCTATTCAAGATTTGTCAATGAGCTATCACAATATGTTCATGCAGAAACAGATGGCTCAACTCACTGCTATCGTTGAGGAAATATTCATTGCGGTAAAACGTCTCGAGCATGGTCAGATGGATGATCGTATTGGGTTACTGGAAGCAGATAAAAACAGGATAACGTTCGCACTTTCTATGCCGGAAGGGCAAGAACGCACCATGCAAATTGATTCAAGCAGACAGAATCTTCTGGTAGCACAGGCTCCATATGGATATATGAAAAGCCCGGAGGAAAAGCGCAAGATGGTTCTCAATCCGGATACTGCACCTGTCGTGCGAAGATATTCGACCTGGCGCTGAAAGGTAAAAAGAGCACCGAGATTACGATATTTCTCAATGACTGCAAGATTGAAACTCCGTCCGCATATTTCATGCGGATGAATCTAGGAAGCAAGAAGTTCCGAGGTGCTTCTTCGGAGGTCTGCTGGACATCGTTAAATGTGCGGGATATCCTGAAGCGTCGTGAATATACCAGCGTGATGATTATGAACAACCGGCTCTGGAAGGGCTTGGACAATCCGAGGACAGTCTGGCTCGATGAATCCGAGTGGAAGGTCATTCTGGACTGCCATGAAGCGATGGTCAGTGAGACAGAATTTGAGGAGGCACAGAAGATATTCTGTAAGGTACGAAAGGCAGATAAATTGCCAAACCAATATCTTCTTCGCAGATTGATTTGCTGCGGCAACTGCGGGCGTTCCATGCGGCGCCAGAAGCACACGCCTACAGTGTATTATCACTGCTGTAAATCATCCGCGAATAAAGAAACCAGCTGCCCTGTGGGCGATTGCTTCTGCGAGAAAGATCTGGAGCGAGTAGTTCAAAATGACCTGCTGGAAAAGCTGCGGCTGCTGGTAGAAGCAGATGAACGCCTGCGTCAGACTGCGGCATCTGCCAAAGGTACAGAGGAGAATCTACGCTTTCGGCTAGATCAGATAGAGAAGCGACTCAAGCAGATATCTCTGAGTCGTACCGGAGCCTATGAGAGGTACGCTGATGGCTCTCTGAGCCGGGAGTTATACCTGGCAGAACGCGATAGGCTTTATGCCGCAGCAGACATACTGACCGTAGAAAAAGAAAAACTGGAAAAGGAGTTGGTATCCCTTGTCCGAAGTAAGAATCAGGACATGACGGATACGGTTCAGAAGGCACAGGAAGTGCTTTCGGCCAGCGAGCTTACTAACGATATGTTTCTGTTCTTCATTGATCGTGTGAATGTCTACACCGGCATGAGAGTGGAGATCATCTAGCGCTTCTCAGATGAGATCGCAGAAGCTATGTCAGATGCTGAAAATGGCTAAGAATAAGGAACAGTGCGGATTTCGGATTGTTTCGGACACCGCACGGTACTATACTTTATTTTAAGATTTTATACTCAAAACGAAAAGCATCGCGAAAGGTACGGTAGTAGATAGATTTTGAAAGCACCATATTTTTTAGTCTTTGCTTAACACCAGCAAAGGGCCTTTTTGGAACGGAATATATCGTTCGTGTGCAGATGGCGGAAGACCGT
>ERZ773063.1080-NODE-1080-length-16745-cov-18.973457_pt1 | contig 16745 bp, 9 predicted proteins | sample MGYA00580625_ERZ773063 | MGnify/ENA primary metagenome ERZ773063 (study PRJEB29015, sample SAMEA2738022) | human oral metagenome | biome: human oral; feature: human-associated habitat; material: dental | place: China | collected 2042 ...
GGTGCATCTCGGGGTCGCGCGAGCCCGACGCGTTCTTGGTCGAGCTGGGCGCCTCCATGATCGTGGCGTCGACCACCGAGCCGCCGCGCATGACCAGGCCGGCGGCCTCGAGGCGGGCGACGACGGAGGCGAGTATCCCCTTGGCGACGTCGTTGTCCTCCAGGAGGTGGCGGAAGTCCTCGAGGGTCGTGGCGTCGGGCACGCCGTCCCAGCACCCCACGAAGTCGCGGACCGAGAGCGAGTCGTAGCAGGCGTCCTCGCAGGCGGCGTCGGACAGGTTCAGCCAGCACTGCACGAGGTGCATCCTGAGCAGCGTCTCGGCGGGCCAGGGCTGCCTGCCGCGCCTGCCCGCCGTCGGCCTCAGCGGCTCGACCAGGGCCAGCAGGTCGGCCCAGGGCACCACGGAGTCCATCTGGTCGAGGAACTCGGCCCGCCTCGTGCGCCTGGCCCTGCCCTCCCACTCGACCTGTGCGAAGCTCGTCTGCCTGCTCGATGCCATCTTCCGGCCCTCCCGACGCCGCCCGTCCCGACCTATTCATTATAGCGCAAAAAGGGCGTTCCACCTGCGGATATGTCACATCCTCCCATGTTTTTCGCCCGCCCGGGCGCGGGGCCGGCGGCGCGCGTTCCCGGGGCCTCGCGCCCCATGCGCGTGTGGCGCGGACCCAAACCATCCGCTGGCCTGATTTGTTCTGTGTCTCCCTAAGTCACGCCTTTGAGCTCGTAGGGTTTTTTCTTGTAGAGCCCGGAAGCAACGTGGGATTTGAAAAGCCTGGTAAACAGGTCTTCGAGCCTCGCTCGTTCGAGGTCCACTTTGAGGAACTCCTCTTCACTAACGGTTGTCTTGAGAACGTCAATGGTCTGATTCGTTCCATAGGCAGGGTCGAAGTAATCAAGATATCCGGTGATGGTGAGCGAGTCGACGAGATGAAAGGCATCTGAGTAGAACACAAGTGCAGCAGTGCGCACAATGATAGCATGAAGGACGCTGGCCCTCACCCTGAGCGAATTCTGCGCAGGTAATTCCTTCGTTTCGACCATCCATTCCTTTTCGTTGAAGGTGAACGAGTCGATGGTGCAGATCTCGTCAGCATTGGGAGCCCTGTACCGCACGAATAATGTCTTCTTAGCTTGGTCATAGCTCACGACTTGCACGCATGATTCATAGGGCTGAGGTCGATCTGGGAATTCCAGAGTAAAGCTATCGTTATGCAGCACTGTTTCGAAATAACCCATCACTTCTAAGGGATCGCCATCAAGATAGGCGCGCCTACGCTCGTCGATTTTCAGGTTGTGTTGCTCCTGTTGCTTCAGGTAGAAGGCACGGTCCTCCTCAACCATCCGCGCGTGCTCTGCTGTGTATTCTTGTTCCTTGATGTCAGCGAGCGTCTTACGTTGTTCTAATTCGGCTTTCGCCGTCTCGCTGAGTAAGGCGTGTACTCGAAGGAGCAGAGACACCCCTGCGTCTTTTCTCGCTTGGCTCCTGCTTTTATCCCTGGGCTCCCTGTATGCCCTCCGGTCAATCTGGCGCTCGTAATACTCGTCGGGGTCAAGCGGATGAAGGCCTGCATGGTGAAGGTGCAGGTAATAGTGCCTCAGCTCACGGAGGATGTCCATTTGTTCTGCGATGCGCTCGTCAACCGGCGGCAACTCATCCATTGATTACACCTCGATTTTTTGTGCAGCCCTACCTAGCTCGATAGCAACGACGAGCTACTCGCTCTCGCTTGCCAACGCAGGGTCTATCTCTGCGTCTTCCATAACCTTGCTGGTTAAAACAATCGTCCTATCAGAAGAAATACCTTCTGCCGAAATGCTAGCAATGATGATTTGGTAGTCAGAGAAATGCTCTTCGAGAAGGGCGACGCACTTTTCAAAGTTTTCCTGACTCATCTCGCGTCCGCGAATCGAGTCTATGATCAAAGGCAGCCTGACGTTGCAAATGCGCCTTACCGCATCTGCGTAGGCAAGCCTGAACGCGAATACAAGCAAGTGATAGTTGGTCCCGCTCTTTCGCTTCAACGTCTTGGTGAGCAGCCCTTTTGAATCCTTCCTGAAGTACTCTTCAATCCCAAGCTCAGCACAATAGTCGTCAATGGTAGTGGTGATGGAATCGAACAGCTCGTTGCCTACAGCGAAAGGCTGCTTCATTGCCCGCTTGATAGCTGCCTTCTCATCCCTGAGTGACTTAAGAATCGCCTCATATGCAGGCAGGTCAAGCTTCATCCCGGCAATTTGCCGATCAAATTCGCGTGTGTCTACACGCGGAACAGGGAACAGTGCGCCTTCGTCTTCCTGAAACCGCGCTTCAAGCTTCTCTATACGCTCGTCGACTCTCTTCTTCTCGGTAGTGAGCTCTAGCACTTCGCCGTTGAGATACCGGTCGTTATCTGTGAAATAAAGGAGGTTGTCTGGTGTGATTGCAACCTCCCCGTCATCTGTCCTAACCCGGAGGCCCATGTCAACGATGTAGTCGACGAAACGCTTGTTGCCGTTTTGGGCGCGTCGGATGGTCGCTATGCGCTTCTTGAGTGACGCAGACTGTATGCGCAGCTGCGTAAGGCGCTCGCGGTCCCGGCTCTTATCAGGAGCCATCTCTTTTGTATCAGGGATATCGACCATCCGATCTTTGTATCCTGTTGCTTCCACAAAGAACTTGTACTTGTCTATCTCCGCATCAAGCTCTCGCAGCCTAAGAAGCTGTCTGTCGTAATCTCCTCCAGACAGGCCCCGAAGCAATGCCTCGATGGAAAAGCGTATGTCCCCGATGACCTTACCACGGTTGAGCAGAGTCCAACCCCTGTCCTGGTCGATGTAGTGCGCGCCGAGGAGGTTATCTGCTATCTCACCGTTCTCGATGCCGTAGATGCACTTCTTGATTTCTCGTGCCTCGAGTGACGGTATGAATCGCTGTGGCTCCCCATCGCCTGTTACTGTAATGGTGTTGCCTTCGCGTTCGAGCTCTAGCCTTTTGCCCGCATCGGTAGTAATCACAAGGCGCGTAACAAGCTTCTGCGGATCGAACCCCTGCGTCATGGAGACCTCTTCGCCCAGGGCATAGAGGACCAAGCGAACAAGGGTCGTCTTCCCAACATTGTTGACGTTGTTGCTGCTAATCACAGTCAGACCGTCACCAAAAGCGAAAGATTTGACGAACATCCCCTCGTGGATATCAAGAGACTCAATTACCAAGGTTGACACCGTCCTTAACGCGCTTGATTACATCCTTTCTGCGGAGCACCTTGCGCATGATGAGCTTTGCAACAATCTCGCGCGTCTCGCCGTCGCCAATCTCGCCGAGTCCAAGGATGTCAACGTAATCGCCCCAACGTTCGTCAATGTAGCGCGTTCGCACCTCTTTTCTCCCGTCGCTGTTATCTGCTAGGTATCTGTCGAAGTCGGTGGAGACTTTTGTGACAAACTCGAACTTCTGTGTGTGGTAACTGATGATCGAACCGTATTCCCTAACAGCGTCCTGCACATCTTCCTCGTCGAAACGCTCAAAGTCTTTGTCATCGGTATCGACTTTGCAGAGCATAACGATGACAGGCCAAACGAAATCTTCCTTGCTGAGAGTGATGTCGGTATCAAGCGTGCCTGCGTTTTCCTGCATCATCGTGCCCCATTGGTCACGCAACAGACCATCGTTGACATCACCACGCCTGCCAAGGTCTAAGCGAGAGAGCAGGTCTTGTATCGCCGCGCGGATGTGCTTGTGCCTCGTATCTCGATCATCACCATAGAAGCCTATTACGCTTACCGCCATGACAGGATAGGCGTCATCCCCTATGCCATGCGCAGCGCCTTTTTCCCTGATGTAGTTCTGGACCCCATCTGGCAGCTCATCGAACCTTAGCGTTCCTCCACCATGCAGGTCTGATACGTCGTGCGATTTCCCAAACGGGTAATCATCATTGGTGACGAAGATGAGCTCGCGATAGTTCCCTTGCTTGATATCATCCGCAAGTGTTTTCAGAGCACCATCAAGCCGGTCGGTTGAACCTTTCCCAGGTTCATTGCCCGTCCTCGCTTTTGCTTGAGCGTAAACGACTGTGCCGTCATTTAGGCTGATCTCTATGTCCTCGTGGGCACCCTCAACCCTCACGCTGCTGGCATCTTCAATCCTTCGAATGAAGAGCACTATGGCTGCGTTGGTTTGAAACTCCCATCCGAACTCGGAAAAGGAGGCATTGCGATCTACGTTCTTGTCGTCTTCGTCTGCCACAAACGCCTCCTTCCATCATCATCTAAGCAACTCTGTCGCCATCAAATTATCGACGCGTCACAATCTCGCGTACACCCTCTACCTCACCCGAATCGTAACCCCCAGCGCGTTCGCGTTCTCCTTGATTACGCGCTGCGTCTGCTCGTCAATCCCATCGGCCACGCTCACATACGCGCTGAACATCAGCTCCGTGCTCGCGCCGCCCAGGTCGTAGAGCTGCTGCAGGATCTCCTCCACAATCGAGCCCACCTGGTATCCGGCGGCATTCTTGTCGAGTTGCATCTCAAGCTCGACCTCGCGCGGCAACGGCTTCGGCGGAACAGCACCGCCGCCATTCCCGGTGCCCTCGCCGCCAGCATTGCCACCGTCGCCGTTCCCGCCAGCACCAGCTCCATCGCCAGCGTCAGAGCCACCACCGGCACCACCGCCATCGCTGTCCCCACCACGGTCGAACGCCAGCTGTTCCAACGCCTTCTCGCGCTGCACCACAAGCCCGTCGTGCATGCTCACGATGGGCCGCTCGCCCAGCACGAGCCCCAGGTACCTCCCGGCAGCTTCGTCATAGCCGTCGGCATAAGCGAAGTACTGCTTGCTCGTCACTGCTGCTGCAATGGCCTCGCGCAGCACGCCCCCGTCGGAGAAGCGCCGCAGGTAGCAATACCGCGAGTAGTCAGCAGCGAGCTCCGATACACCCACATGGTCGCGCTCCTGCCAAAGCATCTGCGACAGGTCGCGGTCTAGCAGGTAAGGCGAGTACTCGGTGAGCACTGCCTCTTCCTTGGACGCCCGATCAAAAGCGCGCTTGGAGATACTGTCATTGCCGGCAATCGCAAGGTCGTCCCACTCGATGCGCCGCAAGTCGCCCGCATCCTGGGAAGGTGCCAACAGGTGCTTGTATGCGCCTAGCACGAGCCGCTTCGCGCGGTCCCTCGCAGCGGCCAGCTTGCGCGACGTGTCGGTACGCGCAGCGCGGGTCAGCTCCAGCCCCTCAGCCTCGGCACCAATGCTCGCCCAGGCAAGCGCACGACGCACGGCATCCTTGGCATCCGCCAGCTCCGACGAGCTGATGACAGCAAACAGCAGCTCGTTTCGGTTGGTACGCAAGACATCGCCGCGCATCGTCAGGCAGTCCTCGGCAAACACCCGCGCGCTCGACCGTTCGATGTCCTTGCCGAGGGACTTGTTCGGCAGCAGGATCACAAGCGCCAGCGAATCATCGTCAGGCACCTCGACCGAGGAGTTCGGGCAGATATACACAGACGCGAACCCGCTTGCGCTCGTTTTCTCGGAATCGCGGATGATGCGTATCATCTCGCTCTCGATGGCTTCCTGCTCCATGCGGCTCGCACGGTCGCGCGCCATCTTCTCCAGCGTGGGGTGCGTGTCGTACCAGTACCGCATCCCGGTGTTGTACAGGTAGCTCAGCTCGTCGCGCATCTTGTTCAGCGCGTCGTCGTATACGGTCACACCGGTGCCGGGAATCGCCGCACCAAGCCGCACGTCGGAGGCATCCAGGCCGCGCAGGCTCTCGCCCCGTGCCGTGGGGGCGCTGCCCAGGAAGATGGTCCTCGCAACGCGCCGCGCCGCCCTCGGGCGAGAGAAGCGGCCGTTGTTCTTGTCGATTTGCGCAGGCGCGGAGTTCGGGCTGTCCACGTCGTTGTCGACCACGGCGTTCCATGCCGGGTCGAGGTACTGGAATATCTCTTCCAATATGCGGCTGTCGCCGTAGTCGATGGAGCCAGGCATGATCAGCGGGTCGGCATCGTTGTTGTCCCACAGGTTGTAGATGACCGTCGCCATGAAGCGAAGCACGCCACGGGTGCGCTGGAAGTTCGCGAGCGTGCTCCAGTCCTTGTAGAGCCTATCGAACACCTCCGGGTGGATGGGATAGCACCTCAGCATGCGCTCGCGATAAGAATGGTCGCGGCACTCTATGGGGAACTTGTCGGGGTCGGCCTTGTAGTAGTCCATGAAGGCGTCCACCACGGGCTCGGCTAGGCGCTGGTCGTACTCCTTGAACAGACGTCGCTTTACGATCTCGAAGCCCTCCTCATTGTTCGCCGCGCGCCAGATGGTGTTCAGTCGCCCGAAGACGTGTTCGACGCGCTTGAGCGCCTCCTCGCCGCCCTCGTCGCCCAGCTCTCGTGCGCTTGCGGGCAGCGATGCGATGAGCATGCAGTTCTCGGTGCGCTTCACTGCCTCGGTCAGCTGCTGTATAAACGAGAGCACGTTGGCGAAGTTGCCAGCCGGCAGGTTCTTGTTGTCGTTGCCGTAGAGGTTGCGGGCATATACCACGAACTCGTCCATCAGGATCACGCAGGGGCCGATGGCATCGAAGAAACGCACGAGGGCGTCGGTGCCAGGTGCCACGCTCTTCGAGTCTGAGGTGCGGATGATGGAATACGGCTCCGGGTCACCCTTCTGCAGGCACAGCTGGTAGGCCATCTCGCCCCAGAGCGTGTTCACCTTGCCCTTGAGGAAGGACGGGTTCTTGAAGTTGGCGGGTTCCAGGTCGGTCCCTACGAGCGTCGCTACGTACACCTTGTCGGGCAGGCTCGGCACGCGCGCCTGGTCCATCACCTCGGCAATACCCGGCAGCTCCTTCGCGATTTTCGAGTTGCGCATCAGGTGGTAGACGGCAAGCATGCTGTGGGTCTTGCCGCCACCGAAGGCGGTCTTCAGCTCCGCCACGGGATCGCCGTCATCGTCGTCGGTTACGCTCACGCGCTGCAGTGCCGTGATGAGCAGTAATCTCATGCCCTCGGTTATATAGGTACGGCTGAAGAACTCCTTGGGATCTTGGTACTCGAAGCGGGCATCGCCCTTGGCTACGGTAGCCAGGTCGAGTGCGAACTCCGCCGTCTTGAAGCGCCCGCGTGCCACGTCGTCCTTCGGTGCGACGACGGACCTCCAGGGGCGAAGGGCCTCAGAGCCGCCGGTCACTGGCGTAGAGGAAAACGAGCTGGTCGTCGCCTTCGCGGGTTCCGGCTGCGCAGCGGTCACCTGGTCACGTGATACGAGCTGACGGTAAAGGTCGCGAATCCCCGTGGCGGTCTCTGGATCAATCTGCTCCATCAGGCGTGCCATGGTATCGAGCGCACGCGCCGTGTCCTCGTCCGAGAAGCCGTCACCGGTGCTGTGCGCCCAAGCGTTTCTGGTGTCGATGAGCTCACGGCACCACGTCTGGCTGCGCCGGTCGAGCACGGCGATGAAGACGTCTTTCCACGACTGGATGATAAGGCGGAACATCAGCAACACGTCGAGCGAGTCGATGCACTTCATGTCATCCGTCTCGCTTGCGGGAGCTACGTCACGCCGCTGGTCCTCGTAGAGGTGCCCATGCACGCCCTCGCGCCACCATCCGTCGTGATACCGCCGGATCATCTCACGCATCTCGAACATGCCGAGCGGCTCGCGCATGGCGTCAAAGGCACTGCCGATGAGAGTGTTGTTGTTGGCTTTGATGTCCACGGTCTACGCCCCCTACGCGTTGAAGTCGAGCTGGTACTGCACAGGCTGTTCGCGCTTCAGCGCCTCAGCCCGCTCGGATATGTCTGCCCACGAGGTAACGAGCCCGTTGAGCATGGCCGCGTCCTCCGTCCTGCTGCCGCGCTCAGCCGCTTGGAAGAGGATGTAAGCAAGCGACTTGGCGTGGTCTGCCTTGCCCATGTTCAAACCCGAGACGAACTTCGCAGCACTGTCGATGCCGCCGGTCTCAAGGGCGGTTATCGCGGTCATCAGATCCGACCAGACGGAGTTAAACATGCGCGTCTGGTTGGGTGCCGCAACCTGTGCGGGGTTCACGAGCCAGGTTTTGCCGCCGTCATTCACGAGCACGCCCGAATGCACAAGCTCGCCGAAGCTGGCGCTGCGTGCGTTGCGTAGCGTCTCGGCAGTGCCGAAGTCGCCCTTCTCGAAGCCGAACTGTTCGTACCAGGTGATGCAGAAGCGAGTCTCGTTGTCGAACGACTCGCCGCTCTCGCCCATGAGGGTATCGAGCTGTTCGTTGATAATGCCAAGGGCGGTGTGGACGCTCATCGGAGTGCCGTCGGATTCGAGCACCTGCGAGTACTTGGAGAAAGCGGCCATGCCCGGGCCGATGGAAGCTTGAGCCATGTCGGCAGGTGCGATGGAGCCGTTCTGCAGGTCTTCGACGCCCCGGCGGAGCATGCGGCGCAGCTCGCGCTGGAACTCGGGGCGCGTGGCGATGGGAGCGCCTTCTTCGCGTTTGCGGCAGACAAGAACGATGGAGGAAGCGAGAGCATTTGTTCCATTGCCAACGGTTCGTCCTTTGCGTTCTGTTCGCATTGGCCATGTTCCGGTTATTTGAAGCCCTGAGTCCATTAAAGCTTGGAGCATGGTTTCCCAGCCGGAAGATGTTCGCCCATCGTCCGTCGCTTCGGATTGCTTATAAGCGTAGTAAACCGTAATGGGATAATCGCCTGACCCAGCACGCGCAAGTCTACTAAACGCCTCGCGCATCCCAGACTCGAAGAACTCCTTGGCTTCATCAGCGCCTCCTTCAAACCTATATGGAGTCGCGACCAATTCTTCGCGCTTGGGAGTCAGCATCGTACCAAAGGTACTTGGGTAGATTCGCCTCAGGCTTCTTCTCATCCATACATAGAAGTAGTCCGACAAATCTGAGTAACCGATATTGTCGTAATAAGGCGGGTCGGTTGAAATGAGCAGGTTGTTTACGCCTTCTGTCTGCGCAGCATCACGCTGAGTAACATCCCCTTTTGGGCCGGCAGGCAATGTTCTTATCGCCTCAACAATCTGCCCCGCCATGCTACTGTATGATCCTGCGGATTCAGATAGGGCATTTACCTCGGCAAAATCCCATGCCATAGGTATGGCTTGTCTTGAAAAGACGTTCCGCAATAGTTCGCGACCGGAATTCCAAGTACAAATCGTCGAGCAGTAATCGGACAACTTGTCTACTGAGAAGGCCAAGTAGACTGCAATTGCTTCTGCGTAAGCTTTTGAGCCATTACCGCCAGAAGCCAGACCCTGACCGCCATGGCCCATTCCACTCTGAATTGCATCTTCCTCTACGATGCCACTTACCTCGTCGATTAATTCGGAAAGTGTGGACAGAGTCACAAACTGCCTCGCAGTAAAAAGGTCGGAGAATTTCGTCAGTCCGTAATTCGGCGTCTTGAAGTCCCGAGGGTTCTTGGTAATCAGCGCAGAGGCAGGACCATAGCTTGAAACCGTTATACCCTCTGCCAAATTCGAAGATTCCGCATCAGCGGATACATACCAACGGCCTCTACCAAAAGGGTTCTCACATACAATTGCGATGAGACGTGTGCCGAGCCCGTGCTCTCGACCTTCAGCACGGATATAGTCGAGCGACAATGGACCGCCGCAATGGAGGCACCTGCCGCCTTTACGGCCAACGGTTTCATTCTCCACGTGGGAGAAGTCCTTCCAGCCGTTGCCCTCGAAACGCACCTCAAAATCGATGTCGCCGTCGTGCACGATGGGGTCAATGTAGGCGCGATGTCTCTTCTTCTTGGACAGCCAGAACGACCGCACAAGTGGTGTCTCGCAACGGCAGGCAGGGTTCGGGCAGGTCACTGTGCGTGCCCAGATATACGCAATGGGCGTTGCCATTCGTGTAGTCCCACCGGAGGCGACTTCGATGTCGGGGTAGTTCTGGCCGATACGTTCCTTGGCCATGTCGCGCATCTTGTTGACGTAGTAGTGAACGTCTTCTGCCAACCCTGTCGCCCTCGGCCAATCGACCTGTTGATTCATGGTAGCACCGGGATGCACGGGCTTCTGCCCGCAGAAACGAGCCGAAATGTCAATCATTGCACGGTTGAGCGTGACCGAAATGGGATTCAGGTCGGCGGCGTGGCTCACGAGTCCGAGACGCTGCGCCTCCAGCGGCAGGGCTCCTCCACCAGCAAATGGGTCGAGAAACTCGGGCAATTTATCGTCTGACGCGTACTTTATCATCTCAGCGTATGCATCTGCATACAATTTCTCGTCGCCGATATTGCTCCAGTCTGCGAGCTTGCGGATCATGTCATGAAGTCGCTCGCGTTCAGCGTTCTGTTCTTCTTCGGTGGGGAACAGCTCCGGATGCTCGGACGGATCGTCCACCATGCTGGCGAAGATAACGCAGCGTGCGGCGGCAAGCGGTCGACGCGCCCACCACAGGTGCAGCGTCGAGGGATGCCCCTTGCGGATTGACTTCTCGCGCACCGCTTGCGCGTTGATCTCGTCCAGCGGGATGGAGGTCTCTATCAGCTTCTTCTTGTACATATCCCGTCCTTGATGTCGTACGTAGCTATCTCATCGGCGCGTTTGATAAGCTCGGCGATTTTCATCGGGTAGCAGTCGAGCGCCTGGTTGTAGTCATCCCTAATGGAGTCATAGAGGTAGGTGGTCTCGGTCGCGTCGCCATGCGGGCGCGTTATCGCAAGCACGAAACGTTCGCGGTTGCCTGCGGCCTTCAGCACCTCGTTGGCAGTCAGCGTCACGGTGTCGGCGTCCTCGCGCACGCCCTTGCTCTCGATGAACAGCAGGTTCTCCGTGCCGTCCTCAGGGTTCGCCACACGCGATTCCACGTCCCAGCCCACATTGTCTCGGCTCACGTCATAGGGCACGTGTCCGAGGAACCGCTCAATCGCCATGACGGCGTTCATGCCGCGCAGCTCGGATGCCTTCTTGGCTTCGAGGTCGATGACGTCCTGCTCGCCCGCATCGGCGTTGAAGAAGCTCTTCGGAAGCACGATGGCGCAGCTCACGAGCTGCAGCGGCTTCGGCCGGATGCTGCGCTGGCTGGCAATCTCGGCAAGGCGCACGCCCTTGCGGCGCATGAGCTCGTCCACGTCGCGCTTTCGGTTGCGGGCGACGATGGCCGCGTTCTCGTCGCCTCCCTGCACCTTCATCACCCAGAGCTGCGCCTCGCGGCTTGCGCGAACGATGGCATGGTCGAGGCGCTTCTCCACGGCGGCGGCGATGCGGTCGAGCGCGGCGTTGCGCTCCGCCACGATCTGCGCGACGTCGGCAGTGACCATCCGGTCCATGATCTCGGACTCCGCCATGTCCTCCATGTCGTCTGCGCTGCCGATGCAGTCCCAGGCCAGGTCCTCGTCATAGGCGGCCATCTCTTCCTTCGTTGGCGGCCGGTAGTCGATGTAGGGTGCCTGGCGGAAGATGGAGGGTCCGCCAGCTCCCTCCACCTCCACGTAGTACAGTCGGCGCTGCACGTCGCGCCCCTCGCCATCGCAGATGGAAAGAGAGTACGCCATCATCAGGCGCGGCATGATGGTCCGGTTCGCGTCGTCCACGAGTATGGCGCCGGCCGAAAGCGTCTCCGAGTGCTTGGCGAGCGTCTCCTCCACTGCAGCGTCGAGCAGCGGATGCCCGACGCAGACGAGGTCCGTCCTGCCCGGGTCGGCTACCGATTCCTTGTCGAAGGCAAGCGAGTCGTAGCTTGCGGCGAGCGGCCTGCGCGCACCGTTCGAGCTCTTCACGGCAAGCGCCAGCGGCACCTTTCGGATGCGCCACGTGCCGTCGCCCTTGGATACGAGCCTGCCGCCGAGGTCGGCGATGGACCGCTGGAAGAAGCTCCTGATGTAGTGCGGCTGCAAACGCATGGCGTTGGCCCGCTCGATGTCGGTGCGCACGCGCGTCACGTCGTCGAGGTTCAGCGTGTCGGTTGCGAGCACGTCCCGTGCCATGAGGGTTTCTAGGTGCTTGCGGTCGAGCGCCGAGTCGATGACCGTGTCAAGGTAAGCCTGCCGCTCAGGCGTCTGGTCCGCACGGACCGCCTCAAGAAGCAGGTCGGCAAGGCTCTTGTCGTCGTAGGTGACCTGCCCCAGGATGTCGAACACCTTGCCCTTGAGCGTGGCCTTCTCCTGGTCGAGCTTGTCGAACAGGCGCTTCCACACCTCGCCCTCGCGGGTGCCGTCGGCAACGAGGTTGTACATGAGGCAGGTGTGGCGCTGCCCGATGCGGTGGATGCGCCCGAACCGCTGCTCGATGCGGTTGGGGTTCCACGGCAGGTCGTAGTTGATCATCAGATGGGCGACTTGCAGGTTGATGCCCTCTCCGGCGGCGTCGGTCGCGATGAGGACGTTCACGTTGCTGTCCTGCTTGAAGTCGGCCTCCACCTGTCGCCGCTGGTCGCGGTTCATGCCGCCGCGTATGGTACGGAGCCGCTGGTGGCTACCAAGGTAGTCAGTGAGCCTCGCTTCGAGGTATTCGAGCGTGTCAGTGTACTCGGTAAAGACGATGAGCTTCTCCCTGGTGCCATCGGGGTTGCGCATCGCGTCGCTTTCGAGCAGGTCGAGAAGCGAGAGCCACTTGCGGTCCTCGCGGGCGTCCAGCACGCGCCGTGCCTCCTGCTCAAGCGCGGCCAGCTCGACAAGCTCGGCTTCGAGCTCTTCGAGCGTCTCGGCGGCGGTGGCAGTGTCGAGGACGATCAATCCCTCGGGCGTGTCCTGCTCGTTCTCGCGGTCGTCCGCATCCCACTCGTCCCACGCCCAGCCTTCCTGGTCGGGAACGGCAGCGCCCTTCATCGTGTACGTGCCGTGCTCGCGCACCTCATTGGCACGCTCCTCAAGGCGCTTGTGGCGGCGCGAGAGCGAGCGATAGGCGGCAAGCGGCGAAGATGCGAGCCTGCGCTGCAGAGATGTCATGGCGAAGCCGACAGCGTTGCGCTTATCCTTGCTCACGATGCGCTCGGCGCGGTTGAATCCCTCGCGCACGTAGGCCGTCACGTTCTCGTAGAGCGCCTGCTCGGCAGCGATCAGCTCAACCTGCACGGTACGCGCCTCGCGAATCGGGAAGAGCGGCTTGCCCTCGAAGGTCAGCAGCTCCTCCTTCTGCAGGCGGCGCATCAGGTTGGTGAGGTCCACGGGCGTGCCGTCGCGGGCACCGCCCTCGAAGAGGTCCTTGTCCAGAAGCTTCATGAACTCCTGGAAGTCGCCTTCCTTTCCGTTGTGCGGCGTTGCGGTAAGCAGCAGGAGATTCCTCGTGCGAGATGAAAGAAGCTCGCCCAGGTGGTACCTGCGCGTGTAGTCAACCTTTCGCCCGTTCACGTGGGCGGCCATCTTGTGCGCCTCGTCAACGATGACGAGGTCCCAGGACGACTCCATGAGCATCCCCTGCACACGCTCGTCCCGCGCGAGCTTGTCGACGGAAGCCACGAGAAGCGGCAGGTCGTTGAAGGGGTTGCCCGTCTTGGTGGAATCAATCACATCGTTGGTGAGCATGCGGAACTCAAGGCCGAACTTCGGTCCCAACTCGTCTTCCACCCACTGCTGCACGAGTCCGCCCGGGCACACGATGAGGCAGCGTTCCACCTCGCCGCGAATCATCAGCTCCTTGATGAGAAGCCCGGCCATGATGGTCTTGCCCGCGCCGGGGTCGTCTGCGAGGAGAAAGCGAAGCGGCTGACGAGGCATCATGTCCTCGTACACCGCCGTAATCTGATGCGGAAGCGGCTCGATGATGGACGTGTGCATGGCAAGTCGTGTGTCGAACACGTACGAGTACTTGATGCGCAGCGCCTCCGCCGCCAAGCGGAACCCGTTCGGGTCGCCGTCGAACATGCGGCGGTCCCCGCCCTCCCGAATCTGCAGTTTAAGAAGGTCGTCTGGGAAGAGAATGGCCGAATCGTAGGAGCCGTCGAGCTTCTGGAAGACGAGATTGGTAGCATCGCCCACGGGGTTGACGGCTACGACCTCAACATCCTGCCCAGGAAGCACGCCAGCAACGTGAACGCCGGGTTTGAGGTCTACAATCAGCACCACCATCTCCTCGCTCTTCGAAATGTATCCGCAATCCATAAATTTTACTTGATTTCGGTACATCCTTCAGCTAGGACACGGCAGACAACGGCTAATCTACGCCAAACAAGAGGCCAACGAAAAGCCGAGTGTTGCCAGATGGCACGACTCGGCTGACGCATAACGTTTGCGTGCTTGCGACGTTAAGACTGTTTTGCCGCCACCCCTGGCCGCTAGCCCGCACGCGCGCTACTCGTTGCGGGTTGTTCGCAGCCCGGCCGCCCGTGCGTAGGGTGTGCCGCGTTATCCGGCTCGTCCGCGCACATGCGGTCTATCGGCCAGCGCAGGCGGCAAAGGCTTCGCTGCAGCGCGTCACCCTGCAGCCGCCGCACACCACCGGCCAGCCCGTCCCGACAGCATCCACCAGAAGCCCTCATGCGCTCCGTAGCATCCCCGCATGCGACCCAACCCCACAACTCCCACCAAACACCCACAGACGCCCCCCCGGCGCGTATAATGGATTGCCACGGCAAATCAACCGCCAGGAAGGAGGCGGCGCCCATGAACCTCGGGATGGATACCGAGTACGTAGAGCACAAGAGATCGACCAGCGAGATGCGCGAGGGCATGGAGTCCGTCGCCTCCATCCCCAACAAGCACGGTCACGGCACGCTCTACTTCGGCGTGCGCCCCTCCGACGGCGAGGTCGTAGGCCAGGACGTCTCCGAGAAGACCCTTCGCGACATCAGCCAAAAGGTGGGCGAGCTCATCGAGCCGCGCATCTACCCGCAGATTGAGCGCCTGGAGACCCCCGAGGGCAAGGCATAGGCGCGCGTCGAGTTCTCCGGGTTCGAGACACCGTACGCCTGCGACGGGCGCTACCGCATTCGCAGAGCGGACGAGGACATCGTCATGAGCCGCGCTAAGCTTGCGGAGATGATGCGCGAGAGCGAGAACCGCTCAAACCCCTGGGACGGTCGCAGCTCCGGGCAGCCCGTTTCTGCCGTCGACGTGGAGGTGCTGCGACGCTATGTCGAGCGCGGGGTGGGGGCAAAGCGCATACCGTTCAGCTACACCGAGCCTTCGGACGTGCTCTCGCGCCTCGGCCTGCTCTGCGAAGACGGCACGCTTACAAACGCCGCAGCCGTCTGCTTCGTACCGTCCAAGGACATCATGCTGAAGATGGGCGTGTTCGCCGACAGCAGTCGCGTGCATATCCTCGACAACCAGCAGGTCACCGGCACGCTCTTCTCCATGGTGGACGCCGCCGAGCTCTACATCCTGAACAACATTCGTCGAGCCTTCATCATCGACGGCTCCTCTCTCCACCGCCGCGAGGTGCCCGAAATCCCGATGGATGCCGTGCGCGAGGCGCTGTTCAACGCCTTCTGCCATCGACAGTACGAGGATGACTCCGCCATCCAGATTGACATCTTCTGGGATCACGTCGACATCTACAGCCCTGGGCTGTTCCCCGTCGGGTACAATCCGGAGAACTACCTTGCCGGTGAGGAGAGCACGTCCAGGCCCAGGAACAGGCTCATCGCCACGACGCTCTACCGCTCGGGCGACATCGAGATCTACGGCACCGGCCTGCAGCGCATCAAGGCCGCCTGCGACGAGGCGAAGGTGCCGTTCTCGGTCACGCAGTCGAGGCATGGCGTGCATGTCACCTTCACCCGCTCCGAGGGCATCGCTGCCGCCAATTCGCCGACGTCCGCCGATAACCGCCGACAGGAGGACACCAGAGCTGTCGTCCTTCGCTATGCGCGTTCGCACGACGGGATAACCACGGCTGCGGCAACGGAGCTTCTAGGCGAGAAAGACTACACGGTGAGGAGGCTTCTCAACGCCATGGTCGAAGAGGGGCTTCTCGAGAAGACTGGCGGGCGCAAGGGGCGCGTCTACAAGGCTATCTGACACCCTTTTTAACAGCGTTGTCAGAAAGACTGTTAAAAAGAACGAGCAGGTAGATAATCCAATTACCAAGCTTTTGAACTCATGCGGTTTCGGAGCTGACGCCCACGAGGGACTTAAGAGGGCCATACGGGGGACGTCCCGGGGTACGGCCTGGCAGCGATGCGTCGTGCACCTGATGCGCGACTGCGTGAGGGAGGCCACAAGCCAGCAGCTCAGGCGTCGCGTTGCCCGGATCGTGGCCCCGGTCTTCCGCGCCAGGGACGCGGGCCAGGTCAGGGCGATGTATCACCTGGCATGCGAGATGCTCGAGAGATGCCGTCCCAAGGCGGCCAAGATCCTTGGGGAGGCAGAGCCCGACGCCCTGGCCTATCTGGGCCTCCCCCAATCGCGCCGGGAGGGGCCCAGGGCGAGCGACGCGCGGGAGAGGACCGACGGGGAGACCAAGCGCAGGAGCCGCGTCGTGCAGGTCCTTCCCTCCGTCGGGTCCCTCACACGCCTGGTGGGGGCCGTGATGTGCGAGCGGGACGAGGAGTGGCCGGAGTCGCGCTACTTCTCAGAGAAAAAGATCTCGGAACTCTACGGGGACAGGCCGAGACACACACCGCCCACGAGGGAACGGCAAGAGGAGCTGCGTCTCATCGCCAAGCAAGCCATTGAGGCAAGTCTCGAGCTTGCGGACAGGATGGAAGTCGCATAGGATACAGCCAAGGTTTCAGACTCTTCGACGATCCGCTCGCTCGGCCGGGCCAAGCCCGGCCTCGCTTACGGATTTACACCAACATTCACGACGCTACCATCAGGACCTACCACACCCTCGTCGCCAAGACGCAGAGGCAGGCGGAGCG
>ERZ773063.1083-NODE-1083-length-16711-cov-13.958814_pt1 | contig 16711 bp, 16 predicted proteins | sample MGYA00580625_ERZ773063 | MGnify/ENA primary metagenome ERZ773063 (study PRJEB29015, sample SAMEA2738022) | human oral metagenome | biome: human oral; feature: human-associated habitat; material: dental | place: China | collected 2042 ...
TCATGGGTCCGGAACAAGGCGCAACCCTGCCCGGCATGACCGTCGTCTGCGGCGACTCGCACACCTCTACCCACGGCGCGTTCGGCGCGCTGGCACACGGTATCGGCACTTCCGAAGTCGAACACACCATGGCGACCCAGTGCATTACCGCGAAAAAATCCAAATCCATGCTGATTGCCGTTGAAGGTCGTCTGAAACCGGGCGTTACCGCTAAAGACGTCGCCCTCTACATCATTGGACAAATCGGCACGGCAGGCGGTACGGGCTACGCCATCGAGTTCGGCGGCGAAGCTATCCGCAGCCTTTCGATGGAAGGCCGCATGACCCTGTGCAACATGGCGATTGAAGCAGGGGCACGTTCCGGCATGGTTGCCGTCGATCAAACCACCATCGACTATGTCAAAGACAAACCCTTCGTACCCAAAGGCGAAGCATGGGACAAAGCCGTCGAATACTGGCGCACGCTGGTTTCCGACGAAGGCGCGGTATTCGACAAAGAATACCGTTTCAAAGCCGAAGACATCGAACCGCAAGTAACATGGGGCACATCACCTGAAATGGTTTTGGACATCAGCGGCAAAGTACCGAATCCTGCCGAAGAAACCGATCCCGTCAAACGTAGCGGCATGGAACGCGCCCTCGAATACATGGGTTTGGAAGCCGGTACGCCGCTGAACGAAATCCCCGTCGACATCGTATTCATCGGCTCCTGCACCAACAGCCGCATCGAAGATTTGCGCGAAGCCGCCGCCGTCGCCAAAGGCCGTAAAAAAGCCGACAACGTACAGCGCGTGTTAATCGTTCCCGGTTCCGGTCTGGTTAAACGGCAGGCGGAACAGGAAGGCTTGGACAAAATCTTCATCGATGCCGGTTTCGAGTGGCGTGAACCAGGCTGCTCGATGTGCCTCGCCATGAACGCCGACCGCCTCACTCCGGGCCAACGCTGCGCCTCCACTTCCAACCGCAACTTCGAAGGCCGCCAAGGCAACGGCGGGCGCACGCACTTGGTTAGCCCCGCTATGGCTGCTGCCGCTGCGGTCAACGGTAAATTTACCGACATCCGTACCATGGCATAATCTTTCAGACGACCTCATCAATAGAGGTCGTCTGAAAACACGTTGCTCAAGCAAATTCCACATTGTTGCGCAAAACGTCTGAAACTTTTTCAATCATTTATCACTTGAAAGGAATCCATTATGAAAAAACTTTTTGCATTGGCTGCCGCAGCTCTCATCTTGTCTGCATGTTCCAGCACTTGGTCTGGAGCGAAAGACGATGCCAGCCGCAACTGGGACAAAACCAAAGAAACTGCCGAGCACGTAGCCGACAAGACCGAGGAAGCCGTTAAAAAAGGCGGCAATGCCGTAGGTCGCGGCATGACTCATGTCGGCGAAAAACTTGAAGCCGCTACCGAATAAACCGGCAACCAAGGTCGTCTGAAAAATCCAAACCTTTTTTCAGACGACCTCTTACCCTACATCAATAAGGCATCCAGAAATATTCAGCATCTCATAAAAAGGAAGAAACCATGAGCAATCCGTCAAGCTGGTTTGGTATTCACGCCCAAGACTTGGATCGAGCCAAAGCGTTTTACGAATCTGTCTTCGGTAACCCCCTGCAAGATGTCGGCGGTAACGGCTTCCGTTTCATCATTTTTCCTGCCGATTACACGCAACACGGTACTGCCGGCATGATTTGGCACGATAGCAACGCCCAACCGGGCCACGGCGGTACAACCATATTCTTCAATTGCCTGGATTGTGCCGAGACCGCAGAAAAAGCCGTTTCGGCAGGCGGTAAATTGTTGCAGGGGAAATTCCCCATCGCCAACGGCTTTGCCGCCTTTATCGAAGATACCGAAGGCAACCGAATCGGTTTGCACAGCACACATTAATCCAACCCGCCAAATAGCCATCAATTTTTCACATTATTCCTATAAGAACCTGACATGAAAGCCTTTACCAAAATCACCGCCATCGTCGCTCCGCTCGACCGCAGCAACGTCGATACCGACGCCATCATCCCCAAACAATTTTTAAAATCCATTAAACGAAGCGGCTTCGGTCCCAATGCCTTTGACGAATGGCGTTATCTCGACCACGGCGAACCGGGCATGGACAACAGCAAACGCCCGCTGAACCCCGATTTCTCGCTGAACCAGCCGCGTTACCAAGGCGCGCAAATCCTGTTGACGCGCAAAAACTTCGGCTGCGGCTCCTCGCGCGAACACGCCCCTTGGGCATTGGACGACTACGGCTTCCGCGCCGTCATCGCCCCCAGCTTTGCCGACATCTTCTTCAACAACTGCTACAAAAACGGCCTCCTGCCCATCGTGTTGACCGAAGAACAAGTCGACCAACTTTTCAAAGAAGTCGAAGCAAACGAAGGCTATCAACTCTCCATCAACCTTGCCGAACAAACCCTGACCACACCAAGCGGCGAGACATTTAAATTCGACATTACCGAACACCGCAAACACTGCCTCTTAAACGGTTTGGACGAAATCGGCTTAACCCTGCAACACGCCGACGAAATCCGCGATTTCGAAGAAAAACGCCGCCAAAGCCAGCCTTGGCTGTTTAACGGTTGATAAACGATGAGGTCGTCTGAAAACGAGCGTAGCGAATTTTCAGACGACCTCTTTTATTAACACACAATCAGATCGTTACTCTTTACCATCATATTTGAAAAACATACCCAACAATTTCACACACACAACACCATGAAAAAAATTATCCTGCTCCCTATACTTCTTATCAGCCTCGCCACACATGCGGAATTCTCAGAAATTCAAGATCCTGACGGATACAGTAACTTACGCGAAAAACCGAACGCCCAAAGCCGAATCCTGACCAAAATTCCAAACGGTACCCATGTTTATACCCCCGAGATGGAGGGAAAGCTTCATTTAGAACACGGTTGGCAGATGACCTACGATTTGCGCGGCAAAAAAAGCCTGGATGGCTGGGTGCATACTTCGCGACTGATTCCGTTGTCGCGTTATGAAAGCATCCCCGTTACGGCTACTGCCGACGGCTTTACCTGCAAAAAAAACGGCATGGGCGTGCGCATTAAATCGGAACGTTTCAACTATAAGAAAGAAAAACATCTGTTTACACACGATCAATACGGACTTTCCCATTATCGCGGAAAAGAAATGTTCGGCACTGACGGTACAATTCCATTCAGCCACTATCGTGAAATTGCCTTTTTCCGCAACGGTAAAACACAAATCGCCCCCCGAGCCCAATATGACCACCTGTTCGACCCATATTTTGAAAAGGCAGGCGATAATACGCAACTGAGCCACTGTTACTACCGCGCTAAAGACGACACCCTTTTCTTAACGACCGTCATCGGAGATGGTGCCGCCTATACTGAAGTCTTATTTGTCTTCCAGCAAGGCATCTTGAAGAACGTATTGGCTTCGCTACACCCTGAGGTTTAATTTTCAGACGGCCTTTTTATCTCTTTCTGCAAAACATGATTACCGACACCATCACCAACGCCGCCCGCTACGCCGCGCTGCACCCCGACTTTGCCGAAGCCTTCCGCCTGCTGCAAAGCCTGGATTTGGCCGCCCTGCCCGACGGCCAAGTGCCGTGTGCAAATCCCAATATCCGCCTCTTTGTCGACAGCGAACCGATGAGGGGCAAAGCCGAAGCCAAGCCCGAAGCGCATTTGAAACACATCGACATCCAAGTCCCCATCAGCGGGGAAGAAACCTACGGCTGGATAGACAGAGGTCGTCTGAAAAACGGTTTGGGCTACGACGAAAAGCGCGACATCGAATTTTTCGACTGCAAACCGGAAACCTGGCTCACACTCCAACCGGGCGAGTTCGCCCTCTTCTTCCCCGACGACGCGCACGCCCCACTGGTGGGCGAAGAAAAGTCCATACGCAAAGCCGTCTTTAAAATCCGTATCGAAGCAGAACGTTACTGATTTCCTTCGCCTTCGCAAATACTGTAAAACTCGGCTACATCGCCCATCGCGTTCCCGAAGAATCCGCCTGCATGATTTCCACGCAGCTTTCTCGATGCCGCAATGGTACAATCAGCCTCGTTCAAGCAAACCGACCTGCAAACAGACACAAAAGGTCGTCTGAAAACACCATTCTTACAAATGGAAAACACATCGCCGTTTTCAGACGACCTTCCCCTTTCCAAACCCTCATAAGGATTTTGCCATGACTAAACATATCGCCATCCTCCGAGGCGACGGCATCGGTCCCGAAATCGTCGCCGAAACCGTCCGCGTACTCGACAAACTCATCGCTCAAGGCTTGGACGCCGGCTACGAATACGCCCCATTGGGCGGCGAAGCCTACGACGAATACGGCCATCCCTATCCCGAATTCACGCAAAACCTCTGCCGCAAAGCCGATGCCGTCCTGCTCGGCGCGGTCGGCAGCCCGCAATACGACAACCTTGACCGCCCGCTGCGCCCCGAACGCGGCCTATTGGCAATCCGCAAAGACCTGAACCTGTTTGCCAACCTGCGCCCCGCCATCCTCTACCCCGAGCTTGCCAACGCCTCCACGCTCAAACCCGAAATCGTCGCAGGTCTCGACATCCTCATCGTGCGCGAACTCACCGGTGACATCTACTTCGGCGAACCGCGCGGCATCCGCGTTCTGGAAAACGGCGAACGCGAAGGCTACAACACCATGAAATACAGCGAAAGCGAAATCCGCCGCATCGCTCATGTCGCCTTCCAATCCGCCCAAAAACGCAGCAAAAAAGTCTGCTCCGTCGGCAAAGCCAACGTCTTGGAAACCACTGAACTGTGGCGCGAAATCTTTGAAGAAATCGGCAAACAATACCCCGACGTCGAACTCTCCCACATGTATGTGGACAACGCCGCCATGCAGCTCGTGCGCGCGCCAAAACAATTCGACGTCATCGCCACCGGCAACATCTTCGGCGACATCCTCTCCGACGAAGCCTCCATGCTGACCGGCTCCATCGGCATGCTGCCCTCCGCCTCGCTGGACGAAAACGGCAAAGGCCTGTACGAACCGTCACACGGCTCCGCTCCCGACATTGCCGGACAAAACAAAGCCAACCCGCTGGCCACCATCCTCTCACTCGCCATGCTGCTGCGTTACAGCCTGAACGACGAAGCCCGCGCGCAACAAGTCGAAAACGCCGTCCAAAAAGTGCTACAACAGGGCTTGCGCACCGGCGATATTTACGAAGAAGGCACAAAACTCGTTTCCTGCTCCGAAATGGGCGACGCGGTACTCGCCGCTTTGTAAAAGGTCGTCTGAAAACCAAAAGCGCGGATAATTCCGCGCTTTTTTCATTAGGGCTGTCGACATTTAATTTTCCCGGTGGATTTTTGTTCACAAGCGGAAGATTTAAGGCGGAAACCGCAACAAGGTTGGACACCTTGTGAGGATTTCCAACGCAGAAGATAACCGCTTTGGGGATAAAAAGATACGGAAACTATTGAATGTCGACAACCCCTAGCGTTGCCCTTCTCAGTTTTCAGACGACCCCATCATCAAATCCAAGTAAATCCACCGTTCACCCTTAAGAAATGATATGCATTCTTTCCTATGTTAAGATAAACGTCTTTACAACCTCACACAAAGGACAAGAATCATGAAAAAAATCATCTTCGCCGCACTCGCAGCAGCAGCCATCGGTACTGCCTCCGCCGCCACCTACAAAGTGGACGAACACCACGCCAACGCCCGTTTCGCCATCGACCATTTCAACACCAGTACCAACGTCGGCGGTTTCTACGGTTTGACCGGCTCCGTCGATTTCGATCAAGCAAAACGCACCGGCAAAATCGACATCACCATCCCTGTTGCCAACCTGCAAAGCGGTTCGCAACACTTTACCGACCACTTAAAATCCGCCGACATCTTTGACGCCGCCAAATACCCGAACATCCGCTTTGTTTCCACCAAATTCAACTTCAACGGCAAAAAACTGCTCTCCGTTGACGGCAATCTGACCATGCACGGCAAAACCGCCCCCGTCAAACTCAAAGCCGAAAAATTCAACTGCTACCAAAGCCCAATGGCAAAAACCGAAGTTTGCGGCGGCGACTTCAGCACCACCATCGACCGTACCAAATGGGGCGTGAACTATCTGGTTGATGCAGGTATGACCAAAAACGTCCGCATCGACATCCAAATCGAAGCCGCCAAACAATAAGCCGCTGCGCAACACAAAAAGTCGTCTGAAAACGAAGTTTGCTGTATCCGTTTTCAGACGACCTTAAAATATTTCACAACGCCTTTTAGAGATTTCACATAAAATCCGCGATAATAACGTTTGATTTTCACACTACGAGAAACACTCAAATGAACAAAACCCTCAAACTCACTTTCGCCGCCCTTACCCTTGCCGCAGCCTTCAACGCCCAAGCCGAGACACACGCCGTGATCGAAACCAATATGGGCAACATCAGCCTGTCGCTCGACGAAACCAAAGCACCGAAAACCGTCGCCAACTTCGTCAACTACGCCCGCAAAGGCTTTTACGACAACACCGTCTTCCACCGCGTTATCGACGGCTTCATGATCCAAGGCGGCGGCTTTACCGCAGACCTTGCCCAAAAAGCCACAGATAAAGCCATCAACAACGAAGCGGACAACGGCTTGAAAAACACCGTCGGCACCATCGCCATGGCGCGTACCGGCGATCCTAATTCCGCCACCAGCCAGTTCTTCATCAACACTGCCGACAACGCATTCCTCGACTTCAAAAACAAAACCCCGCAAGGCTACGGCTATGCCGTCTTCGGCAAAGTGACTTCGGGCATGGATGTCGTGCAGCAAATCAGCAAAACCCCGACTGCGACACGCGGCTTCCATCAAAACGTCCCCGTCAAACCGGTCATCATCAAGCGCGTCACCATCGGCAAATAAATTATAGTGGATTAAAATTGCAATGATACGGCGTTGCCAACGCCCTTATGTACTATCCGTACACGGCGGGCGTTGCCGCCTTGTCTCATTTTTATTTTAATCCACTATACAAACCGACTTCTTTGACAGAATACGGTTTCAATTCAAGCCCGATAGAAAAGGTCGTCTGAAAATCAAATTTTCAGACGACCTTTTTGTTTACGCTTGAAACTTAATGCTCCAGCCCCTCGGTATCGATTTTGACGATTTTGTCGGTTTTATCCTCCGGCAAAAGCAGGTTCAGGATAACCGCCGTAATGCCGCCCGCGGAAATGGAGTTTTGGAACAAAACAGGCAGGTTTTTAAACACTTCCGGCTCAAACGCCACGCCCAAGCCCAGACCGACCGAAGTCGCCGCAATCACCGCTTCGCGCCTGCGGATACCGTGGCTGACCAAAATCCGCACGCCCGCAATCGCAATCAAGCCGAACATCAAGACCATCGCACCGCCTAACACCGGACTCGGAATCGTCGTAAACGCGCGTCCGACCACGGGGAACAAACCCAGCAACACCAAAATCACGGCAATATATTTGCCCACATGGCGCGAAGCCACGCCGGTCATCTGAATCACGCCGTTGTTTTGCGCGAAAGTGGTCAACGGCAGCGAACCCAAAGCCGTCGCAATTACCGATACCAAACCGTCCGCCAACACGCCGCCGCGCAGGCGTTTGGTGTATTCCTCGCCTTCAATCGGCTGGTCGGACACCATTGCCGTCGCAGTCAAATCTCCGACCGCCTCAAACACGCTCAACAGGAAAATCGCGCCCGCCACAATAAACGCGTGCCAGTTGAAAGCAAAGCCATATTTAAACGGTACGGGCAGCGTAACCAGCGGCAGGTTTTGCAGTGCGGAAAAATCCACCTTGCCCAAAAACAGCGCGACGATGTAGCCGACAATCAAGCCGACCGCGATACCGCTCATACGCAACAGCGGATTTTTCATGCAGTTGAATATCAACACAATCAGCAACACCAGCGACGCCAGCCCCAAGTTTTCCATCGAGCCGAACGTGCCGTTCGTCTTCGCACCGAAGCCGCCGCCGAAATCAGTAATGCCGACGTGTACCAGACTCAAGCCAATCAACATCACGACCACGCCGCTGACTGTCGGTGTAATCACTTTTTTCAAATACGGCAAAAGCCATGCCGAGAAACACACCAAAAACGCGCCGACAAACGACACGCCCAACAGCGTCGAAATCATCGCATCCTTGGTCAAAAAACCGCCCTCTTTCATCCCCGCGCCAAGCGCAATCATGACGGTGACGAACGAGAAATTCACAGACTGGATAGACAGCATCCCCGAACCGACCGGCCCGAAGCGGTTGACCTGCAAATAAGTGCCGACACCCGACGCTACCATCGCCATCGACACAAGATACGCCGTCATCTCCACCGGCAATTCCAGCGCGCTGCCCACAATCAGCGCGGGCGTAATCATCGGCACAAAAATCGCCAGAAGATGCGTTATCGCGCTTAATAAGGCATTTTCGAATGGCGGTTTGTCTTCCAAACCGTACACCAAATCAGGCGAATCCGCCTGTTTTTTCATTGTTTCAGCCATTGCAGTCTTCCTGTCCGTTGTCAAACGTTAAAAAATTTTAAGGAACGAAATTGTAGCGAATCAAAGGTTCCTTATCAATTCTAATCCTCCAGCGTAAAAACTTCTCCAGCTGCCCAAATTCGAATTTCTTTGAATTCCTGCGCCAGACAGTCCTTCATTTTTAGACGGTATTTATGCGCTTAACACATTTTAATTCTTGACAGCACTTCCACTGCTCAAAACCAATAATTTTATGATTATAAAAAATATTATTTATTAAGATATGATAGCCCTTAAGCCTTTAAACCAACCGTCCGGCCGATATGTTTCACACAAACAACAAAGTAAGCTACAATCCGAAGCATAATCGACCTCACACAATGAATAAAAAGGTTTCCGTATGTTACAAGGTAGCTTGGTTGCCCTGATTACACCCATGAATCAAGACGGCAGCATCCATTACGAACAACTCCGCGATTTGATCGACTGGCATATCGAAAGCGGTACCGACGGCATCGTCGCCGTCGGCACGACAGGCGAATCCGCCACCCTCTCCGTCGAAGAACATTTAAGCGTAATCGAAGAAACGGTCAAACACGTCAACAAGCGCGTTCCCGTTATCGCCGGCACCGGCGCCAACAACACCCTCGAAGCCATCGCGCTCTCCCGCGCCGCCGAAAAAGCCGGTGCAGACTACACCCTCTCCGTCGTCCCCTATTACAACAAGCCCTCCCAAGAAGGCATTTACCAACATTTCAAAACCATCGCCGAATCTACCTCGATTCCGATGATTATCTACAACGTACCCGGCCGCACCGTCGTCAGCATGACCAACGACACCATCCTGCGCCTTGCCAAAATCCCGAACATCGTCGGCGTCAAAGAAGCCAGCGGCAACATCGGCAGCAATCTCGAATTAATCAAACACGCGCCCGAAGGTTTCACCGTCCTTTCCGGCGATGACCCCACCGGCCTGCCCTTCATGCTCTGCGGCGGGAAAGGCGTCGTAACCGTTGCCGCCAATGTCGCCCCCAAACTCTTCGCCGATATGTGCCGCGCCGCCCTTGCAGGCGATATTGCGACCGCTCGTCAATTAAATGACCGCCTGATTCCGATTTATAACACTATGTTCTGCGAGCCAAGCCCTGCCGCGCCCAAATGGGGCATCTCCGCATTGGGCAAATGCGACCCTTATGTCCGCCTGCCGCTCGTCCCTCTGACCGAAGCCGGACAGGCAAAAGTCCGCGCCGCATTGCAAGAATCCGGACAACTCACCGCATAAACCGCAAAGGTCGTCTGAAAACCGTTTTCAGACGACCTGCCGTTAACCCATCACATCCCACAGGAAACCAATATGACCTATATGAAACCTGTCGTCGTAGCAATCGCCCTGATCAGCATGACTGCCTGTTCGGGCAACAAAAAAGACCTGCCTAAGCTGGACTACCAAACCCAGACACGCAAAATCGTCAAATTAGAAGTACCGCCTGATTTGAACAACCCCGATCAAGGCAACCTCTATCAAATACCCGCAGGCAGCGGCGCCGTCCGCGCCAGCGACCTGAGCCGCCGCACATCGGCAACCCAACAGGCCGCCAACTCCGAAGTCCTCAAATCCGTCAAAGGCGTCCGTTTGGAGCGCGACGGCAACCAACGTTGGATTGAAGTCCAAGGCAAATCCCCTGCTGAAATTTGGCCTCTGTTGAAAGCATTCTGGCAAGAAAACGGCTTTGACATCAAATCCGAAGAACCCGGCATCGGCCAAATGGAAACCGAATGGGCGGAAAACCGCGCCAAAATCCCGCAAGACGGCCTGCGCCGCCTCTTAGACAAAGTCGGCATGGGCGGCATCTATTCCACCAGCGAGCGCGATAAATTCATCATCCGCATCGAACAAGGTAAAAACGGCACGACCGACGTCTTCTTCGCCCACAAAGGCATGAAAGAAGTTTACGCCGACAAGAAAAAAGACACGACCATGTGGCAGCCTGCCGCCAACGACCCCAACCTTGAAGCCGCCTTCCTCGCACGCTTCATGCAATACTTGGGTGTCGATCAGCAACAAGCTGAGAACGCGCTGACCCAAAGCGTTGCCAAACGCAGCGGCAGCGAATTGGCTCGAATCGACGGCAACACCCTGCTCGTCTCCGGCGACTACGGCCGCAACTGGCGCCGCACCGCGCTTGCCCTCGACCGCATCGGCTTGAATGTCTTGGGTCAAAACATCGAACGCCACGCCTTCTTGGTTCAACAGGCTCCTAACGAAAGCGACGCCGTTTCCACGAAAAAACCGGGCTTCTTCGGCCGTATGCTGGGCAAAGGCAAAAAAGTTGAGAAACCTGCCGCCTACCCCGAGATCATCGTATTCGTCGAGCCTGTCAACGGCGGTTCGCGCATCAGCCTCTTGAACAAAGACGGCAGCGCATACAAAGGCAGCGATGCCTCTACGCTCCTCAGCCGCCTGCATACAGAACTGCGTTAAACAATCCGATGTCGCAACAGGTCGTCTGAATTTGAATCTAAACTGCGCCTCAAATCTCGGACGCCCGTAAAAGCCTATTTGGGCGCTCCCTATAAGCCGGGTTCTGCATAAACAGGACTCGGCTTTTTCCATCTCAAACTGCAACGCTCCCGTTTGCAGCAATCCATACAACCATCCGCCAGCTTCATCCGCCTTTAAGCAGTATCATACTGATCGGGATATCACGCTACTCGTTGCTTCAACGGCAACCTGCCCTTCCCTATCTGGCGGGGTATTTAGCATGTTCTGATTATGAGAAGAGGTCGTCTGAAACCAAATTTTCAGTTTCAGACGACCTTTTACCGTATCAGCAACCTTGTCCCTTCCCCCGTCCTGCGGGGGAAGGTTAGGATGGGGGTGGTTTCGCGGCTTTAGGCAAAATCAAATTGGTGCAGCCCGTAAAACCACCCTCTCCCCAACCCTCTCCCGCCGGACGGGAGAGGGGGCAGGTTGCGCGTCGTGGCATAGATTTCTGTCTGGCTACCGTCATTCCCGCCCCCGCCTACGCATAGTGGATTTAATTTAAATCAGGACAAGGCGACGAAGCCGCAGACAGTACAGATAGTACGGAACCGATTCACTTGGTGCTTCAGCACCTTAGAGAATCGTTCTCTTTGAGCTAAGGCGAGGCAACGCCGTATTGGTTTAAAGTTAATCCACTATATATTCCGTCCGTCATGATGGGAATAACAACAAAAGGTCGTCTGAAAACCAAGATTCAGGTTTTCAGACGACCTTTTTCTTGACCCAACCCTTTCAAACCATCGCTTGATACAACGCAATCATCATCGGCATGGTAATGACGCACAGCAGCGTCGTGATGCCGTAAATCGCGCTGGCTTTACGGGCGTTCTGACCATAAACCATCGCCATTTGGGTAACGGTGGAAGCGGCGGGGCTGACGGTGGCGAGGAAGCTGATGAGGACGACGGTATCGCTGTGTCCGCCCAAATGGGCAATGCCCGAAATTTTGACAAACATCAGAAGAATCAGTGGGATAAGCATCAGACGCAGGAAGGCGACGAGGTAAATCCGTTTGGAGAGGACGATTTCTTTGAGCGGCAGCGAGGCAATCAGCATTCCGGCAACGAGCATGGCGACCGGGCCTATCATGCCGCCGACGGTGGCGAGCGTGTTGTCGATGATGTGCGGCAGTTTGATTTGGAAGGCAAACATGAACACGCCGATAAAGATGGATAGGATGTTGATGTTGGTGAGTACGGTTTTCCACGCAAGATTGCCGCGCCCGCAAAGCAGCAGGCGCAAGTGCGTCCAGAAAAGGAACATTTGGACGATGATGAAGCCGCTGGTGTAAATCACCCATTGCGGTCCGAAAATAGACATCACCAGCGGGATGATGAGGTTGCCGGAATTGGTGTAAACCGTGGCGGCGTGTTCGAGCGTATCGAGCTTGAACAGGGTTTTGAAAAGCCTGCCCAGAGCAATCAGCAGGATGTGGAACACGACTGCGAGGGCGACCGAGAGTTTCAACCCGTCAATGATGTCGGGCGTGTTCTCGATTTGGAAGGCGTGAATCATCACCGACGGGCTGATGAGGTAGAGCGCGATGACGGAGAGCGTGCGGCTGTGTTCGGAATTCAGAAGCTTGGATTTCACCAACGCCATGCCCATCAGGACGATCAGGGTCAGCTCGGTGATTTTGCCGGCGAGGAGCAGGGCGGTTTCCATGAGTGTGGCACATTTTGGGAAAACGGAAATTTTACGCTTGCGCGCCAGTGCGGACAATGTATTCGGAACACGGTTTCAGACGACCTTTCCGTGTTTGCCGCCGTATTCAAAAGGCAAAGGTCGTCTGAAAACGCCGCTCGGATTTTCAGACGACCTCACACTCTACCCTGTTCTCATTTAAAGTTAATCCACTATACGCACAGACACAGCGGGAATGGCAACGCATTGCCCCAAGTGGAATGTTGACAATTTTTCACCCGACAACAGGGCGTTTTCAGTATAATACCGCCCGCAAATTTTCCTTTTTTTTGAAAAGCATAAATCATGACTACTTCAAATCAAAATGTGCTGGAGCGTATATTCAATTTAAGCGCAAACGGCACGAATGTGCGCACTGAGCTGATGGCAGATCTGACCACCTTCCTCGCCATGTGCTACATCATCATCGTCAATCCGCTGATTCTCGGCGAAACGGGCATGGACATGGGCGCGGTATTCGTCGCCACCTGCATCGCTTCCGCCATCGGCTGCTTTGTGATGGGCTTCATCGGCAACTATCCGATTGCGCTCGCGCCGGGCATGGGCTTGAACGCCTATTTCACCTACGCCGTCGTCAAAGGCATGGGCGTGCCCTGGCAGGTGGCTTTGGGCGCGGTATTCGTTTCCGGTATCATTTTCATTTTATTCAGCTTTTTCAAAGTGCGTGAAATGCTGGTGAACGCGCTGCCTATGGGTTTGAAAATGTCGATTGCCGCCGGTATCGGGCTGTTTCTGTCGCTGATTGCGCTCAAAGGTTCCGGCATCATCGTCGCCAGCGACGCGACTTTGGTGAAGCTGGGCGACATCCACCAACCTGCTGCGCTTTTGGTGCTGGCAGGCTTCGCCATGGTGGTGGCTTTGGGGCATTTCCGCGTCAAAGGGGCGATTATCCTGACCATTCTGGCAATCACAGCCATTTCCACCCTACTGGGCTTGAGCGATTTTAAAGGCGTGGTCGGAGAAATTCCGAGCATAGCGCCGACTTTCATGCAGATGGATTTCAATGGTCTCTTTAAAATCAGCATGATCAGCGTGATTTTCGTCTTTTTCCTGGTTGATTTGTTTGACTCCACCGGCACGCTGGTCGGCGTTTCCCACCGTGCGGGTCTGCTGGAAGACGGCAAACTGCCTCGTCTGAAACGCGCCCTGTTCGCCGACTCGACCGCCATCGTCGCCGGTGCCGCACTGGGTACGTCTTCAACTACGCCGTATGTCGAAAGCGCGGCGGGCGTGTCCGCAGGCGGCCGCACCGGTCTGACCGCCGTAACCGTCGGCGTATTGATGTTAGCGTGTCTGATTTTCTCGCCGCTGGTGCAGAGCATCCCCGGCTTCGCCACCGCGCCCGCGCTGCTCTACGTTGGTGCGCAAATGCTGCGCAGCGCGCGTGAAATCGACTGGGACGACATGACCGAAGCCGCCCCCGCTTTCCTGACCATCGTGTTCATGCCGTTCACCTATTCGATTGCCGACGGCATTGCATTTGGTTTCATCAGCTACGCCGTGATCAAACTTTTATGCAACCGCGTGAAAGACGTGCCGCCTATGGTGTGGATAGTCGCCGTATTGTGGGCGTTGAAATTCTGGTTTATGGGCGGCTGATACCGTTTTCAGGTTAGCCGTTTCATTCCCCGCAATAGCAAAAGGTCGTCTGAAAATTTTCAGACGACCTTTTTTGGTTTTTAAGATGTACTGAATATTTGAAACTTCGCGCTATCGATCCGCTCAATATTCAAAGGCATCAGCCAATGCTTAAAACCACTCTTTCTTACCGATAACATAAACTTGTTCAAATTCTTCCGGCGTACATTTCAGGTATTTAACGATGTCGATGATACAGAAAACAAAAACAATCATCGGACCAACGAGAATAAACGAACCTAAAATACAAATCAACAGGTAGATGATACCGACTTTGTTTACGCCCAAATAAAATTTATGCACCCCAAAGCAACCTAAAAAGAACGCCAAAACAGAGGCAACAAGTCGTTTGTCATCGGTAATACGAGAAGATTGCAGAGGTGTATTTTCGGACATTTTTTTCTCCAAACGGATAGTCAATATTAAGAAAGTGTTTTTAAGTATAGCAGAATAATGATATTAATTTCACACAGATTTTATTTTTACTGCCCGCCTGAAACGCATCCTGTTTGCCGACTCGACTGCCATCGTCGCCGATGCCGGCATATCTGATTTTCTCGCCGCCGGTGCAGAGCATCCCCAACTTCGCTACCGCCCCCGCACTGCGTTACGGCGGCTGATGCCGTTTCCAGATTTGATTCCACAATCGTTTATATTCGTCTCCGCAATAACAAAAGGTCGTCTGAAAATTTTCAGACGACCTTTTTTGGTTTTTAAGATGTACTGAATATTTGAAACTTCGCGCTATCGTTCCGCTCAAAATTCAAAGGCATCAGCCAATGCTTAAAACCACTCTTTCTTACCGACAACATAAACTTTTTCAAATTCTTCCGGCGTAGATGTCAGGTATTTAAAGATGTCGAAGAGAGATAAACCGACAACAACTATCAAAGCAGGATAGACAAAAAACATACCCACCACACCAATCGCCAAATAGATGATACCGGCTTTGTTTAAGCCCAAATAGAATTTATGCGCTCCGAAGCAACCTAAAAAGAACGCTAAAGCCGCGGCGATGATGCGTTTGTTGGTAGTAGGAAGGGATTGCAGAGGTGTATTTTCGGACATTTTTTCTCCAAACGGATAGTCAAAATTAAGAAAGTGTTTTTAAGTATAGCAGAATAATGATATTAATTTCACATAGATTCTATTTTTATTGAATAACAAACCTATAAAATTTCGTAAATTTATGTTACAAAAACCCTAATTTACAGTTGAAATATTCGATTTCCTATACATTTTTAGCATATTATACTTACTACCTTTATTTATCTTTTCGATTTATCCGCATTCCTTAGCCAACCCTCCCTGCTTAAAGTTTCAGACGACCTCGGCACTGCGTTTGACTCTGCCGCGCCTGTCTAGTTCAGATTTAAAAATGAAACAACACCAAACTCAGGGCAATCACCGCCATGCCGGACGTCAACCCGTAAACGGTTTCGTGTCCGTCGGAATAACGCTTGGCGGCAGGCAGCAATTCGTCCAACGCAAGAAACACCATCACGCCCGCAATCACGCCGAACACTGCGCCGAACACGAAAGGCGATAAAAACGGCTTGAGCATGGTGTAGCCCAAAACCGCGCCCAAAGGTTCGGCAAGCCCTGAAGCGAGGCAGGCGAGGACGGTTTTTTTGCGGTTGCGGGTGGCGAAATAAACGGGCGCGGCAATGGAAATGCCTTCGGGAATATTGTGTATCGCAATCGCAAGCGCCAGCGGCATCCCGACGGCGGGGTTTTCCAGCGTGGCGAAAAACGTTGCCAAACCTTCGGGAAAATTGTGCGCGGTAATGGCAAACGCCGCCATCATGCCGACGCGGGCGATGTGGCGGCGTTTGTTTTCCTGAAAGGCGGGGTCGTGCGGGTCGAGCGTTTCATGCGGGTTCGGCACAAGGCGGTCAATTAGCGCAATCGCCCCCATGCCTGCCAGAAAAGCCAGCGTCGCGGCGGCGAAGGCTTTGTCTTTATCGTAAACCTGCCCGAAGGCTTCGCTGGATTTGTTGAAAATCTCCGTCAGCGACACATACACCATCGCCCCGCCCGCGAACGCCAATCCGAACGACAATACGCGCGGGTTGGGCGTTTTGGAAAACATCACCAGCCCGCTGCCCAATACGGTAAACAATCCGGCGGCGAGGGCGATGCCGAAGGCAGTGATGAGGTTGGTTGAGCTGATATCAGGCATCGTCTTGATTCATTAATACAATAAAGAAATCAGCCTAACATATTTTCCCAAATTAGAGAATAATTATTATTTTTATTTATATTAACAAGAGCAATGTCGGATTAGAAACGTCGGCAAATATAGTGGATTAACTTTAAATCAGGACAAGGCGACGAAGCCGCAGACAGT
>ERZ773063.1086-NODE-1086-length-16656-cov-8.804530_pt1 | contig 16656 bp, 17 predicted proteins | sample MGYA00580625_ERZ773063 | MGnify/ENA primary metagenome ERZ773063 (study PRJEB29015, sample SAMEA2738022) | human oral metagenome | biome: human oral; feature: human-associated habitat; material: dental | place: China | collected 2042 ...
CTCGACAATCCAAAGACAATTGAGAGGCTAGGACTTTTGTCCCAGCCTCTTTTTTTAGGATTGACAAGGATTGCTTTTTATGGGAAACTAGTTTTATGTTTTTTATACTAGAAAGGAAGCTAAAGGATTGAAATGAAGAACGACTATGAAAATGTATGTGAGGGAACCAAATGCGCCTGATTTATTTTGTGATTGCCTGCCTATCTTTGGCCTTAGGAGTGATAGGAATGTTTTTGCCTGTCTTGCCGACGACCCCATTTTTGCTTTTGTCTATTGCTTGCTTTTCACGCAGCTCCAAGCGGATTGAGAATTGGCTTTATCACACCAAAATGTATCAAATCTATGTCGCAGATTTTCGGGAAACTGGCTCGATTGCCAAAGAGCGTAAGAAAAAAATTATCGTGTCCATCTATATCTTGATGGGAATTTCCATTACCTTCGCGCCCATTATTTGGGTGAAAATTTTCTTGTTCGCCCTGACAATCTTTATTACTTATTACCTTTTCAAGGTCATCCCAGATAAGGAATAGGCTGGGAATTACGCTAAGAAGACAAGTAAACAAGTGCGTTGGCACTTGTTTTTTGGTATAATGGTAGATAGTTCACAAAGAACATCATTTTAGAAAGGATGGATTAGACTCATGCTCTGCCTTGGCCTAGCATGAAAAAGAAACTATGGAACATTTAAAAGATGCACTGCTGGAGCAGTTTGGGCTGGTGTTTGAAGACAGTAGTCTGCTAGAGACCGCTTTTACTCACACCAGCTATGCCAATGAGCACCGCCTCTTAAAAATTTCACACAATGAACGCCTGGAATTTTTAGGAGACGCTGTTCTGCAGCTGATTATTTCTGAGTATTTATATAAAAAATACCCCAAAAAACCAGAAGGAGATTTGTCAAAACTACGCTCCATGATTGTCCGAGAGGAGAGCTTAGCTGGCTTTGCACGGGACTGTCAGTTTGACCAATTTATCAAGCTGGGTCGCGGTGAGGAGAAGTCAGGAGGTCGCAATCGGGATACCATTCTGGGTGACTTATTTGAGGCCTTTTTGGGTGCCCTCCTTTTGGATAAGGATGTGGAGACTGTCAAGGACTTTATTTATCAAGTCATGATTCCCAAGGTGGAAGCGGGTGACTTTGAGCAGGTGACAGACTATAAGACCAAGTTGCAAGAACTCCTGCAGGTTAATGGAGATGTGGAGATTGTCTATCAGGTTACTGATGAGACAGGGCCAGCCCATGCTAAGAACTTTGCTGTGGCTGTATTGATCAATGGTCAAAAAGCGGGTCAGGGCCAAGGCCGTTCTAAGAAACTGGCTGAGCAGGAAGCTGCCAAGGATGCATTTGAAAAGGAAAGTCACTAATGTTTTTAAAGGAAATTGAAATTCAGGGCTTCAAGTCATTTGCAGATAAGACTAAGGTTGTTTTTGACCAAGGTGTGACTGCAGTTGTTGGTCCCAATGGCTCAGGCAAGTCCAACATTACGGAGAGTCTGCGCTGGGCTCTGGGTGAGTCGAGCGTCAAGAGTCTACGGGGTGGCAAGATGCCCGATGTCATCTTTGCAGGGACGGAGAACCGCAAGCCCCTCAACTATGCTTCGGTCGTTGTGGTTTTGGATAATCAGGACCAGTTTATCAAGCAAGCAGGCAAGGAAATCCGCGTCGAGCGCCATATCTATCGCAGTGGTGATAGCGAGTACAAGATTGACGGCAAAAAGGTCCGTCTGCGCGATGTCCATGACCTTTTCATGGATACAGGGCTAGGACGGGATTCTTTCTCCATCATTTCCCAAGGGAAGGTAGAGGAAATCTTTAACAGCAAACCGGAGGAGCGTCGGGCAATCTTTGAAGAAGCGGCTGGAGTGCTCAAATATAAGACCCGTCGCAAGGAAACAGAAAGCAAGCTAGCACAGACTCAAGACAATCTTGACCGCTTGGAAGACATTATCTACGAGCTGGATAGTCAAGTCAAGCCACTGGAAAAGCAGGCTGAGACGGCCAAGCGCTTTTTAGAGCTGGATCAAGAGCGTCAGGAGCTCTATCTGGATGTCTTGGTGGCTCAAATCAAGGCAAATAAAACTGATTTGACGGCGGCAGAGGCTGATTTGGAGAGTATCAAGCAGGAGCTGGTGGCCTATTATACGAAACGGGATGAACTGGAGCGTGAAAACCAAGAGATTAAGGTCAAACGGCAGGAAGTGAATCAAAAACTGTCTGACGATCAGGCCAGTCTTTTGGAGCTGACCCGTTTAATCAGTGATTTGGAACGCCAGATAGACCTAGCTAAGTTGGAATCTAGTCAGGCGGCCAGCAGCCGTTTGGAAAATGAAGAACGCTTGGCTGGGTTGAGAGAAAAAAGCCAGCAGTTGACAGCTGATATTTCCTCCAAGGAAGCTCATCTAGCTGATTTAGCAGTCCAGTTGACAGAAAATCAAGAGGCCATGAGCCAGTTGGAAGCAGAATTGGCGGATTTTTCAGATGACCCAGACCAGCTGATTGAAAATCTGCGGGATCGTTACGTCAAGCTCATGCAAGAAGAAGCGGATTTGTCCAATGACTTGACCTCGCTAGAAAATCGTCTGGAGAATGAGCGTAGTCAAGCTGCCAGCAAACAGGCAGAGTTTAGCAAACTACAGGCTGATTTAAAAGCTGGCAGGGCAGAAGAAGCGGCTCGACAGGCGGAATTAGAAGAGGCACAGACTGCTCTCAGAGCCTTGCTAGATCAGTATCAGGAGCAGCAGGGACAGGTCGAGAAGTTGGCCACTGCTTATCAAAAGGAGCAGACCAGCATGTTTGCCCTGCTGGATGATTTGAAAAATAAAAAAGCCCGTGCAGCTAGTTTAGAAGCTATCCTTAAAAATCACAGCAATTTTTATGCAGGTGTAAAAAGCGTCCTGCAGGAGGCTGATCGTCTGGGTGGTATTGTCGGAGCGGTCAGCGAGAAATTGAGCTTCGATCCTCATTACCAGACTGCTTTGGAAATTGCGCTGGGGGCAAGCAGCCAGCATATCATCGTTGAGGATGAGGGGGCAGCGACCAGAGCCATTGATTTTCTTAAGAAAAATCGAGCTGGTCGGGCTACTTTCCTACCTCTGACGACTATCAAAGCTCGTCAACTTTCCGAGCAAAATCGATCCAGAATTGAGACCAGTCTAGGTTTCCTTGGTATCGCTTCGGAGCTGGTGATCTATGAGCCAGGTTTGGAGAATATTTTTCAAAATCTGCTGGGAACAACTGCTATTTTTGATACGATTGAGCATGCGCGTGCAGCTGCCCGTCAGGTTCGTTACCAAGTCAGAATCGTAACGCTGGACGGTACGGAACTGCGCACAGGCGGTTCTTATGCCGGAGGAGCTAATCGCAATAATAACACAATCTTTATCAAACCTGAACTGGACAGCCTGCTCGGAGAAATGGAGCAGCAGTCCCAGAAACTGAAAGCTCAGGAGCAGCAAGTCGAAAACTTACAATCTCAGCTATCAGAGGCCAAGCAAGCCTTGGAAGCCATCAAGTCTGAGGGTGAGCAAGCTCGCTTGACGGAGCAAAGAGTCAAGTTGGCCTACGAACAGATTGCAGAGCGGGTTGCAGAACTCAGCCAGCTGGAGCGACTGCAGGAGCAAGATTTGGCTAGCCAGTCTGAGTCTGGAGGACTGGCTGAAAAGAAAAAAATGGAAGAGCGGCTGTCGGCTATCGAGGCTTCCAAAGTAGCCATTACTGCTGAAATCGAGCAAGTCAAGTCGAATAAAAACGCTGTTCAGGATCGTTTCGATCAGCTATCGGCTAACTTGTCAGAACTGAAATTGAAGAGCACGGAGCTGACTTCTAGCCAGCGCTTTGAGAAGAATGATTTGTCGCGTTTGCTAGAGGAGAAGGCTGCTCTGGACAAGGAAGTCGTTACTTTGCAGCTTTTGATAGAGCAAAAGGAAGAAGCGGTCAGCCAGAAGGTGGATATTTCCGTCTTGGAAGAGCAGCTTAAGACTGCCCAAGAGAAAAAGACAGACTTGGATCAGAGCCTCATCCGACTCAAATTTGAGCTGGACGACTTAGAGGGCCAGTCTGAGGATATTCTAGGGAACTTAGATCAAGCCCGTCAGCAAAACGAAAGTCTGATTCGCCGTCAGGCCAAGGCAGAGGCTGAAAAAGAGAAATTTTCAGATGCCTTGCGTCGTCTGCTGACTAATCTGACGGATAATTACCAGATCAGCTTTGAAGAGGCTGATCAAAGAGCGCGTTCTTTGGAAAATCTTGCAGCTGCAGAAGCCCAAGTCAAAGACTTAGAAAAGGCTATTCGTGCTTTGGGACCGGTCAATCTGGAAGCAGTAGAACAATTTGAAGAAGTCAGCAACCGACTGAATTTCCTCAAAAGTCAGCGGGACGATGTCCTCTCAGCCAAAAATCTTCTCTTGGAAACCATTGAAGAGATGAATGACGAAGTCAAGGAACGTTTCCAAACAACCTTTGAAGCCATTCGTGAAAGCTTCAAGCTGACCTTTAGCCAGATGTTTGGCGGCGGTTCAGCTGACCTCATCTTGACAGAAGGCGACCTGCTGACAGCTGGGGTAGAGATTTCGGTTCAGCCTCCGGGCAAGAAAATCCAATCTCTCAATCTTATGAGTGGTGGAGAAAAAGCCCTGTCAGCCTTAGCCCTTCTCTTCTCCATCATCCGCGTCAAGACCATTCCGTTTGTTATCTTGGATGAAGTTGAGGCAGCTCTGGATGAGGCCAATGTCAAGCGCTTTGGGGATTATCTCAATCGCTTTGACAAAGAAAGCCAGTTTATCGTTGTGACCCACCGTAAGGGAACCATGTCTGCGGCAGATTCCATCTATGGAGTAACCATGCAGGAGTCAGGAGTTTCCAAGATTGTGTCGGTCAAGTTAAAAGATTTAGAAAGTTTATAGTATGAGTATAAAATTAGTAGCAACAGAAATCGGAATAAGGTAATTGATACAATAGAATACTAAGAAAGCCTTTGAATAAGTTGTTTCAAGGCTTTTTACTGTCTATAGATAGAAGGAAATGGGTATCAGAAATACTTTGATTCTATGGAGACACCCTTGATTTGTTAAACGTTAAATTGCATGTTTCGAAAGTCAATCATCTTGAGGCAGTATAACTGCATAATAACATTTCTTTCGTCAATAGAAAGTAGGAGTTATAGTAAATTGTGAGAATTCTTGGTATAATGAGGATAATAAATAAAAAATAATTTGAAGGCACAGGTATGTTGATGGAAATAAACTAGGTTATAGATAATACAAAAGCGTATATCGTCTGTCATTACATTCCTTGGCGGATTTACAACGAATATTATAGGCTCTTCTCAAATGTGTTCTCTGTGATTATGGGGATTTTCTTCATGATTAATATTCTCGTAAGTAAGGAAATACTCGCACGTTTAACGCTTCGCATTCTCAATGTGGTGTTGCTAAAAGACAAAATTGAGCACATTCTTATGTCGGGGAAGTCATCGTGGATACGTATGACCGTTTCTTGATGAGTCAAATCATCGAGGCGGGAATTGTTGGGGTTATGATTTTTGCCGCATACTCTCTTGTAGGGTTGCCATATGCAGGACTTGTTGGGGTGCTGGCCGGAGTATTCTCGTTCATTCCGAATATCGGGCCGTTTATGGCGTGCGGAATCGTAATGCTCTTCATCTTTACAGAAAGCCCAATTCAAGCACTCATTTCGGTTGTCGTCTTTATGGTCGTTCAAACAGTGGAAGGCAATGTCGTCTATCCTAGGGTTGTCGGCAGTTCCGTAGGGTTGCCAACGGCTCTAACCCTTGCTACTACGTTAATCGGTGGAAATCTCTTTGGTTTAGTAGGAATGATTTTCTTCACACCAATCTTTGCCGTGATTTACCGTCTCGTGAAAGAATGGATGGAGAAACATGAACAAGCTGCTCCAGTGGTAGCTGTAGGAGGTATTATTGATGAAGAAAATTAGCGACTTAGGGATTACGGGGAAAAAGCTCCTCTTTGAAGGGATTGCGTTCCTTGTTGCTGGGATATTGCTCCTTATATTCGGACCAAGCTTCCCAGAATTGATGTTACGTCTGTTTTTAACATTCTTATGGGCCCGTGAACTATGGAATTTCTTATTCCGTTGGTTTAGTAAAGCGGCATCTAAAGACCCGTTATGGCTGAATATAGGGAAATTTTCCCTTTACGGATTTTTAGCAGGAAATCAATTCTTCCTGTCATTGCCGATTGCGATTGTAAGCATCTTGATGGGACTCAATGAAGTGATGAAGGCGGGAATTAGTGGTGTGACATACTATATTTATGTCAAAGATGATATTCGCCCGCGATTTCGCTTGCTCTTTGATACCATTTGGCTTTCAGTTGTCGGGGTAGCCACTTTAATTTCTCTTGGGGGCGACGGCAATTTGCAAATGTTCTTCCTTTCGCTCTATTTTATCGGGTATGGGATTAGCAATATTCGGGACGGCTGGTTCTTCGAGGCCGAAGTTGGAAAGAAAGTCCTTCGCAGACGCTTGCGTCGTGGGATGCCGCTTGTATTTGCTGCACTGATTCCTCGAGTAACCTTACAAAAAATTAATGATGCGTTGGAACTTGGAGAAGGCGAAACGGCTTCAGAAATTTACGACCGTGCCAAAGAAAATGCAGAACCAAACTTAGAGATGTTTATTCATGTCACAAAAGACGGGTTTGGAGCCATCGGGCATGTCGACCTGTGTTATAAGGGCCGCATTATTTCATTCGGAAACTACGATACGAATTCGGAGCGCCTCTTTGGAACGATGGGGGACGGGGTACTTTTCAGTGCCGACCGTGAAAAATACATCGAATTTTGTAAACGCGAAAATCATAAGACCCTACTGGGATATGGTCTTGCCTTGTCTCCAGAACAACTCGCGGCCATCGATAAGGAAATCGCCAAATTGATGTCGCTGACAGTGCCTTGGGATCCACCGAAAATGGTGAAACCTAAGCATCCTGGAATCGACAAAGAAGAACCAATGTATGCCTACAAGCTCAAACAAGAAGCAGATGCACTCTTGTATAAATTTACCTCTTCAAAATTCAAGACGTATTTTGTGATGAGTACCAACTGTGTATTGCTAGCCGATACGATTGTCGGGACAGCAGGCACCGATATTTTAAGCGCCCGAGGATTTATTTCACCAGGAACGTACCAAGATTACTTAGATAAGGAGTTTGAGAGACCGCATAGTCTAGTCGTGACGAAGCGCGTCTATCAGTAAGAACATGGAACTTCATGAAAAAGAATTCTTTATGAGGGAAGCGTTGAAGGAAGCGCAGAAAGCCTATGACCAAGCGGAAGTGCCAATCGGGGCTGTCGTGGTCTTGAATGGTGAAATTATTGGGCGTGGTCATAACTTACGTGAAAAGGAACAAGACGCCACGCTGCACGCCGAAATCAAAGCCATTCGCCAGGCAAACCAACACCTTGGAAGCTGGCGACTCGAAGACTGCTAAGTCAGTTTGTAGACCACGCTTCGCCAGAACGTATTTGCCAAATAGCAAAACATAAATTGAATTTAGGATAACTAAATATATAAAAAGTTTATGTGATGTTATTTTATAAAATAAAAAAGTAAATAGATATAGTATAAACAATATCAAAAACGGTCAGGTCATAGAAATATGATCTGACTGTTTTTCATCTGTGGAATGAAGTGTTAGTTTTATGATATAATATAAAGGATTAACAGAGATGAGAAATGATGGGGGTTGCCTAAATCCTTAAAAGATGCATACCCTAAATGCCCTTTGCACACCCCTAATTCAAAAAAGGAGATAATTGTATGATAAGACTCATTGCCACAGATATGGACGGGACTTTTTTAGATGACAAGGGTCAGTTTGATATGGAGCGGCTCAAGCACCTGCTAGCTCAGTTTAGAGAAAAGGGCATCTACTTTGCTGTTGCCAGTGGTCGAGGGATTCTCTCTCTTGAGAAGCTCTTTCATGAAGTTCGGGATGATATTATCTTTATCGCAGAAAATGGTAGCCTAGTAGAGTTTCAAGGAAAAGATCTATACGAAGCAACCATGCCAAGAGAATTTTATCTAAAGGTATTTGACAAGCTTAAGGAGTCGCCTTTTGTCAATATCAATGAGTTGCTTCTGACAGGGAAAAAAGGCTGTTATGTGCTAGAGACAGTAGATCCGACTTATCTCTCTTTCAGCGCTAATTATAATGAAAATATCCAAAAAGTTGCTGATTTTAGTGAGATTACAGACGAGATTTTTAAATTCACGACCAATTTCAGCGAAGAAACAGTGGCCGACGGCGAAGCCTGGGTCAATGAAAATGTCGCAGGTGTCAAGGCGATGACAACAGGCTATAAGTCGATTGATATCGTGCTGGACTATGTGGATAAAGGCGTGGCTCTTGTCGAGCTAGCTAAGAAGCTAGGCCTAGAAATGGACCAGGTCATGGCTTTTGGCGATAACCTCAATGACCTGCATATGATGCAGGTGGTGGGGCACCCGATTGCACCAGAAAATGCACGGCCGGAAATTTTGGCAGTTGCGAAAGAAGTGATTGGCCACCATGCGGCCCAATCTGTTATGACCTACATGGAGGGCTTATAATGGCTGATATTAAATTGATCGCTTTGGACTTGGACGGGACGCTTTTGACTACGGATAAGAAGATTTCTCAAGGGAATCTGGCAGCGCTCAAAGCGGCTCAGCAGCAAGGTGTCAAAGTTGTATTGACCACAGGGCGTCCGCTTAAGGCTATGGAATTTTTCCTGCATGAGCTGGGCACTGATGGTCAGGCAGATGAATACACCATTACCTTTAATGGTGGTCTAGTTCAGCGCAATACAGGCGAAATTTTGGATAAAACAGTTTTTGCCTACGATGATGTAGCTAGAATTTATGAAGAGACTGAGAAATTGGGTCTGCCTCTGGATGCGATTGATGGGGGCTTGGTTTATCAGATTCAATCAGACCAAGTATCGCTCTATGCGGAGTTTAATCCAGCTCTGAACTTTGAATCCATTGCTTTTGAAGACCTTTCTAGCCAAATTACCTACAATAAGTGCGTCACAGCCTTTGCTCAGGAACCGCTGGATGCAGCCATTCCTCATATTGCGCCCGAACTGTTTGACCAGTATGAGATTTTCAAATCACGGGAAATGCTGCTGGAATGGTCACCGAAAAATGTCCACAAGGCGACTGGTTTGGAGAAACTGATTGCCCACTTGGGAATTGATAAAAGCCAAGTTATGGCCTGCGGTGACGAAGCCAATGATCTGTCAATGATTGCTTGGGCTGGGCTAGGAGTTGCCATGCAAAATGCTGTGCCAGAAGTCAAGGAAGTCGCAGAAGTTGTCACTCCGATGACCAATGATGAAGATGCAGTTGCTTGGGCAATTCGGAAATATGTATTGAAGGAGGATTAAAGATGGGATTATTTGACCGTCTTTTTGGACGAAAACAGGAAGAAGAACAGGAAGAAAAGCCCCAGATAGAGGAGCAGTTAGAGGAGAGTTATCAGACTAAAGAGATTGAAGTTTCATCTGAGACAGACTTCCAGCCCCTTGCTGCTTCTAATGAAGAAACAGCGGAAACTCCAGTAGTAGAGTCTGTGTCAGAAGAGAATACAGAGCCTGCAGATTCAGCAACTTCTGTGCAGGAATTTTCTCCGACTAGTCAGCAAGCTGACTTATCTGAACCAGTGCTTGAAGACGAGGAAAGTCCTGAACAAGTTTTGGCTGAGGAAGAAGAACAGTCTGAAACTTCAGCAAATCAAGCACTGGACAGCAGTAGCGAATCAGAAGCGGCGACTGAAAGCAGAGATTATTACCAAGAATTGCAGGAGCGTTTGGCTGCAGCGAGAGAGCAAATCAGCCACGAACCAGAACAAGAAGCAAGCACTTCTTCACAAGTAGACTCGATCGAGCATGGAGAAGAGTCGGCGGAAGAGCTGGCTCAAGTAGAAACAGCAGAGATTTCTACTGAATACCAAGAAGAGAGCGTCCAAGATAAGTATGACCGCAGTCTCAAAAAGACGCGGACTGGCTTTGGTGCTCGTCTCAATGCCTTCTTTGCAAATTTCCGCTCAGTTGACGAAGATTTCTTTGAAGACCTGGAAGAACTGCTGATTACCAGTGATGTCGGTGTGCAAGTAGCTTCCAATCTAACTGAAAACCTGCGCTATGAAGCTCGTCTGGAAAATGCTAAGAAACCAGACGCCTTGCGCCAGCTGATTATTGAAAAATTGGTGGACATTTATGAGAAAGATGGCCGCTTTAATGAAAAAATCAATCTGCAAAAGGACTTGACCGTCATGCTCTTTGTCGGTGTAAATGGCGTAGGGAAGACGACCTCAATAGGCAAATTGGCCTATAAATACAAGCAAGAAGGCAAAAAAGTGATGCTGGTGGCAGCAGATACTTTCCGAGCTGGAGCCGTTGCCCAGTTGGCTGAGTGGGGGCGCCGAGTAGACGTGCCTGTCGTGACTGGTCCAGAAAAGAGCGATCCAGCCAGTGTCGTGTTTGACGGTTTAGAAAGAGCCAAGGCTGAAAATGTCGATATTCTCATGATTGACACGGCTGGTCGCCTGCAAAATAAAGACAATCTCATGGCAGAGCTGGAAAAAATCGGTCGCATTATCAAGCGGGTAGATCCAGCAGCGCCGCATGAAACTTTCTTGGCTTTGGATGCCTCTACTGGTCAAAATGCGCTGGTTCAGGCCAAGGAATTTTCTAAAATCACTCCAGTCACAGGAATTGTACTGACTAAGATTGATGGAACAGCCCGAGGCGGGGTTGTGCTAGCCATTCGTCAGGAATTGGATATTCCAGTGAAGCTGATTGGTTTTGGAGAAAAGATTGATGATATTGGTGAGTTCAACTCAGAGAACTTTATGAAAGGCCTCCTAGAAGGTTTGGTGTAATAGTCTATCAATAAAGCCTAAATTGAAATCAAACTCTTCTATCAAAAAGTAATCAAAATAGATGAAAAGGTTTGCTTGTTGCAAGCCTTTTTTCTTCTTTTTTGATATAATAAGAAGAATAAAATGAAAGAAGGAAATCCAATCATGGGAAAACTTGAAGTTATCGCTCATCCACTCATTCAGCATAAATTATCTATCTTGCGTCGTACAGATACCTCTACTAAAGCTTTTCGTGAATTGGTAGATGAAATCGCAATGCTGATGGGATACGAAGTTTTGCGCGATTTACCACTTGAAGATGTAGAAATTGAAACACCAATTACGAAAACAGTTCAAAAGCAGATTGCAGGGAAAAAATTGGCTATTGTCCCAATCTTGCGGGCTGGTATCGGTATGGTGGATGGTCTCCTGAGCTTGGTTCCTGCTGCTAAAGTCGGCCACATCGGAATGTACCGTGATGAAGAAACCTTGAAGCCAGTTGAATATTTGGTAAAATTGCCAGAAGACATTGACCAACGTCAAATCTTTGTTGTCGATCCAATGTTGGCGACAGGCGGTTCTGCTATTTTGGCTGTGGATTCTCTGAAGAAACGTGGCGCAAGCAACATCACCTTTGTCTGCTTAGTGTCTGCTCCAGAAGGTGTTAAAGCCTTGCAGGATGCTCACCCTGATGTAGATATCTTCACTGCTGCCCTTGATGATCACCTCAATGAACACGGCTACATCGTTCCAGGTCTCGGAGATGCTGGTGACCGTCTCTTTGGTACAAAATAGAAATTCGAGTCTGTAATAGGAAAGTCCAGCCAATCCAGTGGATTTGTCCTTTCCAAACCAAAGATAATCTCAGCGCTGCTTTCTGTCATCCGACAGATAAAGCAAATATTTGACCTTTTTTGACCAAAAAGATATAATAATGAATAGATCGAATGAAGGAGAAAATATTCATGATTCCTGTAGTTATTGAACAAACCAGCCGTGGTGAGCGTTCTTATGACATTTACTCACGCCTTTTAAAAGACCGTATTATCATGCTGACAGGTCCTGTTGAGGACAATATGGCTAATTCTGTTATTGCACAATTGCTTTTCCTAGATGCACAAGACAGCACCAAGGACATCTATCTTTATGTTAATACTCCGGGTGGCTCTGTGTCAGCGGGATTGGCGATTGTAGATACCATGAACTTCATCAAGTCTGATGTGCAGACGATCGTCATGGGAATGGCAGCTAGCATGGGAACTATCATCGCTTCTAGCGGTGCTAAGGGCAAACGATTCATGCTTCCAAATGCAGAGTATATGATCCACCAGCCAATGGGTGGTACTGGTGGCGGTACTCAGCAAACAGATATGGCCATTGCAGCAGAGCATTTGCTTAAGACTCGTAAGACCTTGGAGCAAATTCTTGCTGATAATTCTGGTAAATCGGTTGAGCAAATTCACGCAGATGCCGAACGTGATTACTGGATGAGTGCCCAAGAAACCTTGGAATATGGTTTCATCGATGAAATCATGGCTAATAATAATCTTAGCTAGTTTTCATTTATAACTAGGAAAAAATGCCCCATTTGCGGGCTTTTTTTGGTATAATCAATAAAGTATAAATGACCAGAGAGGATTGTCATGTTTAAAAAAGAGGAACGAATGGGCTTCATCATTCATCTATACTATAATCGCGATGCAAAGAAGCTGGCCCATGTTGGAGATATTATTTATCATTCTAAGAAACACCGTTATTTGCAGCTTTATGTGGCAAAAGATCAGGCGGATTCTCTGAAGGAGAGCCTGTCAAAAGAGTCCTATATCAAAAAAATCCAGACTTGCGAGATTCAAAATCTGGATACGAATTTTGTTGGAAGTTTATTTAGAAACCAAGAAAACGCTATTATTTAAAAAAATGGCTTCTTTGGGTTGACAATTGTCAGATAATTCGGTATATTCTTACTATATCATTTGCAAACAAAGCAAAAAACAAAATAGAGGAGATTATTCATGAAGAAAAAATTTGCACTTTCGCTTGTAGCTTTTGCTAGTGCTGCGCTTCTAGCAGCCTGTGGAGAAGTTTCTACAAACAACTCATCTGCTACTGGAACAGAAATCGGTAAAACACTTAAGTTCGGTTTCAACTTTGAAGAAACTGGCGCTGTAGCGGCTTACGGTACTGCAGAACAACACGGTGCTCAACTTGCTGTTGATGAAATCAACGCAGCTGGTGGTGTAGACGGCAAGAAGATCGAAGTAACTGATAAAGACAATAAATCAGAAACTGCAGAAGCTGCAACTATTTCTACAAGCTTGGTAACTCAAGACAAAGTTAACACAATCATTGGTCCTGCAACTTCAGGTGCCGTCGCTGCCGCAATTGCAAATGCTGGTAAAGCAGGAGTTCCTTTGGTAACACCAAGTGCAACACAAGATGATTTGACAAATAAACAAGATTATTTGTACCGTGCAACCTTTACTGATGGTTACCAAGGTAAAATCATTTCTAAATATGTAACTGATACTTTGAAAGCTAAAAAAGTCGTTCTTTACTATGATAATTCAAGCGATTATGCAAAAGGAATGGCAGAAGCTTTCAAGAAAGAATACAAGGGTGAAATCGTTGCGACAGAAACTTTCGCTTCTGGTGACTCAGACTTCCAAGCTGCTTTGACAAAAATCAAAGGTAAAGACTTTGATGCACTGATTGTGCCAGGTTATTACACAGAAGCTGGTAAGTTGGTTAACCAAGCGCGTGGTTTGGGAATTAACCAAACAATCGTTGGACCTGATGGATTTAGCGATGCCAAATTCGTTGAGCAAGCAACTCCAGCAGCAGCAACTAATGTTTATTATGTATCTGGTTTCTCAACTTCAGGTGACATGACAGATAAAGCGAAGAAATTCGTTGCAGCTTACAAAGCTAAATATAACGAAGAACCTTCAATGTTTGCAGCCCTTTCATATGACGCAGTTTATATGGCAGCAGAAGCATCTAAGGGTGCAAAAACATCTGTAGATATTAAAGATAACCTTGCTAAGTTAAAAGACTTTGAAGGAGTTACTGGATCTATTACCATCGATAAAGATCACAATCCTGTGAAGACAGCCTTGATGATTGGTTTGAAAGATGGTAAAGTAGAAACTGTTGAGACAGTTAAACCTGAATAAAGGGTCTGAGGCTGGGGACAAACCCAGTCTTTGACTTGTTTCTTACTTGCTTATGATGTTTGAGTAGAGACGGCAAGACAAGGCTTCGTCTGAGATTGTTGTTTCTGCTCTTATTTTATATTAGAAAGAGTGGTGTGGAATGCTCGAACAATTTCTTCAGCAATTGGCTAATGGATTGATTTTGGGGAGTGTTTATGCGCTTCTGGCCTTGGGTTATACCATGGTTTATGGAATTATCAAACTGATTAATTTCGCGCATGGAGACATTTATATGATTGGTGCTTTTATGGGATATTACCTGATTAACACCCTTCACCTAAACTTCTTAGTAGCCCTTATTTTATCTATGGTTGGAACAGCGATCCTTGGTGTAGTGATTGAGTTCTTAGCCTATCGTCCTTTGCGCAATTCAACACGGATTGCAGCCTTGATCACAGCAATTGGGGTTTCTTTCCTCTTGGAGTACGGGATGGTCTTCTTTGTAGGTGCCAATACTCGCTCCTTCCCTCAAGTGATTAAAACAGTGCGTTATACGCTTGGGCCAATTTCGATTTCCAATATTCAACTGATGATTTTGGGAATTTCTATTTTACTCATGGTTGGTTTGCAGTTTATTGTGCAAAAGACGAAAATGGGTAAAGCCATGCGGGCTGTTTCCGTGGATAGCGATGCTGCCCAGCTGATGGGGATTAATGTCAATCGTACGATCAGCTTTACTTTTGCCTTGGGTTCAGCCTTGGCAGGAGCAGCAGGGGTTCTGATTGCCCTTTACTACAACTCGCTTGAGCCACTGATGGGAATGACACCAGGTATCAAGTCCTTCGTTGCGGCAGTTTTGGGAGGAATTGGTATCATCCCAGGGGCAGCTTTGGGTGGTTTTGTAATCGGTCTCTTGGAAACTTTTGCAACAGCAGTTGGATTGTCAGATTTCCGTGATGCAATTGTGTATGCGATCTTAATTATCATTCTATTGGTTCGTCCAGCTGGTATTCTAGGTAAAAACGTGAAAGAGAAGGTGTAATGTATGAAAAATAATTTAAAAGTAAATGCGTTATGGCTTGCTCTGATCCTCTTTGGCTATCTATTGATGACAGTGCTTGCTAGCACAGGTATTCTCAATCCTTTCTATCTGCAAATCTTTGAGCAGATTGGGATTAATATTATCTTGGCTGTTGGCCTCAATCTTATCGTTGGTTTTTCTGGACAATTCTCGCTTGGGCATGCTGGCTTTATGGCCATTGGTGCCTATGCAGTAGCTATCATGGGCTCTAAATCTCCAAACTATGGCACTTTCTTTATTGCTATGTTGGTTGGCGCTGTGATTGCAGGTGCAGTAGCTCTGCTTGTTGGTATTCCGACCCTGCGCTTAAAGGGAGACTATTTGGCAATTGCGACGCTGGGTGTTTCTGAAATTATACGGATTCTGATTGTCAATGGAAGCGATCTGACTAATGGTGCGGCAGGTATCCTATCCATTCCTAACTTTACCTCTTGGCAATTGGTTTATGTCTTTGTCGTAATTACAACTATTTTGACTCTTAACTTCCTCCGCAGTCCTATCGGACGTAGCACCTTGTCTGTTCGCGAGGACGAGATTGCGGCAGAGTCTGTCGGTGTCAATACAACAAAAATTAAAGTCATTGCTTTCGTTTTTGGGGCTATTACAGCTTCTATTGCAGGTTCTTTGCAGGCTGGATTTGTTGGCTCTGTTGTACCAAAAGACTATTCCTTTATTAATACAATCAATGTCTTGATTATCGTCGTTTTTGGCGGTCTTGGATCAATGACTGGAGCAATCGTTGCGGCAGTGGTATTGGGTATCCTCAATATGCTTTTACAAGATATCTCAAGCGTTCGGATGATTGTTTATTCACTTGCCCTAATCTTGGTGATGATTTTCCGTCCAGGCGGCTTGCTTGGTACTTGGGAATTTAGCTTGGCTAAGCTCTTTAAAAAGAATAAGGAGGTCAAAGAATAATGGCACTTCTTGATGTGAAAAAATTAACCAAAAATTTTGGAGGACTAACAGCTGTTAGTGACGTGACTCTGGAATTGAACGAAGGGGAACTGGTCGGTCTTATCGGGCCTAACGGTGCTGGAAAGACAACTCTTTTCAACCTTTTGACGGGTGTTTATGAACCGAGTGAGGGAACAGTTACTTTGGATGGTCATTTGCTGAATGGTAAAACACCTTACAAGATTGCAACACTGGGTCTCAGCCGGACTTTCCAAAATATCCGTCTTTTTAAAGATTTAACTGTTTTGGATAATGTACTGATTGCTTTCGGTAATCATCATAAACCTCATGTGTTGGCTTCTTTCTTCCGTCTTCCAGCATTTTATAAAAATGAAGAGGAATTGAAAGCAAAAGCTCTGGAATTGCTGGCTATCTTTGACTTGGATAAGGAAGCAGAAACTTTAGCTAAAAATTTGGCTTATGGTCAACAGCGTCGTCTGGAGATTGTCCGAGCGCTTGCCACAGAGCCAAAGATTCTCTTCTTGGATGAGCCAGCTGCTGGGATGAATCCACAGGAAACAGCTGAGCTGACTGCCCTGATCCGTCGGATTAAAAATGAATTTAATATTACCATCATGCTGAT
>ERZ773063.1091-NODE-1091-length-16621-cov-4.885066_pt1 | contig 16621 bp, 12 predicted proteins | sample MGYA00580625_ERZ773063 | MGnify/ENA primary metagenome ERZ773063 (study PRJEB29015, sample SAMEA2738022) | human oral metagenome | biome: human oral; feature: human-associated habitat; material: dental | place: China | collected 2042 ...
AACTTTAAAAGTGCAGTAACAGCGAGATTCTACGACAATAGGTGTTAAACTTGGGATAGGCTTGCTCAGATATAGGCATGTGCTCCACACCTCCTGTTTTCCGTTGAGTGAAGTTTATGCGATAGTGGTCACCTTCTACGGATAGTTCTTTCCAAGTCATCTTTCGTATATCGGAATGACGAAGTCCTGTCAATGCACTAAAAAAGGCAGCCTTCTTCAACATGGGGTATTCACAAGGTGTTGCTGCGAGTTTGTTCAGTTCCTCGATAGTTAGATACTCGCGACGGCTCTCCACTCCAGAGATGCCCTTCACCTTAGCGGCAATGTCTACGTCGAAATAACTGTCAATGAACGCTTGATGTAATGCTGCTTTGAAAAGAGTGAAGTAAGTGGAAGCCGTATTCTGGGAGATGGTTCCAGATTTATTGCCTCCTCGCGGAGCTTTCAGTAAGAAGTCCCTAAAGCTCTCTATCAAGTGCATGTCAATCTGGGCAAACGGCAATGGCTTTTCTTTTGTGAAAATCTTCAGTAAGTCATGGGCTCTGTCCCAATTTACGCCGATGGACTTAGAATCATTCTTGTGACGTTTTGCAGCTTGCTTTCCGAAATATTCAATGAAATCGGCTTGTCCTCTGGCTTTCTTCTCCACCATAGCCTGTTCGTTGTCAGAATAAAGTTCCGCATTATCATATTCCCTCTGGCGAAGGATTCGCACATTGTCTGCAAAGATACACGTCTCACGACCCGCCTTTGAACGGCAAATGATGATACCGTTCATATCCCGTTTGGGCTTATAGGTTTGTACACCATAGTCATTCAATCGGGCTGGGCGTGACTTGTCCCACATGGGGGTAGTGATGATACGATTCAGATACTCACGTTCACGGCATGGCTTATCATGCCCAGGCTTGAACACGGGATAGGCTTCAAGGTATAAATACCATTCGTTGCGTAACTCCGACTTTCGGAGTTTGACAGACACTTTCGTGTGGAGCATTGCTTTCTTCATTTTGCTTCAGATTTATAGAGGTTATCGATTTCTTTCTTTGGAACATATACATAATTCCCTATCTGTCTTGTCGGGATTGAGTATTTCCTAATCTGCATATATGCCGTACTATCGTTCATGTGGTATTTCTTACACATCTCATTGATAGTATAACAGTTCTTGGGCTCCAAAGAATAAAGTTTGGGCTCAGGCTTTTCCTTTTTCAAAGGATGCTTACGCAGAGGGTACATCTTCATCAACTCTGTCTTACTAACTCTAATCATTTTTTTACCTGCGTTCACATAAGGAATCTTTCCCTTTCTGATAAGTCGATAAAGAGTGTCTTTACTGATTCCGAACAGAGCATAGGCTTCTGACACTTTTACGTACTCCTGAGACTTGGGTATCTTCCTTACTATTACGTCCAGTTTTGAATGACGGATTTCTTCATCCCTTCGATGCTTATATGCTATTTTTGAGCATCGGGGAGAGCAGTACCATGACTCGATGGTCTTGGCCATGAATGGTTCTCCACAAACCATACATTTTCTTCTGATTTCAAATTTTGCAATTCCCATTTTACGACATTTTTAATTCATTATTTTCACTCAAATATTTTTGTTGCACTTTATCGACTTTTTTGTTGCGGTACAAATAAGGAACATATATGAGATAGGAAACGATAGAAATCGATAACGAAGACCAAACCCCTTAAAACGGCAAATCCGTGTAACTCGGTGAGCTACACGGATTTGGTTTCCGATTGTTATTGTTTGTTATCTTTGAGCTAGTGGACTTCCTCAAAGTCTGCATCTTGGATGGTATCATCCTGCTTTGGCTGCTCCTGCTGACCAGCATCTGCGCCTGGCTGAGGACCTGCCTGTGCACCTGCTTGGCTGTACATCTGCTGTGATGCTGCCTGCATAACGGTGTTGAGGTTGTTGATAGCTGTGTCGATGGCTGCAACGTCAGCTGACTTGTGAGCATCGCGGAGCTGCTGGAGAGCAGACTCGATACCTGACTTCTGGTCGGCTGGAATCTTGTCACCGTTGTCCTTCAAGAAGTTCTCGGTGGTGAAGATCATTGAGTCAGCCTGATTCAGCTTGTCAATCTTCTCACGCTCCTTCTTGTCGTTCTCGGCGTTCTGCTCAGCCTCAGCCTTCATACGGTTGATTTCCTCCTCGCTCAAGCCACTTGAAGCCTCAATGCGGATGCTCTGCTCCTTACCTGTTGCCTTGTCCTTAGCTGATACGTTGAGGATACCGTTGGCATCGATGTCGAATGTTACCTCAATCTGTGGAACACCACGGCGAGCTGGAGCAATACCTGTCAAGTTGAACTGACCGATAGACTTGTTCTGTGCTGCCATTGGACGCTCACCCTGCAGAACGTGGATAGTAACCTCTGTCTGGTTATCAGCTGCAGTAGAGAATACCTCGCTCTTCTTACAAGGGATGGTAGAGTTAGCATCGATGAGCTTAGTCATCACACCACCCATTGTCTCAATACCGAGGGTCAATGGAGTTACGTCGAGCAATACGATATCACCCACACCACTTTCCTTGTTGAGGATAGCACCCTGAATAGCTGCACCGACAGCAACCACCTCATCAGGGTTAACACCCTTTGAAGGTTCCTTACCAAAGTAGTTCTTTACCAATGTCTGCACAGCAGGGATACGGCTTGAACCACCTACGAGGATAACCTCATCGATATCTGATGTCTGCAACTTAGCATCACGGATAGCGTTCTGGCAAGGAACAAGACAAGCCTGAATGAGGTTGTGTGCCAACTGCTCAAACTGTGAACGAGTCAAGGTCTTTACCAAGTGCTTTGGAACACCGCCCTCAGCAGTGATGTAAGGCAAGTTAATCTCAGTAGAAGAAGAGCTTGACAACTCAATCTTAGCCTTCTCAGCAGCTTCCTTCAAACGCTGCATTGCCATTGGGTCCTTTCTCAAGTCGATACCCTCCTCAGACTTGAAGCCGTCAGCGAGCCAATCGATGATTACCTGGTCGAAGTCGTCACCACCAAGGTGAGTATCACCATTCGTAGAAAGAACCTCGAATACACCACCACCGAACTCAAGGATAGAGATATCGAAAGTACCACCACCAAGGTCGAATACGGCAATCTTCATATCCTTATTAGCCTTGTCAACACCGTAAGCAAGTGCTGCAGCAGTAGGCTCATTCACGATACGCTGTACGTTAAGACCTGCAATCTGACCAGCTTCCTTAGTAGCCTGACGCTGTGAGTCAGAGAAGTAAGCAGGTACAGTGATAACTGCATCAGTTACTTCTTGACCGAGGTAATCCTCAGCTGTCTTCTTCATCTTCTGCAGAATCATTGCAGAAATCTCCTGTGGAGTATATTTACGGTCGTCAATCTGAACACGTGGATAACCACCCTCGTTAACAACCTTGAATGGAACACGCTCAGCCTCTTTCTGACACTGTGCGTAAGTCTCACCCATGAAACGCTTAATAGAGTAAATGGTCTTCTCTGGGTTTGTGATAGCCTGACGCTTAGCAGGATCACCCACCTTACGCTCGCCGCCTTCAACGAAACCCACGATAGAAGGTGTAGTACGCTTACCCTCACTGTTAGCGATTACCACTGGCTCATTACCTTCAAATACAGCAACACAAGAGTTTGTTGTTCCTAAGTCAATTCCAATAATCTTTCCCATAATTGTATATCTTTATTTTATTATTATTCGTATTCAGTTATTGACGCTTGTCTGTCGTAGTATCATCAGACTAATATCGTCTTCAGCCGCTACTGACAGCGTCATTCGCCAATTATTAGACAAATGATGTGCCAACAGAGTCAGACTGACAGAATGGCAGAATTAGCGACAACATATACAATTATTCCCGCGTAATTATATCCTTTAAGTATGATAAATCCTACTTAATCAAGAAATAAAAAGGCTGTGCCAACACTCATTATAAGAATGTTGACACAGCCACATTATATCCAAATACAACAGCCTTATTTTACACTGAAGGTTGTTATTTTCATATCATTCTTTTCATTTCGTTTGTCAGGATCACCCAAAGAGATACCATACTCACCTGGTTTTAGATTCTCAATAACGATATAGTAAGAACTCTGTCTATATTTCTTGGCCTTAAAAGAAATCTGTCCGAGAGAGTTTGTCTTGGTCGCAGACAGTGTTCCAGCTTCAGCCAACTGCGCTCTACGTTCCTTACCCTTCACCTCGAATGGGAAAATATTAATAAATGACTCTGGGTCGGTTGAGTTATTTGCAGCCTTAATAATAAGGCGGACATCCTTACCAGCAGGTACTGTTACAGATGAAGTAGGACCACTCAAAGTAATACGTGTTTTTACTTTTCCAATACCAACAAGATACAACGAAGCACCAGCCTTACTTTTAATAATACCTGACTCACGTGGTAACTTCTGATACTCTGTGTCGGAAGTAAGCAGGTAAGTCTGGTCTGCAAACTCTGGTTCTGGAACAGATACTTTTTGTGCAAAAGATGTTGTCATACCTAACAGCAGGAACAACATTGTAAAAATAGACTTTTTCATATGATTGAATTATTATTATTAGTTCTCAAATTTACAAATTAAAGTTGACAAAATATAAAAACATACTTTAATTTTATCATAAATTAACGGTAACTATTCAGCGACAATAAACGTTGAATATCAATAACTTATGAACTTAATATTGTGGCAAAAAGGCTCGAAAAGACATTCTTTATTAGAATTTGTCTGTGTCTATTTATGTAACTTACTGATAATCAATAATAGTTTATACATCTTATCGCTGAATAGTTACGATTAGACCATTATAGAAAACAAAAGTCCGAGAATCTCTGAAAAAAAATCCCAGACTTTCGTTTATTCTATTATATACATATTATACTCTTGGTTCAGAAGCAAGGAAGAAATAGTCAACACCCTTACTAACAGACTTGTCGAAGACACCATCAACAACCATTCCTGCCTCTAAAAGGCGAGCACCAAGCACCTTACGATCTGCATCATAACCGCCATAGGTATAATTATTCTTGAAAAGGAAAGCTATAGCTACATCATGAGTTTTACCCCCATAAGTAACCTTGCCTAAATCCAAACGATAAGGAGCAATATAAAAAAGGATTGGTTTCACATTGAATACGCTAATAGCACATTTGATTTCCTGATTTGGCAAAGCCTCAATAGCTTGTTTCAAGTCAGTATCAATAATACTTGCTGTCAACATCTTTGTTGGGATATTTTTGATAATAAGTGTTGTGTCATCTTTGATTTCCCAAGTCGTATTCACAGAATCTTTCCTTTCAAGTTGTTCCCGTTCGTTTAGGCCATATCTCGAAAGTTTACCATGATAAAGGCCTTGAATAGTATGGCTTGCAGCCCTCAATTCTTCTACTGATGGCAATTTAGCCTTGCTCTCATAATCGTCGTTAAGACAAGAGGCTAATGAGAATGTTGCAAAGAATGCAATTACTAAAAAAAATAAGTTCTTTCTTTTCATTATAGTGCGTTTTGGTTATTATATTTAAGTTTATTGGTCACAAATTTACACATTATCAACTTATTTCCAACACAATTACTGTTAAAAGAGTAATAAGAAAGTTGTATGATCCGTTTATGTTATTTATTTTAAAGAATTTACCCCTGTTTGTAGACAAAATAAAGTGCTTTTGATAACAATATAATATGCTATATAACTAAAAGAGAAGTTAGGGGAGATAGAAGCATTTTCAGCTATCAACACTTTACTTTCACGATAATAAACATTTTTCTTCATGAAAAGAAATATTTTCTTTCGTGAAAATAAATATTTCTTTTCATGAAAATAATTCACCAACGTTGGAAATGAAGGAATGCTAAAAGCCTTTAGAAGATATCAATGTAGATAGAACTATAACCCAAACTCAGGCTTTTACCTACCTTAGTTTTCCTTCCAGAAAGCTGGAGAAAAGAGTACTAAGACCGTAAAAAGTTCCAAACGACCTACAAGCATGAGGAATGAACAAATCCACTTTGCCAAGTCTGGTAGCTGTGCCCAAGACATTGTAGGACCAATTTCCATACCCAAAGTAGGGCCAACATTACCTAAAGAACTCAACGTAATCGTGATAGCATTCGTGTTATCAATACCAACCGCAATCATCGTAAAGGCACAGAAGAGTGTCAAAATAAGATAAAGTCCGATGAAACCCAAAAGTGTTACACGCTTTGACTGTGGTATATTCACTCCATCAACCTTCATTGGCAAAACTGCATTAGGATGCAATATCTGACGGAACTCATTGCGCACCACCTTTAATAACATCACACCACGAATACTCTTGATACCACCACTGGTAGAACCAGAACAGCCGCCAAAGAACATACAAGCAGCCAAGACAACCCATGTGACATGAGGCCATTTAGCAGCATCATCGCTGAAAAGTCCTGTCGTTGTTATAAAGGAAACAACTTGGAAGAGCGCACTACGGAAGGCATGCTCTATATCATAATGATTGCGATAAACAAGTTCAAAAGCAACAAAGATAGCAAACGAGAGTACCATAATGGTATAGAAACGGAACTCACTATTCTTTAATAACTTCTTGATATCCAATCCTACCACTGAGGCATACAACAATGTGAAGTTGACACCAGAAAGGAAGCAGAATAATGCACAGACATACTCCTCTGCTGGAGAGTGAAAGGTTGCTATAGAACCGCTCTCTGTTGAGAATCCACCCGTTGCCGTACTGGTCATGGAATAATTGAAAGCATCAAACCATCCCATACCACAGACCTTATAAGAAAGGATACAAGAAATGGTAAGCACTAAATAAACCACCCATATCCACTTAGCACTTGTGCTTAGTCGCGGATGTAGCTTACTCTTGATAGGACCAGTCGCTTCAGCCGCAAAGACCTTTACCGAACCACCCACCATAGAAGGCAGAATGGCTATAGTAAAGAATACTATTCCCAATCCACCAATCCATTGTGTCAATGAACGCCAGAAAAGGAGTCCTTTTGGTAGATGTTCAGGATAGTCTATAATCGTTGCACCAGTTGTAGTGAAGCCTGACATAGCCTCAAAGAATGCATCAGTGAAACTCGCAATACCTCCGCTAATCATAAAGGGGAGTGTACCGAATATCGTAAAAAGAATCCAAGATATCGTTACAACAAAATAAGCATCACGACGTCCTAAAAGGTTGTCAGCATGACGACCTAACAGTCTGAAGATAAAACCAGCACCTACTGTTATGAGAATACTCCACACGAATGGTATAATGTCACTGCCATTATAAAACAAAGACACGAATAGACAGCTGAGCATCAGTACGCCTTCTATCCATAACAAGGAGCCAAGAATCTTGGAAATAAGTTTCAGATTAAGCATGGTTAAATAAATAATTTCTCCACCTTTTTCATATCAACATTATAACAGAAGACCACAACAGAGTCGCCTGCTTCAATCTGTGTATTACCAGAAACAAGCATTCCTTCTTTGTTTCTTACAAGTCCACCAATAGTCACTCCCTTAGGAAGATTTAACTCTCTTACAACCTTTCGGGTTATTTTTGAGTCTGGACTTGGTACGAATTCAGCCACATCAGCATTGATAGACATAAGAAACTTTACGTTAGCTACGTTTGCATCAAGCATCATCTGATAAATATGGCTGGCAGCAAGTGCCTTTTTATTGATAATCGTACCAATATCAAGACCATCTGCTGTACCAACATAATCAAAGTTTTCTACGGATGCTACTGTCTTACGAACACCTAATCGCTTAGCAGTCAGACAAGCCAAAATATTTGTTTCAGCATTAGAGGTCAAAGCCACAAAGGCTTGTGTATGACGAATACCTTCTTCTTGCAACAATCCAATATCACGTCCATCACCATTAATGACCAATCTATCTTCACTAAAGGCATCGTTCAGAACCTCACAACGAGCAGGGTTCAACTCGATAATCTTCGCATTCATATATTCAGGCAGCATCTTTACGGCACGTGCAGCAGTCTTACCACCGCCCATAAAGATAACATTCTGTACATCAACATATTGTTCCTTACCGACAATCTTACGAACATACGGAATATACTGCTTTGTGGTCATGAAATAAACCAAGTCATATAACTGCAAAGTATCATTACCTCCAGGAATAATCGTCTCGTCATTGCGCTTAATAGCGACTACATGATAAGGATCATCAGGACCACTAATATCTTTCAAAGGACGGTTGAGTATCTCACAAGTTTCGCGCAATTTGATACCCAACATTACCAATGCTCCATCATGTACATCCCATCGCTGGCGAACCCATGACATCTTCAATCCATTAATAATATCCCTTGCTGCAAGGATTTCTGGATAGATAATATCACTGACACCCATCTGACGGAACAACTCCTTATTCTGTTCTTCAACATACTCTGGATTGTCCACACGTGCAACAGTCTTCTTCGCACCCAACTGATGTGCCATAACACAAGATGCGATATTAGCTGATTCACTTGGAGTAACAGCGATAAAGAGGTCGGTATGTTCGACACCTGCTTCTTTCAGTCCCTTTATATTTGTGGGTGAACATTCCATAGTTAGCAAGTCATACTCACTACTGATTTTCTCCAGATTCTCTGGATCCTCATCCATGAGTACAATATCTTGCATATTACGAGAAAGTAGTTTTGCCAAATAGGTTCCTATGGCGTATGCTCCTGCTATGATGATTTTCATTTCTTTTTCTTTTTCGTTTGAACGATGGTGAGGCGTAAGTGAAAAATTATCAGTTAGCCTTAATTAGCTCTTTCTTGATACTTTCAAGATCTATTCCACAGATTTCACGTAGCTGTTGTACCGTTCCCTGCTCTACAAAATGGTCAGGCATACCCATACGAGTTATCTGTGGTGTATAGCCATGATCGCTCATCCACTCTGTAACAGCAGAACCCAATCCACCATTACGTACACCATCTTCTATCGTTATGATGCGTGAGAAACGACTTGCAACCTCTTCAAGAAGTTTATCGTCTAATGGTTTCAAGAAACGCATATCATAGTGTGCGATTGATGGACAATGACCTTCTGTTTTTGGAGATTCAGCACTCTCTATCAGTTTTATAGCCTTTTCAACATCATTACCAATAGGTCCGATACTCAATACAGCAACATCCCAACCATCATGAAGACGACGTCCTGTTCCTACCTCTATCTCTTTCAGCGGACACTCCCAATCAGTTAAAACACCATTACCACGTGGATAACGAATCACAAAAGTTCCCTTATCAGGCAACTGTGCCGTATACATCAATCTACGAAGTTCACGTTCATCCATCGGAGAGGCGATGGTAAGATTAGGAATTGGACGCAAGAAAGCCATATCAAAAGCACCATGATGTGTCGCACCGTCTTCACCCACCAAGCCTGCACGGTCTAAACAAAGAACAACAGGGAGGTTAAGTATAGCTGCATCGTGGATAATACTATCATATGCACGCTGTGAGAAGGCACTATAAATATTGCAGAAAGGCTGCAAACCATCCTTTGCCATACCAGCAGAGAAGGTGACTGCATGCGCTTCCGCAATACCCACATCAAAGGTACGGTCAGGCATAGCCTTCATCATTATATTCATAGAACAACCCGTTGGCATAGCTGGTGTGACACCTACAATACGAGGATTCTTCTTTGCAAGTTCTAATAGCGTCTTTCCAAACACATCTTGAAACTTAGGTGGTTCATTACTGCAATCTTGCACTATACGCTTACCTGTCTCTGGATCAAACTTACCTGGAGCATGCCATACCGTCGCACTCTTCTCAGCTGGTTCATATCCCTTACCCTTCTTGGTGTGTAAATGGAGTAACTTTGGTCCCTTCATATCCTTCAACTGACGAAGAATACGAACCAACTCTTCAACATTATTCCCATCAAAAGGTCCGAAGTAACGGATATTCATGCCTTCGAACATATTCTGCTGATGTGCTAAGGCTGACTTAAGAGCATTGTTAAAACGCAGTAAACCCTTTCGACGTTCATCATTCAATAAGCCTTTATCATGCAACCATTGTGACGCCTTGAAGCGTAAACGATTGTATGTCTCGTTGGTGTCAAGCTTCAACAAGTACTGTTCCATACCACCCACTGCCCTATCAATAGACATATCATTGTCATTAAGAATGATAAGTAAGTCATTAGGTTGGCTGGAAACATTGTTCAGACCCTCGAAAGCCAAACCACCACTCATGGCTCCATCGCCAATAATAGCAACGACATGACGATGCTGCTTCGTAAGGTTAGAAGCAACAGCCATGCCCAAGGCTGCCGAGATAGAGTTAGAGGCATGTCCACAAGTAAAGGTATCATACTCGCTCTCAAAAGGAGAAGGGAATGGCATCAAACCATTTAACTTACGGTTATTACAGAAGTTCTCACGACGACCCGTCAAAATCTTATGGCCGTATGCTTGATGACCGACATCCCATACGATACGATCTTCTGGAGTATTAAAAACATAGTGGCACGCCACCGTTATTTCAGTTGCACCTAAGCTGGAGCCAAGATGACCTGGATTAACGGCAACCTCTTCTATGATATCCTTTCGCAACTCCTGACATAACTTTGGCAAATCATCCAAAGAAAGCTTACGCAAGTCTGCAGGCGATTGTATTTTATTTAAAAGGTCGAATCTATTTTCCTTTGACATTATCAAATAACATGAAATCAATGCAAAGGTACGCTAAATAGATTAAAGGGCAAAATAAAACAGAGAGGTATTCTATTATTTATGGTCTAATTTACAAATGAAGCTCTGTTTCACAGCTTGATATATTTTTCTTACACAGATAAATAAAGTATAATTAGGTAAGAAACGAATAAAATAAGACATAAAAAAACAGGGACAAACCTTAAAGATTCATCCCTGTTTATTATTTCAGTCAACCAACCTTATTAAGGTTAGCTAATTGGTAGCTTAATTACTTAACGTAAACAACAGCCAAACGGTTAGAAGTTACGCCCTGTACACCCTGACCCTTAGCTTCATCAACGATGACACCACGGCTCTGGAGATACTTAGCAACAACGTCTGCACGGTTCTGAGAGAGGCGATCGTTGAGTGCCTTTGGACCCTCTGGAGAAGCTGTACCTACGATCTGTACGTGACGGCCTGCCTTAACATCATCAAGAGCCTTCTTAGCCTCGTTTGTGAGGAAGTACTTACCCTGAGCGAATGTTACGAATACCAAGTTGTCAATGCAGAGAGTCTGAGTTGTCTGTGCAGGAACCTCCTTAACAACTTCCTTAACAACCTCCTTAATAACCTCCTTTGGCTTAGCGTTAAGCTGATCGCGGAGAGAGTTAATCTCATCGTTCAACTCACCAACATTCCATACCTTGAAGTTGTGTGTACCGTTAGAAGTCTTGAACTTGTAGTTAACACCTACGAAAAGACCGAGCTGAGCAGCCTGCTTACCAAACTGAATAGCATCGCCAGGACCGTGTGTAAGGTTCCAGAGAACAGCTGGCTCTACATAAAGCTGCCAATCTCTCTTCTCACCGAGGTTGTAAGCGAAAGTAAGACCAGTCTTAGCTGTCAACTCTGTATCATCACCAGTGTTATTAGTCTGAATGATGTGCTTGTCACCGTAAGTGATCCAATAACCGATACCTGCCTCAGCACCTACCTCGAAACGACGATCTGGGTTGTACTCGCAGAAAAGGTTTGTGAAGTTGATAGTACCGTTCAAACCGAGGTTGATGGCACGAACAATAGTGTGACTGTGAGAGAAACCTAAAGAACCAGTCTGCCAACGGTTATCACCGAAGAATGCGAGACCCTCGAGGTTTGCACCATAAACTGGGCTAAACTGCTTACCGAGCTTAAGACCAGCTGCAGCGTTAACTGGAGCAAAATGATTAAAATTAAGAGGACCAGTAACACCACCCTCTACACCGAGGTAAATGTTGTCAAATGCCTTAGCCTTCTCGTAAGCTACCTGAGCCTGTGTACTTGTGATACCCATAGCGAGCATCGAAAGTGCAATCAAAAACTTTTTCATAAATGCTTAATATTAATTCTGTTAATTTTAGCGACTTATTTATATTCGGTTTGCAAAGATAGTACTTTTTTTGAATAGACTACATAATTTCATAGAAAAAATTCTAATTATTTAGTAAAAAAGTGCTTTTTCAACATCTTTTTCACACTTTTGGGCAATAAAATATGTCAAAAGCAGTTATTCAAGACTTTATTATTCTCTCAGAAAATGGTGTTTAGATAATAAATAAAAGAAACTTTTTCTTACCTTATATAATATAACAACTTGGTACAGTTATGCTCTTTTACCTTATTATATATAACATATCTTTATAACATAACAACGTATTATGTTTCTCTAAGACGCCTAAAAAGATAGAAGATAAACATCATTCCACGAAGAGAGAGTTCAACAGCCATAGCAAACCAGACACCACGAAGACCGTACTGCGTTGCCAGTGCATAAGCCAAGGTCAGACGGATAAGCCACATACTACCCAAGTTTATCAATGAAGGCTTCAGCGTATCGCCTGCCCCTATACAGACACTATAAGCAACAATAGCTGCAGCAAAGAATGGTTCGGCAAAAGCTTCAATACGAAGAACTGAAGTTCCCAAAGCCTGGATGTCAGCCACAGGAGACAATAAGCCAATCATTTCTGGAGCAAAGATATACATCACAACACCCATAAATGCCATGACTACCATACCAAGCGACACTGTCATCCACGCAAAACTACGATGAAGGTCACGCCTATCTGCACCTACACTCTGCCCTACCAATGTTGTAGCAGCCTCACTAATACCATGTCCTGGCATGTAACAAAGACTCTCTGCGGTAATAGCAAACGAATGAGCAGCAATAGCGATATTACCCAAAGGAGCTACAATCATTGTAGAAACCAATTGTGCACCATTCATCAGAAGATATTGTAACGCCATCGGTGCACCTATCTTCATTGCATTCCATATATATTGCCAACGCCACACAAAACGCTCAACATCCTGTTTCCAAGCTAAGATAGGACTGCGAAAGATTGCATAATAAGCCAATGGAAGTGCTACACAAACGAAGGATAAAAGACTTCCAAGAGCTGCACCTGCCACACCTTCACCCAAACCTGGCATCGTCATCTCTACTCCAAAAAGAGAAACTGTGCGTGTAGGAAAAATAAAGAAGTAATTGAAAATCACATCCAACACACACATTAATATCGCCATAAAACTCGGACGACGCATATCACCCGACACCTTCAGCATAGCTGCCGACATATATTCAATAAGGTGGAAGGGAATAATTAGAGAGAAGATAAGGAAGTAAACAGTTGCATCATGTTGGATGTCAGCACCACCACCCAACCATACAGGAAGGCGAGAACCGATAAGAAAAGTTATCAGCAATAAAAACAACGCAAAGCATAGTCCGAAAATATAACCATGACGCATCACTGCACGCGCCTTTGCAAAGTCGTTAGCGCCAATAAAGTGAGCTACCTGAACTGAAAAACCCATTGTCACTGCACTCACTAAAGAGAAGAAAAGCCATGTCGCCGGTTCGACAAGTCCAATAGCTGCTGATGGTTCAGCACCCAACGAACCCACCATTCCCGCATCAATATAGAACATTAGAACTGTCGTCACCTGCGCTAAGATAGATGGGATACTGAGTTGGATAATGAGATTAAACTTCTCATTCCTGCTCATCATCTCACCACTACGAATCTTGGCAAGAAGACTTTCAGTAACAGACTTACTAAAGGATATACGCACGGGAAACTATAATTTGGAATAAATGAGAAACTGAATAATAAATAATGAGAGCTTAAAGAGAGATAGTAAACAAAAGCCCCTCGTTAAGAATATCGAATTATTAAAAGTAAAATAGGGACCTTGCTCCCGTCTGTTCACTGCTATTATTGAGTCGAACACACGGGAACTTGTGTCCCTACCTATAAGACTAAAGGTCATTCAGACCTTTCAAAAAGGCTATGACAATACACCTTAAATTATGAATCCTTCAACTTTGTACCAGGGTGAGAGAAATCAACCAATCGTAAGTCGAAGATAAGCGTTGAGTAAGCTGGCACCATACCCGAAGCACTCGCACCATAACCCAACTGATAAGGAATATATACTGTCCAATGGTCACCACGATGCATTGACATCAAAGCTGTCGTAAATCCATCTACAAGACTTACCGCCTTACCCTCTGAATTATAGGTAAGACCAATGAAGCTATGTGCTGGACGTGACGTTATTGCATTAAAAGTATCATTCGACCATGACTTATCAAAGATAAGCCCTGACGTGTAAGTCGTAGATGGTATCAGTCGACCCATATAGTGCATAGACACAGAATCAGAATACAACGGACTTGCTGTGCCTGCTCCAGCCTGCTCTACATGTGCAATGATATAATCCTCAGGACTATAAGTAAGTGCAGAACCAGAAGTCTGTTTCTGATTTTGGAAAGTATAATTAAGTATTATCTTCCAAGAGGTGTCCCCACTTTTAATTTTCTGTTGCGTTGTAGTATAAAGCTTATTCCAATAAGTTTCGTTCTTCGACTGCCAATTAGTAAACTCCTCTACAGTGTTATCTTTCTCCGTACAAGAGGTAAAGAGACCTGCAGAAAGCAGCATTCCGCCCAAGCAGAAGACACTTGCAGCACGACGAATAAGCATCTTTATATTCTTTGTCATAGTCTTTTATTTAAATCAGAAAGGGATATCGGAGTAGGATTATTAGAAACGATAGAGAACCTTGATACTCTATTAGAATCTAAAAAGCCGACTCAGCTATCCTTCTTTTAATTAGTCAATATCAATCTTCTTCAGCAGAGCAGTGATAGATACGCGGTCTTCAATAATCTCACGCAGCTTCTCAACAGGTACACGCTCCTGCTTCATAGAGTCACGATAACGCAATGTAACTGTGTTGTCTGTCAAAGTATCGCCATCTACTGTCACACAGAAAGGAGTACCGATAGCATCCTGACGACGGTAACGCTTACCAATAGAATCCTTAGCCTCCATGTGTGTATTGAAATGGAACTTCAGACTATTCACAATCTCCTGCGCCTTCTCTGGCAGACCATCCTTGTTAACCAAAGGAAGAACCGCACACTTAACAGGTGCCAATGGCTCTGGCAACTTCAAGACAACACGACTTGAACCATTCTCCAATGCCTCCTCTGTATAGCTGTGACACATAACAGAAAGGAACATACGGTCAACACCAATAGATGTTTCTACTACGTATGGAGTGTAGTTTTCATTGCGCTCTGGATCGAAGTACTTCACCTGACGGCCAGAGTACTTCTCGTGTTGAGAAAGGTCAAAGTTAGTACGTGAGTGAATACCCTCAACCTCCTTGAAGCCGAATGGCATATGGAACTCAATATCTGTTGCTGCATTAGCATAGTGAGCCAACTTCTCGTGGTCGTGGAAACGATAGTTTTCATCACCCATACCAAGACCCTCATGCCATGCCAAACGATGCTTCTTCCAGTATTCAAACCACTTCATCTCGGTTCCTGGCTGGCAGAAGAACTGCATCTCCATCTGTTCGAACTCACGCATACGGAAGACAAACTGACGTGCAACAATCTCGTTACGGAAGGCCTTACCAATCTGACAGATACCGAATGGCAACTTCATACGACCAGTCTTCTGTACGTTGAGGAAGTTTACGAAGATACCCTGTGCTGTCTCTGGACGCAGATAAATCTTACTTGTAGCATCAGCAGAAGCACCCATCTCGGTAGAGAACATAAGATTGAACTGACGAACGTCTGTCCAGTTAGTTGTACCACTGATTGGGTCTACTATACCCTCGTCAAGAATAATCTGCTTCAAAGCCTCCAAGTCTGGTCCTTGCATAGCCTCGGTATAGCGTGCATGAAGGTCGTCACGCTTCTTCTGATTTTCAAGAACGCGTGGGTTAGTCTCACGGAACTTAGCCTCATCGAAAGACTCGCCGAACTTCTTAGCAGCCTTAGCTACTTCCTTCTCTATCTTCTCCTCATATTTACCAATCTGATCCTCGATAAGGTTATCAGCACGATAACGCTTCTTTGAATCGCGGTTGTCAATCAATGGATCGTTGAAAGCATCAACGTGGCCACTTGCTTTCCATACTGTAGGGTGCATAAAGATAGAGGCATCGATACCAACAATATTGCTATGCAGCAATACCATTGACTGCCACCAATACTGCTTGATATTGTTTTTCAGCTCAACACCATTCTGACCGTAGTCATAAACAGCTGCTAAACCATCATAAATATCACTACTTGGGAAGACGAAACCATACTCTTTACAGTGGCTTACAATCTTCTTGAAAACATCCTCTTGTGCCATAATTATCTATTTATACCTTAATTTTTGTCGCAAAGTTACGCTTTTTTAGCCGAATAAGAACAGGTTTATTGCGAAAGTTTATAAAATTGAGGACTACTTCTTTCTTTTATTTAAGATTTTATCCGTACCTTTGCAGCCGTGAACAATTTAGCATTAACATATCAGAATAATAAAGCTATGCAAAGAAACTTTGATTTCTTTGCCTTTTTTAGTGCTTTATATTTGGTAGTTTCA
>ERZ773063.1092-NODE-1092-length-16591-cov-7.188921_pt1 | contig 16591 bp, 15 predicted proteins | sample MGYA00580625_ERZ773063 | MGnify/ENA primary metagenome ERZ773063 (study PRJEB29015, sample SAMEA2738022) | human oral metagenome | biome: human oral; feature: human-associated habitat; material: dental | place: China | collected 2042 ...
GGCGAACCGCCTCCAAAAGACGAATTGTACCGACACCTGTCGCCTCTGCCGTATACTCCGGCACCTCAAACGATACTGCCACATGAGATTGTGCTGCAAGATTATAGACTTCATCCGGCCGGATCTCCTGAATCAATCGGTGTGCATTGCTTGAATCCGTCATATCGCCATAGTGCAGGAAAACGCGATCAGCAAATACCGGATCACCTAAAATATGATCGATCCGCTCCGTATTCTGACTGCTCTGTCTGCGAATGATACCGTGTACCTCATATCCCTTTTCCAGCAACAGTTCCGTAAGATACGAGCCATCTTGCCCCGTAATTCCTGTAATCAACGTTTTTTTCACTGAGATTTCCTCCCTCGAATTTTACTCATAAGAACATCCTTCGCCTCAACGGCGTACAAACATACGCTGCGGAACTCCTCGCATCGATGAAATACAAGAACCTGCATCCCCAACATCAACAACGCTGCACAGAGACACTTGATCAGCAGGCCCATATACGTCGATGAGAAAAAAGCATCACTTAGTATCTGGTCAATCAGTAGGATTTCCAGCAAAACTACGATACTCCACCATGCATGCTTCCACCAGTATGCCTTCATGCTGCGCCGGAAGATGACACGAAAGACAAACTGCACGCGACCATAGACGATAAACCCTAGTCCTGCAATCGTACCGATCATAACGCCGACAACACCAAGATACTGCGCCAATATCACCGATAGAATCAAATTCGTCACAGCAGACAGAACCATATAGCCGCGATCATTTTCAAATACACCATGTGTGTTTCGGAAATTACATACGTTTTCAAACTGCATTCCAAAAAAAACATTAAATGCCAACGCTAACACATAGGCATCATCCAGTAAAAAATCTGCACCAAAGAACAAATACATAAACGATTGAAGTACAATAAAATAGAGGCAAGCCACGTATCCCGCTAGCAGGAAGTACGCAAAGTCTAACATGCGGAAAAAACGATAGATCTTTTCTTGGTCATCCGCATAGACCATGTTCGCAATAGACGGCCCGATTCCTTGCAACATCTTATATAGGAGTTTATAAACACCGTCACAAAGGAGAACATAATTCGCCACAAGACCTGCTGCCCGCAACCCCAATATTGAGGAAATAACAATCGCATCAGTACCATTATACACAATGTAAGATAATTTATGAATCAAAAAGTTCTTCACATCTACAAAAAACTTTCGTTGTCGTAAATCTTGTATTGTGACCTTAACTGTATATAAAAATGGATATTCTTTTCTCATGCGATGCGAGATCATCAAATTTGCTATGATATTAAACCCCAATGCTGAGAGTGCGTACATTGTGTAACTTTGCCAAACAACAATTGCAGAAAACTTTACGAGATTCGCTACCAAGGTGCAGACAAGGTCGATACGTATACAAATATAGTCCTTCTGATCCGCTGCAAACAAGGTGCGCCGATATGCTAGAAAATACGTACTCAGAACAGTGCAAATCTGGATCACATAAACAAATTGAACATAGTTCCATTCAACGCTGTTATCCCTCACAATCCACGGCAAGAAGAAAAAGAGTACAACTCCAATCAAGGCAACTAATACACCTATAATGAAATAGATATAGCGATAGATGCTCATCAGCACATTGACTTCAGCTTCATTCTTGTGAGCAAGCTCTCGATAAAGCCCATAGCTAATGACCGTAGTAATCCCCATTTCAGCAATAGAGAAAAGTGTGATTATATTGGCGAAAAGCCCTTCCAATCCAAGCAACTCAATTGGTAAATAACGTGTAAATGCCTGTCTTATCAATATACCAAGAACAGCCACCATTGCATAAAGGAACATAGAATATATGCTGTTACGCAAAACATTTGCTATTCGCATGTTTTACCCCTGATAAATCCCTTTATCCAGCACCTTAAGGTATGTATAGGGTGCATCTCCAGCAAAATGAATTATTCTAGCTGCAATAGAAATCTGTGACAAACCACAAACAAGACTATCACAATGAGCAAGTGTATACATATCACGAAGAACCTCAAGCCCACTTAGATAATGGTGCAGAGGACGATCACTTTGCTCCATTGCTATGTTCAACTCATTTTCACCTCTGAATACATCTTTATAGTAAATCAGTTTTGAATCATATTTTGCACGCAAAACCTCCAACCGTCTTTTATCGTCTGTAGCCAAGAAGATATACTTATAGTCGTGCCTCGCCATAATCTCATCAATTGCTTGCATAAACTCATCCACTGTTACCATTTTCGGATGATTTACCCAGTTCAACGCGTAATCTGTCCCTCGAATGTGCACCCCCAATATCTGTTGTCGCTCCCATCCATCGGGAGTGAGCTGACGCATATCTTCAAAGATCTTCTCCTGCACAACAGGCTTCAAGTGAATATATTGCTTGAATACACGAGCCATCTCTTTCATATATACATCATTATTGACAAGATACCCCCCCGCCATATTCGGATTCATGTTTCCAAGCCTAGATTCAATTCTTACTGAATGCGCTGCTTCGTACAAAAAGACTCGAGCACTTTCATATGCATCTGCTACAGACACATCAGCCACTTGCTCAAAGTAATATTCAAAAGGATTTTCTGTTCCATTTATCTTTTCATTTTCTGCATATAAACATCCCTGTGGTTGATAATATACAACAGGAACAAATCCGAGGTATTCTGCTTCGTACAAGCCATATAATGTCTGCCGCAAATAAACACCAAATCCGATAGACTTACGCCCAACGATATTCACAAAATATATGTTTTTTTCCGAGTTTCTCTCACCAAACTTTTTCAACTCAATAGCGTACGGATCATTATTAATTTTCATTACTTTGGATACAAATTCCTCATCATTTCGGTATCTCCATACACGTTGGAGATAGTTGAGTCTAGGATATCTTTTTAGATATTCATGCACGATTCGACACATTTCTTTTTGGTAAAACAGAAAATTCTTCATTAGCTCTCCTTGCGGCTTACTACAGTATTATTTACACAATTTGCTATTTCAGATGTTTTATCCATGGTAAATCCCTTTATCCAGCACCTTAAGGTATCTATAGGGTGCATCTCCGGCAAAATGAATTATTCTAGCAAAAATTGCAACCTGCGATATGCCACAGACAAGACTATCACAATGAGCAAGTGTATACATATCACGAAGAACCTCAAGCCCACTTAGATAATGGTGCAGAGGACGATCACTTTGCTCCATTGCTATGTTCAACTCATTTTCACCTCTGAATACATCTTTATAGTAAATCAGTTTTGAATCATATTTTGCACGCAAAACCTCCAACCGTCTTTTATCGTCTGTAGCCAAGAAGATATACTTATAGTCGTGCCTCGCCATAATCTCATCAATTGCTTGCATAAACTCATCCACTGTTACCATTTTCGGATGATTTACCCAGTTCAACGCGTAATCTGTCCCTCGAATGTGCACCCCCAATATCTGTTGTCGCTCCCATCCATCGGGAGTGAGCTGACGCATATCTTCAAAGATCTTCTCCTGCACAACAGGCTTCAAGTGAATATATTGCTTGAATACACGAGCCATCTCTCTCATGAATACATCATTGACAATATACCGTGCGGAGGATTCTGGTTCCAGATTTCCAAGATCATATTCAACCCTTAAGGAATGTGATGGATTATATAATAATACACGTGCACTTTCATATACTTCTGCTACCGAAAGATGTGCAGGCTGCTTAAAGTAATATTCAAAAGGATTTTTCGTTCCATTTATTTGTTCAGTCTCTGCATATATACAACCTTCCGGTCGATAATACACGACAGGAATGAACCCCATCCGATCAGCTTCGTACAAGCCATATAATGTTTGCCTTAAATACCCACCTAAACCAGATCTTTTCACTCCCCCTATATCTATAAAATATATATTTTTTTCAAGATTCTTCTCTCCAAACCTTTTAACTTCTATTATATCAGGATTGTTGTTGATCTGTAGCACTTTGGTCACAAAGTCGCCATCATTCCGATATCGCCATATACGCTGAAAATAATTGGCCCTCGGATGCGTTTTCAGCCATTTACGTATAAATTGATATAACACCTCTTTGCAATATAAAAAACTACTCATTTTCTCCCTCGCTTTTCTCATCTGATCCGACCACAGATTCTAATATACATCAAACATTTTTAACTCAGCTGGTGTACCCAGCACGTGAACAGCCTCTCTTGCAATCTCAATCAAACGAACATCACCGCCATCTGCAAGCAATACATTATACATTGGGGCAATATACTGCTCGGAAATCTCTGGGCTTCCCTCTACATAAAAACGCCGATAGAGATCGGCATATAAATTGCACGAACGAAAATAATAAGCACCGAGGGAGCAGTGGTCAGAAATCCGTTCTTTCTCTCGTACCTCGACCACGCGCCCCCTCTCATCAAGACGTACGAAACTCCAATGCGTTCCCTCTGCGAAAAAACATGGAATAGTACCATCACCAGTCATATCAGACACCTTCAGATGTCCTGGTTCAACGTAGGTGTCAATATTATAGATGAGCATCGAAGCCTCTGCATCCCAGTATTCATGCGCATACATGGCAGTCTCCGCCTGTCCCTTGGTCAGATGATCAAGTTCAACAACGTGAATCTTCTCCACACCAAGTATTTTGCATTTGTCTTCGATAAATCGCGTTGCTTGATCCTCTGCACGGACAAGAAAGATAAAATTCTCCTGCCAAAAATCCTTCAAGCTGAGCACAGACCACTCAAACAGTGTCTTTTCTCGTGCTTCAATCTCATATTTTGGAACAGCATACCCAGCCTTACGAAAGCGTTCTCCTAATCCGCCCATCGTAATGATAATGTTCATTTTGGATCCTCCCACTGGTCGCGTTTGCAGATTTCAGTCAACGCTTCGGGACTATGCTCCATAAACTCACGTGGACGAACAGAGCGATCGTCCACATAGAAACCAAAATGCCCCGGCCAAGGCTTTCCGTATAGTATCTCATCGTATGGAATATCCCATTTTTCTAGCCATTTTAGGAGTATTTTTGCTGTATTTGCATTGATGAGTCCAAGATTCCCTTGATATGAGTTCATGTTACGCGAGGTGAAGAGAATAATCTTAGCACCTGAGGCACGGTAGCTACGTATCCGTTCTACAACATCAGAATACGGAATAAGATCCTCATATTTCTCATTCTTTTTCTTGATGGGACAGATTGTCCCATCAATATCAAAAACAAAGCTCAGCTGCTTTTCCATCTGTATCCTCCTCCAAAATGCTGTAGAACAATTCAACGCCCCTCGCCAGCATCGCATATTGTCGCGTCAGATAATCACTATGCAACGGTATCATGCTCAAGAACAATGTCGCCTCAATCAGGCGTATCGCCCGAAAATTGTCGATTTTCGACAGGAACGTCTCACAAAACAAGCGAAAAACATTCGACTTGGCGGCATTGATCTGATAAGTGACCGCACTGTCCTTGACAGATACTTCGAACAAGTCCTCTATGATAAAGTCATAATTACCTTCTAGTGTGTGGAAGATCTTTGCCAGTTCATAGCGCACATCACCATAAATATCAAAGTCACCGAATTTTCCACGCGGATCGATCAACCGCATAAAGGTGAGCGTATCATCAATCAAGATATTTGAAAAACACAGATCCCCATGGATGATTTGAAAATAGCGATCCCCTGACGGAAGCAACATTCTCTCGACCAGCTTTGGAAGGGATTCTAAGATGGACTCCAAAGATCCATAAGTCTTCCCGTTGATACAGATCGGTTGTATAAAAAAAGGACGAAACACATCAGATTCTCGCAGCTTTTCAAGCCTTGATACCGTCTTATCAAGATAAATCTCCCGCATGGCATCTACACACTCACGCGTACGTCCCTTTAGCGTAAATGTGCCCATATCCTCAACGATAAAACGCAATTGAGAAAACACCTCACGCCAACGCTCATCTGACCAATTTCCAAAAACAAAACTGTCGTGTAGTGTATGATATCCATAATATTCCATAACAACGTATGGATTGTCAATATCCAGCGAATAATCATAGATGCGCGGCGTCAAATACTGCACCCGACTCGGCAGTTTTAAATACCAACGAATCTCATTCACTAGTTTTTCACGATTCTCACTCGTTTTTCTAAGGAGACCTCTCCGATCATCGATCTGAATCGAGTTGAAAGAACGTGCTGCCACCTCGGTACGTGCCTTACGATAGTTTTCATTGTGACCAACATCAAACCATTGTTGTGCTTCGATAAAATGAAACGGCTTCTGCAAGGAGTAGGAAGAAATTGCATGATAAAAAAGATCGATGTGTCGTTCCTTCGTATGCAGAGAATCCGCCATCACGGAAAGCAGTTGTTTTGGTGATGAAAAACCGAATTGCCCCACAAAGACCTTGTTCATATCTGCTGGCAATCTTCTTCCTGCTCTGAAATCCGGCTTATCAAAGACTGTCTCAATCTGCCCATAGCGTTCTTCAAAATACGTCCATGCCTCATCCTGGGAACGCACGGCATAGTACAAAAAATCCGTATTGTCTGATGGGATTTCGTCATAGAGGAGTGTGTCGGCAAAATTGATATAAAGATACTCCAAATTTTTATTTTGTGCAAGAATCTTCTGTAGCCCCTGATAAATTGTATAGCCTAAATCTCTCAGCTCATCAAGCGCTAATATTTGTATCGGCAGTTTCTGCGCCTTGATATAAGCCTGTACCTGCTCAATTTGTTCATAGCATACGACATAGATCTCATCCACACAATCGTGATAGGACTTCCAAAGGTGATGTAACATGGGGCGATCTGCCAGCGGAAACATCCCAGTTGGCAGGTCGCCAAAGATCTTGCGCATCTCACGCGGCATCAAAACTGCGCTCGGTATTAGCAGGGCTTTCATGGCTTCACTCCTCGAATTCATAGAGAATTTTGCTCAGCTTCGTCCACCGACCGTATCCACAATGTATTTTGCCACAATATCGGGCTTCCATTTCCGCTCAAATGCCGCACGAACACTGGAAGGATCAGATTCGGGAACATTTTGGAGATCCTGCAAAACACGCGCCCAATCGACATCTGTGTCCAACTCATAACCCATGCGTTCGGTCTCAATCACTTCACAGGAATCAAACGGCAGATACCATCTGACCGAACACTTGTCTGTGATGATTGCTGTCCCAACCATGAAGCTCTCAATAAAACGATTTGGAATACTGAGCCGATACCCCGATATGTTCGTGTTATATTGGAACTGTGCCACAAATGCACAGAAGTCCTCCAACGGCACGACCTTCGCCATGTCCTTCACAGAACTCGAAGCATCGGCTGCCCCCCGACTAATGACACGAGCATCATTTCCTTCACCGAGTGAATCAATGAGATCTGCAATCCGCGCACGTTTGACATTTGGATGCTCTAATACGCCATCGTAGGCAGTCATGATATCGGCTTCCCAGTCCCAATCCATTGTGTCTATTGATACATTTTGCTCCAAGCGCGGACCTTCTGCGTTTCCAAAATAGCACATGATCCGCTTTTTCTTTTGCACAGAATATGAACTCACGTAATTTCGATAACCTTTTCGCAGGTTCTCAAATCTATTCCCAAGAGACAACCGCCGTGGACCAATCATAAGCGGATGAATCTTTTCAACAAAGGAGACAATATCAGGAAATGGCTTTCTCGCGCCACGCGCTGTAAGCCCCAATGCAGCATCTCTATGTTGATGATCGCACCAAGAAGCCAAAACATTTTTCGAGAGTCGAAATCCACCCGTCTCGAAGCGCAACGGACATTGCATCTTAAAATAAGCATCTGTTCGTTCCAATATATCTCGATCAAATAGGAATGGAGCATCTGCAGAGTCGATGCAGAAGCGCCTTCTTCGCCTATCCGGATATTCGATCATACCAACGAGATGATAGGAGTCTTCATATCGTTTACGGTATTCTCTTAAAAAACAGTTACCAACACGCTGTGCAAATCGGGATGGCAACCAGAGAAAATTGCGCTCAATGATCGAGCAAGAAATTTCCAAATCAATAATCCCATCTTGCTCAAGTTCATAAAATCCCAATAGAAACCACTGAAAATAATCCCATCGTTTCACTGAAACAATAGTCACTTTTGGACGAGTACGCAACAAGATCCCCCCCTATAGACGGCTCTTTATATAATCTTTTATCCGATTCAGCACCCCAATATAGCCATCCAACTCATAAGACATTCTTATTCCCGCACATTTATTAAGGAGGGGCTCTACGCGCTTAATATATTTACATAAATAAAAACGGCGTAACTCCATACGGCGCTTTTCGTCCTCATTAAACCAAGAAGCCGCATAATGATGAATGGTATACGTCGTATCATCCCGCAATATCCACCCAGTTCGAAAAGACTTGGCACTCAGCACTTCCATAGGATATATAATAATGTCGTCTGAAATCATTTGCTTTTTTCCATTTATTTGAAGTCCATAACACTCAACCAGAATTTTTGTCATGCTTCTTACATTGGTCGTTATATCAAAAGTACCATCCAGCAAACGGAAATGCCGCTCTTTATATGCCCCCAAAGCCATTGCAACAAAAGTATTCCTTAAATCCATACCGAACATTCCGGTAGATATAAAGGCGTCATCCTCAAAGCCCATAAAAGCCTTATGCTTTAACAAAGGATCAAGAGGACGCACCACCTCGACATCCGTATCCATATAGATGCCGCCATGCTCATAGATTGCCCAAAGACGAGCATAGTCAGAAACGAACGCCCATTTCTTCGCCTCGTATGCCTCACGACAATAATCATTTTGTGTCACATCAAAATTCGACTCATTCCATTCTATGATTTCATAGTCCGGACAATACCGATGCCAGGAATCAATACATGCCTTTGCGGATTCTGTGAGAGGATTTCCGCCAAACCAACAATAGTGTATGATTTTAGGAATCATACTGTTCCCCCTCTTCCGAAAATCCAATCTCTTAAACTATCATCATCAACTCTTATTGGATTGATACTGCTGTCTGCGATATGCATCATAGTATTCTATCAATCGTACTGCTTTCTCACAGAAAAAATATGGCATTGAAAAAAATATGGCTCCTATTTTTTGATATCTAGACGCTCTATCCGAGCAAATGATATCTTTCAGATGCATTCGAATGATATGTTGGATGCTAGGGATCCGACATCGATACTCCGGTAAATTCAACATGACCAATGTTTTCAAGATTGTCACATAAAAAATCGCTTTTGTCAGGAGGTATGTATCGCGAACACGCGGAGACATAAATGCCATGTCGTCATCAATCTCATCAAACACATGAAGCAATGTCAACTGCTTTTCTGAAAAAGGGGTTTTTGACTCACTTCCTGCCCGTTGTACGTAATGATACTGATATAAAGGAAGATACCCCGCACGGTCTATCTTCCTAAAAATTTTCCAGCTTCGCATGAGATCTTCGCCACATACAATGATATGTGGTATATTGCTATCCATGACTTTAGACCGCAAGAATATTTTATCTGCCAACTCCCATCCATAGTGCTTTCGATAGAACATTTGTAACAACGCTTCATCACGCGCCATTACGGTCGGCTCACCGACTTCAAATTCATTGACTGTTCCAAAAGTGTATTCTTTCACATACCCTAATGCACACATATCCAAATTGTTTTGCTCACAAAAGGAAATGCCCTCTTCGTACATATTGGGTTCTATATAGTCATCTGAATCATAGAAGGCAACATACTTTCCTGTAGCGCATTCTATTCCCGTTTCCCTTGCCGAAACAAGTCCACCATTTTTTTTATGTACAACCTTTATCCTAGAATCCATGGTCGCATATTTGTCACAGATGCAACCAGACGAATCTGTCGATCCATCATCCACCAATATAATTTCTAACTCACGATACGATTGATGAAGTAGAGCATCCAATGATTTCTCAAGATATTTTTCCACGTTATATACAGGAACTAAGACAGTTAATAGAACACGTCCCATAAATCCCCCTTCATACATAGCCATTGATCCCCGTTGACAACATATGCCATACACTGAGATACCCTCCGACAATAGTCAAAACGACAAGCACTATCCTAACCTCTGCTGAACGAAACATACTCACAAAAAGCGGGATCAGAAAGCAAGCAAATATCATGAAATAATCAACAAGTCGACGCAAAACAAACAACCAGAACTCCTGTGCGGCAGTAAATCCAATAGCCAGAATAACAAAAAAAGCTGCGATTCCCACTATATCCTTTTGACCGCCACGATATATCATGAGGATAGTTGTGGTTATCAGGCCATATAAAAAAAGGGAAATCCACCTCACCACACCTAATGTCACTGCCTGTCCATCCACTCCTGATGCAGCTGTAAGATAATAACTAAATCCCCCTAATAGATCCGGATTCGTTATTATAAAGGAATACCCTACTAGAATTGTAAAAAAGAAACATAGAACGGGAACCCATACACATAACATCATCGACTGCCCCCCTTTTTTCAAGATATGGAACAGTTTTACAAAGGGAATCAGTATAAGAAAAGAAATAGCCGTAAAGTGAAAAAGCCACGCAACCAAGATAAGAAAACCAGCCTTAAGATATTGTTCTCTTGCAAAAGGAAAAATACTACAAGCCAGTATAGGAACAGCAACAGCCTGTCTTAAAGCATTTGCAGAGAAGAAAAAGAACCCAAGCGCCACAACTAAAAAAGTTGCCAGCCAGTAATATCTGTCATCTGTAACTCGGTAGATAAAATACCCTAGAACACTATAGGTCACTATCGCGCATAGAAGAAACGCCCCCCATATATCTCCCGCGAGAGTTGCCCCTAACCAAACGAGTATACGTATGCCAAATTCCAAGTAGTATATAAGAGAGAAATCAGGAGATTCAACAAATGCAGTGAGAACAAGAACATAATTACCTGTATCAGATCCGACCGTACTATCCCTTAATCCAATCACAATCGCCATTATTGAATATATAACATAAAAATATATCTTTTTGTTCTTTAAGATGATTGGCAATAGCCATGTCAGTGACAGAACAGTAAATGCAGATACCATGTTGTCTCTTCTCCCACTATAACCATTGAAAATTTATTCATCTTTCATCACAAAGTACGTGAGCCATCTTGCATAAAGACTAGATAAAATGATGAGTATATATGGGCTTTGAAAGCAAAGTAGGTAACATATTTTTTCCTTTATCGACCATCCATAGGTATTTTCCACGACTCTGTTATAGGACGGAAAGCATTGCCTTAACGCAACGATATATTTCGCCTTTTCTCTAAAGGATACGGAAAAATCTCTTTTTATAACAATAGCCAATAGGGATAAAAGATTGCGCAACTCGATCGTTTGCCAGTATGTATCCGCCAGACCATGACGTTGCAATTTTTCAAACAAGTCTATCTGCTTTTGAAATACAAATATGAAATCAGAAATCACCTGACGCGTCTTGTCTGAAGATAACCCTCTCGATGTACTAGTTAGATATCTATAATGAATATAGCAAGTAGAATTATAATACCCAATTCGATTAAGCGAGCAACAAATTTGAATACAAAAATCTACATCTTCTTGTCCGTGTTGAAATCTGTCATTGAATAAAATTTTATGTTCTTGTAAAAATGACTTTCTATAGATCCCATCCCAAACAAAATTCAGTTTGCCGCATTCATAGAAAACAGAATATCGCTCAGCAAAGTCGGTAATATTCATGACATGAGAGTCTCTAAAAAAAACGTCTTGTTTAAAAGGGAATCGAGGACCGTGATCTAAGCAAATAAACGCATAGTCATATTTTACAACATCTAAGTTATTCATTTCTGCAAAACAAAGTACTTTCTGCATAACATCCGCACAAAGTTCATCATCGTGGTCACAAAAAGTAACATAATCCCCCTGTGACAGCGACAAACCTGCATTTCGTGCTTCACATAGCCCTTGATTTGCTTGATGAACAACTCGTATCATATCGTATTTTTTTTCATATTCATTACAAATCGAAACTGTAATATCATCTGTAGAGCCATCATTGATCAAAAGAAGTTCCCAGTCAATAGATTTTTGATGAACTATGCTTTCTATTGTATTTCGCAACCGTTCACCAGTATTATACACCGGAATTATAACACTTAACTTCACAACAATCCCCCACAGATATAGGTTTTACAGTTTCAATGAGCAACATACCGTCAAATAGAAATAGCCCTCTGTTTTGCGTAGTTATTCCACAAATGGAGAAACTCTTCATGCTCAGAAGAGTCTGCAGAAGCGGGTGTCATAATCATGGTGTCTTTGTAAATAAAATAATCGGTATGGATAGTCTTCTCGCTTTTTGTAAAAACATTGATCGCAGCAATCCGCACTTCAGCACCATCAAAATGCTGCATTAGTAATTCCTTTACTTGAAACACTGATGCCCCGGTGTCTACCGAATCATCTACAACTAAGATGCGACTGCATGTAGTCGGCACAATCTCTAGGAGTTTGACATGTCTCTCTACATGGTGCTCATGTATTGCTGAGTTCACCTCTCTCTCTCTCATTTTCTTTTTTATATTCTTCGGAACATATTTCAGAAACTTTGAGGCAATCCTTTTTAATCGCCCCCCTTTTCTAAAAGCTTTCACAGAATATAGGGAACAAGAAAAATGGTCGGAGATAACTTGTCCAATCAACAGCCCTCCCCTTGCTATAAAAAAAACACAATCTGGTATATAGTCTTTACCAATCTGAACTGCTAATGTTATGCTTATATTTTCTAATTTTTTTTTCGATAGCTCGATATAATTCATGATATCTCCCCATTTTTATCATCTTATAGATACGCACACATTTTGTTACAAAGTGTGCAAAACTTATACTTTCCGATACATGTATAACCAAAGGTGATGATATTGCTTTCAAAAAAGTTTCTTTATCATAAAAATCTGGTAAAATTAAATAATTTCTTCCTACTTCAAAAAAACAATGCGCATCCTCCCCCACTACAGGTATTGCACCAACTTCTTTTCCTATGCGTTGTTGTTCCAACGTATATTGTTTTGAACGATTTCTACCGTTATGTATTTCTATCAGCTGAACTCGCTCTTTATATTGGAGCAAAGCACTGTATTCCAAAACAGATTTCTGCCTTGATAAGTCATAGGGATGAGGAATATACACAATAGCGTTTTGCTGCTCTATTGCATCAATAGTTTCCTGAACAGTCATTCCACGAGAAATTTTTTTTTCTAAAAACAAACCTATGATTTCACCTTGATTCGTAAAAATCTCTTCTCCAACAATAACGGATACTCCATGAGATTGGAAGAACACCCTCCATGATAACGCCCCTTCTATTTCATTATGATCGGTGATTGCCAAACAATCAATCCCACGAATCTTACACATCATGAGTAAAAGATATTTATCCATGATACTGTCCAGAGAATAAGACGTATGCACATGTAATAGTACTTTTTTAGCCATAAATCCCTTCTTAACTCTACCTAGGGAAGCACTGATAAATTCAGCCCCATCATCTTGGCGCATCTTTTTTGCCCGTTTTTCGTTGGAAAATCCTCCACAGAGCACCACTCTGCGACCGGTTTTCCTCCTACATCAGTCAAAAAAACTACGTCAATCTGACGACTTCATTATTATCAGTGATTCCCTGGATACAATTTTCACCCAATTCATATATGCTTGACAGATTATCAATATGCTCCTTTTCCTGTAAATACGGTTTTTATTGTCTTGAATAAATACACTAAATCGATCCACACAGACCAGTTGCGCACATACCAAGTATCCATGGCAACACGTTCCTCGTAGGTAGTATCGCTACGTCCATTCACCTGCCACATCCCCGTAATGCCCGGCGGCACCATGTAATATTCGCGGATATAGTCCCCATAGCGCTCAATCTCCTTGGTCACAATCGGACGGGGACCAACAAGACTCATATCGCCCATCAGGACATTCCATAGTTGCGGAAGTTCGTCGAGACTAGTCTTACGCAGAAAGGCTCCTAATTTAGTTACACGAGGGTCATTCGTAAGCTTAAAGGACTCCTCCCATTCCTTGCGGGCTTCTGGATTCTTTGCAAGGTATTCTTCCAATCGCTCCTGTGCATCCGAAACCATGGATTGGAATTTGTAGCAGGGAAAGAGTTTCCCATTCTGTCCCACGCGTCGATGAGCGAAAATAATGCGTCCCTTGTTGTCAATCCCAACGAGCACCGCCAGCACAAGGAGAATCGGTAGGATCAGAAGTCCGCCGCCAATGGTCGCAATGAGATCGAAAACACGCTTTGCCAGACGATTCCTCCTACGTGCAAGATTATTGCGGATGCTAAGCATAAAAACTTTTTCAGTATAGAACGGTTCAACACCGACGTGCCCCAAAGGCAACATCATGAGGTCAGGAACAAAGAGAATATCGCGGACGAGGGGCTGAATTTTCGCAACAAGTCTCTCCAACCGTTCACTATCCATTCCAGGTGCCGTGATAATAACTGTCTGTATACCAGAATCCCGAATAATGGCTGTAGCATCACTTACCTTCCCCAATAGCAGAAATTGTTTGGGAAGCACTTCTGAAACAGGATTATCATCCAGAAGACCAATTACCCGATAGCGATAGCCTAAATCACCTGTAAAGAAGTCAAGAACTATCTCTGCCGTTTTTCCAGCACCAATCAAAATAACGGGCTTCATAAGGGTATTTGTTATCTTGAGGAATTTCAAGAGGATATATCGTCCAACATAGATATTGAATAATGCAAGAATGCCGAACAGCGCGACATAGAGTCGCGAGGCAATGAAACTCGCCTCTATAAAGTAAAGCGCCATGATACATGTGATGAGCGCATAAAGAACAGCATAAAAGATCTGCCGTACCGTCTCCAAGATCGGCTGCATCTTTGTATAGGTCTGCGCAATTCCAAGAAAGGCAATGAATACAAGCGGAATCCACAAGAATAGATAAGCATCGGGAACATGATAGGATGTCCCCATAAAAAGACCGTGCAGATCATGCAGTCCAAACGCCATTTTTTCTGCAAGTAGGATGGCAATATAGTCAAAAACAATAAAAAGAAGGGGTGCACATATCCTACGAATGCGAGCCGATACTTTGATTCCCGTATCCATGTATGTGCTTCCCTCCTTATGCTGTATTATACTTCACGTCGATAGATAAGAAGACTGTATCCCATAGCGAGAAGGATACCAACAGCAAAACCAATGCCTGTAATCAGCTTTTTGCGTGGCGCAACAGGTTTCTCAATATCGGGCAGATTAGCTGGATCGATGACCTGGATGTCCATACTCTCCATTGCCGCTTGGATCTTGTTCTGTTCATACTGTTTGACAAGATTCAGATATACTTCGTTTTGAATCGTCACATTCCTTTGCAAGCGAGCATACTCAAGGGCATCATCAGGAAGTTTGCTAATTTCTTCTTCCTTTTTTTTCCACTCTTCCTCAACTGCACTCTTACTTGCCTTCGCGACAGAAAGTCCCACAGTGGCAAGAGCCTCCTGCTTTAGAAGCTCCGCCTGAGTTGGATTCAATGTAACGGCATTTGAGTCGACAGATGCAACAACTTCAGAATGGAGGCTTTTTTCTAATTGTCGAAGTTCATCTTGTGCTCTTTGTATACTTGGATGCCTGTCCGTATAGTTCTGTCTAAGTCCAACAAGTTCAACCTGCTTGGCAACAATTTGTGAGCGTAGTCCCTGTACAATACCGTTATCCGATATATTATAGGCTCTACTGCTTAGTCGCTGATCCTCTAAAGCTGCATTTGCAGCATCTAAAGACGCCTGTCCAGACTTAATAGAAACTTCAAAATCTGCCATAGCCTTATCAAAGGCCTGCATTTGCCCAATAACGTGTTTCACCTGATCATCAGGCCTGTAGACCTTATGTTCTTTACTGAACGCCAACAGCTTTATCTCTGCCTCTTCTGAGGAAGTCTTGCTTTCATCAATGCGCTTTTCAAGAAACTTTAAGAGTATCGACTGTGTTTGCTGATTCATGTCTGTCTGCATAAGGAGAAAGTTATCCACTATAGCCTGAGAAATTCTCTGTGCATCTTCTGGATTTTCCCATCGTACGGAAACCTCAATCAAATTAGTTCCCTGTATGGTTTTTACGCTGAGATATTTTTTTTCAAAATCTTTTACAGTTGGTTTTTTATTTTCTTTAAAGTCAATGCTATCAATAATTGGTCCTAATACCGTTCGCGACTTCATCAGTTCAATATAGGTCGATGTTGATGAAGTTCCAGTCCCGCCTCCTAAAAGAGCAAGTGCGGCAACTGCTCCCGAGGGAACAGTACCTGTATTACGTGTCTGAACCAATGTTGTAGACTCATACTGTTTCGGTAGGATGAGCGAAATCACAAGTGCTACAACGGTACAAAGCCCCACAATGCCGAATATAACAGCCTTGTGCCGCCCCATCACCCAAAATAGACGTCCGAGATCGATCGAATCTTCATTGCGGTCCATCATTCAATCTCCTCCCGACTTACTTCGTC
>ERZ773063.1093-NODE-1093-length-16585-cov-10.047731_pt1 | contig 16585 bp, 9 predicted proteins | sample MGYA00580625_ERZ773063 | MGnify/ENA primary metagenome ERZ773063 (study PRJEB29015, sample SAMEA2738022) | human oral metagenome | biome: human oral; feature: human-associated habitat; material: dental | place: China | collected 2042 ...
GGGGCGGGGGAGCCCGCTCCGCCGCGCCCCTGCGTGCCCCCGGACACCGCCGACCTGGTCGCCGACCCGGCCCTGTGGGGCCCCCTGCTGCGGGAGGAGGCGGACCGGAAGGGCAGGCGCGCGGCAGCGGCAGCGGAACTCGCGGGCGCGCTCGGCAGGGCGGGCGCCGTGTGGGAGGCCGCGGCCACTGGAGCCGAGCGGCGCCCCCAGGAGGCGCTGTGGGCGATGTGGAGCGCCGCGGGCGTCGCCGACCAGTGGCGCTCGCGGGCGATGGCCGACGACGCGGAGTCCGGGTGGTACGACGACCAATTGGACGCCGTCGTCGCCCTCATGCGCGTCGCGGACGTGTGGGAGCAGCGCAACCCCGGGGGCGCGGCGGGCCGTTTCGCCGAGGAGCTGCTGGGCGGCTCGGTCCCCATCGACACGATCTCCCGCGTGGGGCAACGGCCCGAGGGCGTCGAGGTGCTCACCCCCGCGCAGGCGGTGGGGCGCCACTGGGAAGTGGTCGCCGTCGTCGGCCTGCAGGACGGGGCGTGGCCGAACATGCGGCTGCGCGACCGGATCCTGCGCGCGGACCTGCTGGCCGACGTGGGGGCGGGGCGCACCACCACCGACCCGGAGGGGAACGAGGCGCTCATCGACTCCACCAGGGCGGCCCGCAAATCCGTCTTGGACGAGGAGTACCGCCTGCTGGTCGCTGCCCTGTCGCGCGCCACCCGTTTCATCCACGCGGGCGCCGTGAGGAACGAGCACCAGGCGCCCTCCGCGTTCTTCGACCTGGTGGCCACGCACGCCGGAACCCCCAGGACCGGCGGCGTCGTCCCCTTGGACGAGGTGCCCGCGCCCCTGTCGCTGAGCGGCCACATCGCGGCCCTGCGCCAGGACGCCGCCCGCGAGGACGGGTCGGAGCGGGCCGCCTCGGCGGTGCGGCTGCTGGCCCTGCTGGCCCGCGAGGGGGTGAGGGCCGCCCACCCGGAGCGGTGGATGGGGGCGGGTGGGGCGCCCACCACGGAAGCCGCCCTCACGGGCGAGGTGGTGCTCTCCCCCTCGCAGTTCGAGAGTGCCCTCCAGTGCCCCCTGCGGTGGTTCCTCACGACCATCGGCGCAGACGGGCCGGGCACGGCCGCCCAGTCCCTGGGCACCCTGGTCCACGACATCGCCGAGCGCCACCCCAACGGCACGCGCGAGCAGCTGCGGGCCGCGTTGGACGAGCGCATCGGGGAGCTCGGCTACGACCTGGGCACCTGGGCGGGCAGGCGCGACCACGCGCACGCCTACGCCGTCATCGACAACCTGGCCTCCTACATGGAGGGCGTGCCCGGCGCAGTCGATGTCGAGGGGATCGTGGCCGCCAACGTGGAGGGCGTGACGATCCGCGGCCGGATGGACCGCGTCGAGCACGTCGACGGGGGCGTGCGCGTCACGGACATCAAGACCGGGCGCTACGGGTACACGGCGAAGAGCGTGCCCGACAACCCGCAGCTGGCGGCCTACCAGATGGCACTGATCGCGTTGGAGCAGCCGGTGGTCGGCGGGCGCATCGCCCTGGTTGGCGGCGACAAGGAACGGGTGTTCGACCAGCCCGCCCTGCACGGCGAGGCGCTTGACGAGTGGCGCGCGGCGGTGCGCCGGGTCGGGGAGGCGGCGCGCGGCCCCTCCTTCCGGGCGACCCCCTCCGAGGCGGCGTGCCGTTTCTGCTCCTTCGACAGGCTGTGCCCGGCTCGCGACCGCGGCAGGAGGACGGTGGATTGACATGAGCAGCGCGAATGGGCGCCAGGACCTGTCCGCCCTGGGAGTCCAGGACCTGTCGGCACTGGGCATCCAGGCCCTCGTCGACCCGGGGAAGACCCCCACCGACGAGCAGGTGCGGGTCATCGAGGCGCCCCGGCGCCCCCTCCTGGTCGTGGCGGGCGCGGGCTCGGGCAAAACCGAGACGATGTCGATGCGGGTCCTGTGGCTGGTGGCCAACCACGAGGACATCGCCCCCTCGTCGGTGCTGGGCCTGACCTTCACGCGCAAGGCCGCGGGCGAGCTGGGCGACAGGCTGCGCCAGAGGCTCGCCCTGCTGGCCGGGCGGGTCCCCTCACTGCGCGAACGCCTCGACGAGGACCCCGTGTCCCTCACATACAACTCCTTCGCCGAGCGCATCGTCGCCGAGCACGGCATGAGGATCGGCATCGACCCGGACTTCACGATGCTCACCGAGGCGGGCGCCGTGGACCTCATGACGCAGATCGTCGAGGGGTGGCCCACGGACCTCGACGAGGACCTGTCGCCGTCGGCGGCGGTGGGGCACTGCCTGCACCTGGCGGGGGAGGTCGGCGAGCACGGCTACACGGTGGAGGAGGCGCGAGACGCCCTGGAGGGGTTCGGGCGGGACCTGGAGCAGATCGGCGCCACGAACGACACCGCGCGCAAGACCCTGCGGGCGAACGCGCGGCGCCTCGCCTACCTGGGGCCCGTCGAGGAGTTCCAGCGCCGCAAGCGCGAGGGGGGCCTGCTGGACTTCTCCGACCAACTGGTGCTCGCCACCCGCATTGTTCGAGAGGCCCCGGCCGTGCGCGCCCAGGTGCGCGACGAGTTCCAGGCGGTGCTCCTCGACGAGTTCCAGGACACCTCCGTCATCCAGATGGAGTTGTTGTCCCTGCTCTTCCACGACCACGCCGTCACGGCGGTGGGCGACCCGAACCAGGCGATCTACGGGTGGAGGGGCGCGTCGGCCTCGTCCCTGGAGCGCTTCCTCGACCGCTTCCAGGACGGCCCCGCCCGGCCGGGCCAGACCCTCACCCTGTCGACTGCGTGGCGCAACGACCGGAACATCCTGCGGGCAGCGAACCGCGTGGCCGCGCCCCTGCGCGAGCACTCCCGGGCTGCCAAGTCCCCGGTGCTGCGCGCCAGACCGGGGGCGGGGGAGGGGAGGGTGGACGTCGCCTACACGCAGGACTACCGCTCGGCCCTGGGCGCGGTCGTGGACTTCGTGTCCGCCCACAGGGCACGGGGCACTCGGGAGGGCAAAAGGCCCACCACCGCGGTCCTGTGCCGCAGGCGCTCCGACTTCCCCTACGTGGACATGGCTCTGCGGGAGGCGGGCGTGCCCACGCAGATCGTCGGCCTGGGGGGCCTGCTGGACCAGCCGTCCGTGCAGGACGCGCGCGCGGCCCTGGTGCTGGCCGACGACGTGGAGGCCTCGCCGTGGCTGGCGAGGCTGCTGGCGGGCATCGACCTGGGCGCCGCCGACCTGGTGGCGCTGGGCGACTGGGCGCGCCATTTGGCTCGCGAGGAGGGGCGCGACCCCCACCGGGCGGTGCTGCTGGACGCCGTGGACAACCCGCCGGAGCCGGGGTGGAGCGCGAGCAGCGGGGCGCGGGGGCGCCCTGCGATCAGCGGGGAGGCGGTGCGCCGCGTGCGGACCCTGGGGTTTCGGCTGCGCGCAGTGCGCGCGGGCGCGGGCCGCTCGGTCGTGGAGCAGGTGGAGCGCGCGGTCTCCATCATGGGGATCCTCGACGACGTGGTCTCCGACCCGCTGGCCGCGGGCGGGAGGGCGGCCCTGGACGCCTTCGTGGACGTGGCGGCCTCCTACGAGGCGGAGGTGCCGGGCGCCTCCCTGTCCTCGTTCCTCGCGTACTTGGACATGGCGGACGAGCGGGAGAACGGCTTGGAGGCCCCCGTGTCGGAGCCGGACCCGCAGGCCGTGCAGATCATGACGGTCCACGCCTCCAAGGGCTTGGAATGGGACGGGATCGTCGTCTTCGCGATGGACGACGGCGTGTTCCCCTCGCATTCGAAGAGGAGGACCGTGGACTGGCGGGACGGTCCGCCCACGGACTCGGGGTGGGTGCGCGACGCGAGCGCACTGCCCTACCCGCTGCGCGGCGACCACATGGACCTGCCGGACTTCGACCTGGACGTGGAGGGCGAGGCGAAGCCGTCCGCCGCTTTCAAGAAGTGGCTGGAGGGCGACTACGAGGCGCGCCTGGGCGAGCACGCGGAGCGCGAGGAGCGGCGCCTGGCGTATGTGGCGATGACGCGGGCGCGCAGCGCGCAGCTGCTGGTGGGCTCGTGGATGTACCGCACGGGCGCCTCGCCGCGCCACCCGTCGCGCTACCTCATGGAGGCCCACGCGGAGCTCTTCGGGGGGGCCGCGGCGGGCGGCGGTGCCGTGTCCGGTGAGGACGGTAGTGCGTCCGGGACTGATGGTGTGCCCAGGGCGGCTAGGACTGGGCTCGGCGAGGACGGTGGTGCGTTCGGGGAAGCGGGCGGCGTGTCCGGGACTGGCGGCAGTGCCGCGCCGGGGGCGGGCGGGCCCCTGGTGGTCCCCGGGGTGGGGTCGGCCCTGGTGGTGCCCCGCCCGGACGAGGAGGAGCTGGGGCGATTGGCGCTCACTGAGGCCGAGGCCGCCTTCCCCGAGGGGCCGGGGCCCTCGCGCGCCGCGGTGGCGCGCGCCGCAGCCCAGGTCCGCCGCGAGATCGCGTCGATGCGCGCGGATGCGGACGTGTTCGACCTGCTGGCGCAGATGGAGGGGGAGCCGGGGGTGGCGGACACGGTGGCCCTGCTGGAGGAGCACCGCGTGTCCTTGGAGGCCCCGGTGGTCGAGATCTGGCAGGACCGCGTGCCCGCGACCTCGGTGTCGGAGCTGCTGGACGACCCGCAGGCCTTCGCGGCGCGGGTGCGGCGCCCCATGCCGGCCGAGCCGTCGGAGTCGTCGGCTCTGGGCACGGTGTTCCACGCGTGGGCGGAGCGGCAGTTGCACCTGGCGTCGCCCGAACCCGCGGGGGGCGATCCCACCGCTCCGGGGGACGGGCCGTTGGGCTCCCTGCTCCCGGTGGACGAGGCGGGGGCCGGCGGGGGCGTGGACGCGTCGCTGGGCGGCGGCCCCCAGGTGGTCGAGGAGGCGGCGCTGGACGAGCGGTCCCGGGCGAAACTGGAGGTGCTGCGGGCGAATTTCACGGAGTTCGTCGCCACGGAGCTGGCGGGCTGCTCCCCGGTCGGCATCGAGGAGCCCTTCAGCGTGGAGGTGGGGGGCGTGTCCGTGCAGGGCCGCATCGACGCCGTCTTCGAGCGCACCAGCGGCGGCGGGCCGCGTTTCGTCGTCATCGACTGGAAGTCCGGCAGGGCCGTGGACCGGCGGACGGATCCCGCGAAGCTGCGCTACTTCATCACCCAGCTGCGCCTGTACCGGCGGGCCTGGTCCCAGCGCGCGGGCGTTTCCGAGTCGGCCGTCGAGGCGCGCGTCGCCTTCCTGGCGGGCCCGGCCTCCTTCACGGTGGAGCAGCTGGAGGCCCGCTGCGGCGCGGACCCCGGCGCGTCCTTGGACGGCCTGGTGAGGGGCGCGCTCGGAGCGGAGGAATAGGGTTGTGTAGTAAATAAAGTGGTGATGTGTGTAACAATTCCGCGAGTGCTGGCGCCGGCTTTCCGTTGAAAGGCGGTTGGAATCCGGCAGACCGGGAGCCGATTCGGGCGTCGGTGGCGACCCTTGTGCTCGCAATGAAAAGTCCCCTAAACTGGGGCCGTGCCCATCGGCCGGAGGGCTCCCTGTTCGGCCACTGGCGATCCGGTGTGGCGTTTGTGCAGGTCAGCTGCCGTTCGACACGCCGAGGGGTCAGGGAGCACCCAGCACCATCAGGTGCATTAAGACTTCACGACTTCGACAGTACGCCCGCTCACCTCGCATGTCAGGGAGCACCCAGCACCATCAGGTGCATTAAGACCATTGGAATGAGGAACGGCATTGGGGGCTTGTTGACAAGGTCAGGGAGCACCCAGCACCATCAGGTGCATTAAGACGCAATCGTAATAGTGGGCGTTGCAGTTCCATCCCCGCTAGGTCAGGGAGCACCCAGCACCATCAGGTGCATTAAGACCCGGGGAATGAGACGGCGATGCTGTTGTCCCTGTTGGTCAGGGAGCACCCAGCACCATCAGGTGCATTAAGACTCTTCCCACAAAGCCAGATCAACGTTCGTGCATGAAGTCAGGGAGCACCCAGCACCATCAGGTGCATTGAGACCCAACTGCCGTAGCACCTTGATTGGAGGGCAATCGTCGTCAGGGAGCACCCAGCACCATCAGGTGCATTAAGACTTATCGACGGCCTTGTACAGGTGTGCCATCCCGTCGTCGTCGGTGTCAGGGAGCACCCAGCACCATCAGGTGCATTGAGACCGGTGTGGGTGCGCCACCTGCTGTTGTCGTCGGGCCATACGTCAGGGAGCGCCCAGCACCATCAGGTGCATTGAGACATGCCCGCATGCTTCGCGTTGATCGCTGCGGCGTCCCCCGTCAGGGAGCACCCAGCACCATCAGGTGCATTGAGACTCCGAGCGCCACACGTACACGGGCTCCGCCGGGGTCGTCAGGGAGCACCCAGCACCATCAGGTGCATTGAGACGAGAAAACGGAACCGAACACGCTGATGTCCGGCTTCGTGGTCAGGGGGCACCCAGCACCATCAGGTGCATTGAGACGCCATGAAACGGTATCCGTTGCGAGCCCGCTTCTCCAGTCAGGGGGCACCCAGCACCATCAGGTGCATTGAGACCACGCTGTTCAGGAGCACCTTCAGCTCACGGAGGCTGAGCGTCAAGGAGCACCCAGCACCATCAGGTGCATTGAGACCGGGCTTGGCGAGCGACCGACCTGCCCCACACGCCCCGCTTGTCAGGGGGCACCCAGCACCATCAGGTGCATTGAGACTCCACCAGCTGCTCCCGACGCAACCTAACCGCCACCAGTCAGGGAGCGCCCAGCACCATCAGGTGCATTAAGACAGGAGTGCGCGCGCTTCGGGGCGGGTGAGGCCGAAGTAGTGTCAGGGAGCACCCAGCACCACCAGGTGCATTTGCGCCCTTGCTCCAGAGGGGCCGGTCGTGGTCCTTTGCCCAAGTGGCAGGGGGCAGAGGCCGACCGACATCGTGATGGTGCCGCGTGCGGGCGTGTCGTCAGCGCTCCTGGTGCCTCTTTTTGCCCTGAGGTGCGCACACAAGGGCCCCGAATAAGGCAACGTTGTTTGCACACAAGGGCGGAATCAAGCCGTTGTGTGCGGTGTTGTGTTGCGTAATTCCGTCCCTTGTGTGCATAATTCGGGAACTGCGCGCTAAGGGAGCATCCAGCGCCATCGGGTGCATTGAGGCGGGGCCATAACCAGTGTCTATAGCCCCGCTGGGGGAACATCAAGGGGGTCCCTCGCGCCGCCAGGTGCTCCGGCTGCCGACGGCCGCTGTCGGGCATCCCCAGAAAATCCGGCGTTCTTCGCAATGAGAACCCTGCGTTCTTCGTATTGGGCGTCGTCTGGCGCATGGCGGAACCGCGGAATACCAACGCAGAATCGTTGATGATGAGCTCGATGAGGTCTTCCCCGAGATCGCTGCGATCTCACTCGATGACCCGAAGGCCGTCGGGAAGACGACGGCAGCCGGGCAACGGGCGCGCGCGGTCGTCCGCCTCGCCGCCAAGCCGAAACACCACTTGGTGGACCCGGCGCTGTCGGCCTGCCTGCTCGGGCTGGACTCCCGGGCGCTGCTCACAGGAGCCGGACGAGTGATGAACCCCGGTGCGGGAGTCGCCCTCGGCGCCTTGTTCGAAGCGCTGGCGACGCTGAGCGTCCGCGTCTCCGCCCAGGCCGACGAGGCGGGGGCCGGCCATCTGCGCACGCGGAACGGCGACCATGAGGTGGACCTCATCGTCGAGCGCGCCGACGGGGCAGTGGTCGCCTGCGAAGTGAAACTCGCGTCCTCGGTGCAAGACTCCGACACGAAGCACCTGCACTGGTTGAAGAAGACGATCGGCGACCGCCTGCTCGACGCCATCGTGATCAACACTGGGCCGCGCGCCTACCGCAGGCCCGACGGGATCGGCGTCGTTCCGTTGGCGTTGCTGGGGGTTTAGAGCCTGCCGCGCGCGAGTGGACAAGTGCGTCCACAGTTTTCCGAGACTGTCCACGAGGCGCCGAGGCCCGTGCGCCCCTGGTGGTCCCGCCGGGGGTGTTGCCGCAATCGGCCAGCAGGACTACAGTAGGGGAAGGCAAGGGCTGAAATGGACGCGCGGCAGCGAAAACTGCGGCGTGTGACCGCGAAACCCGGTGAATCAGAGCCCAGTGTTAATAGCCTTCGCGGCGGCAGGCTGACACCACGCCTACGTTGGGGTCCTGCGCGCCGCGCAGGATCCCAACGCTTATCGGAGCATGTGGTTGCTGGCAGTTTCGACAGCACATCGTGTTTCGAAAACGACGGACGTTTGAGGTGTCCATAATGCCAAGGAGTTCGCGCAGTACCTGCGCCGAGAATGCGAGGTCTCTTGAAACGTCCGCATTGTGCAGTGCGACGCGTCGATATGGGAGTGGACTCGTGAACGTTATTATCCAATCCGTTATTCTTGGGACTGTGGGCGGTGGGGTGCTTAAGGCGTTCTATTCGATGGTCAAACGTGAGTCGCCGATGTCGTACACGTACGACGCATCCCATCTTGAGCGCGCCAGAGGGCTAACTGCTTTGCGTTATCTAGCATTTCGCGTCGTTCCTGTGTTCTGCGTGTCTCTTGCGGTCGTTGTTACCGCTCGTCGTTTGGAGCTGGCGGACTCCGTTGCGCTGGTTTCGTGCGCCCTTGTGTTCATACTCCTGTCTTCAGTCAGATCAATTATCGACAGGGTCCGAGGTCCTGGTAATGGAGCTGGGTTTCACTCATTCCTGCAGGTGCTCAGTATTATCGGAACGGCTGTTATTGCGTGCGTTGCGTACATGCTTTCCTATAGACTTTCTTTCCTCATTCCGGAACCTGAAGAATTTGTGGGAGCGGTATGGACCGCAGTGTTCGTAGGGGTTGTAGCTCACTGTGCAAGTGGATTCAGTAAAAAGCCCGACCGCGTGGGTCCGAAGGACTATGTTCAGCTGGTTATCGACGATGTTGGGAAGGGGGTTTGGGAGTGGGCCAAGGGTGCTGCGCGGGAAGCGGGCGTTCCTTGGTGCGTGCTTTCGGCAATCATTATGGTGGAGGTTGGCGAGCGGCCGAGGTGGATGCGCAAGTTGGAGCGCGGTGTATCTGCTGTAAGCTTTCATCGGGTTACTATGAGTTTTGGCGTCACTCAAGAGCGGTCTAGAAGCCCGCTGTCTGATGAGGAGTCGATTGAGAAGACTATTCTGTGGATCCGAGAAGGCCTATCTAAAGGGAGTGCTCAAGTCTTAATGGGTGTGAATAATGGGAGCAGGGAGAGTGATGTCGCTTTTGGGGAGGTCAAGCGTCTTGCGGACTCTCGTAATCCTGATGGGCGTTACGGGGAGATGGTCAGTTATCGGGCCCGGGAAGTATATTATGGGGGACTGTGAGACTGCGGACATCTCCGTTCGTTCGTTACTGGCTCTTCGAAACTGGCGTTCCGGAAGGACACCACGCGAGCAGTTTTACAAGTGATGTCACGCTTTGAAAGGGAAAGCGTCACTTTGCAAGCGGTATAACACTTGCGAAGTGTGGTACCGCTGTGAAAGCGGCGGCATCGCTGTGCAACTGGAGGCTTCCCTTTGAGATCGTGGGAATCGGGCATAGGGACGGGCTGGTCGGCGCGCCGCGCAAGGGCAGAGCCTCGGAATCGCGGGGATCGGGGCACCCGAGGCGGCGGCGCCGGGCGGATGATCCCGCGCGCGGTTAAGCGGGAGTCGCGCCGGGCGCGGCCTCACAGCACCAGCGGCACGGCCGCGATAACGGTGGTCGCGATGACCAGGGGCTCGAAGACGCGCAGAGGCAGGCGGGCGGCGAGGCGGCGTCCGGCCAGGGCCGCCAGGACGACAACGGGCGCCAGCACCAGGTCCAGGGCCAGGTGCTCGGGGCGGATCAGGCCCATGGAAACCGTGAAGGGCAGCTTCACCAGGTTCACCGCGAAGAAGAACCAGGCCGTCGTCCCCAGGAAGGCGGCCACAGAGAAACGGCACGCCAGGAAGTACATGCTGGTCACAGGGCCCCCGGCGTTGGCGACCATCGTCGTGAAACCGGCCAGCGCCCCGTAGGCGGTGCGGACCGGGACCGGGGCCCGGCCCCGCCTGCCCCGCTGGCGCTGGAACACGGTGAGGGCCACCAGGGCCAGCAGGACCACGCCGATGCCGCGCCTGGTCTGGTCCTGCGTGCTCCACCGCAGGAACGCGGCGCCCGCCAGGACCCCCAGCACCACCGAGGGCACCAGGCGGACCAGCAGCGCACGGTCCGCGTCGCGCCGGTACGCCCACACGGCCAGCACGTCGCCCACCAGCAGCAGCACCAGCATGACGCCCGTGGACTCCTTCGCGGGCAGCACCAGGGCGCACAGGGCGACCGCGATCGAGGCGAGCCCCGGCACCGCCGTCTTCGCCAACCCGGTGAGGACGGCGGCGGCCAGGACGGCCAGCCAGTCGGTGGGGCTCAGGCCCAGCACGGACCGCACCCCGGTGTGCGCGGCCCCTTCGCCGCCCGGGCGCGCCGGGTCCTCACCGCTCCAGGCCCTCGGCCGCCGCCAGCAGGTTCGAGGCGGAGATCCTCAGGCCCTCGACGTTGCCGTACTCGGCGTCCTCGTGCTCGATGTTGACGTTCATGTCCGGGTCGATCCGGGCGATCTCGGCCAGGAAGCGCGTCCAGTACCCGGTGCCGTGCCCCAGGCCGAAGGCCACGAAGCGCCACGCGGGGTCGGTGGGCCACGAGTTGCACCAGTAGCCGATGGCGACGGGGACCTTGCCCTCCGCCTCGGCGGGCACGCGCCCGAAGTCCGTGTCGAGCACACCCCGGTAGGCGGCGCCGGGGAGGATCTTCGTGTCCTTGGCGTGGACGTGGCCCACCAGGGCACCCAGGCGCTTCGTCGCCTCGATGGGCTCCATCTGCTGCCAGAACAGGTGGGAGGGGTCCATATTGACCCGCAGGTTCGTGGATCCGGTCCGCTCGACGAGGCGCTCGAAGGAGGGGACGGTGAACACGAGGTTGCGCGGGTGCAGCTCCAGGCAGACCCTCACGCCCCGGTCGCGGGCGAACTCGTCGACCCGTTTGAAGAAGGGCGCCACCACCGACCACTGGTAGTCGAGGATCTCCATGTCGATGCCGTTCCACGGGTTGACGACCCACGTCGGGTACTTGGCGCCCGGGTCGGTGCCGGGCGTGCCCGACATGGTGACGATCTCGTCGACGCCCAGCAGGGACGCCAACTCGATCACCTTGAACACGTCCTCGGCGTGCTTGAGGCCCTCGCCCGGCAGGGGCGAGGTGGGGTTCCCGGAGGCGTTGAGGCCGGTGAGCGCCACCCCGGCCTCGTCGAACACGCCCAGGTAGTCGTCGCGCGCGGCCTTGGAGGCCAGCAGCGCGTCGACGGGGCAGTGGGGGGAGGGGATGAAGCCGCCCGCATTGACCTCCGCGCCGGACAGCCCGGCGTCTTTGAGGACTGCGAGCGCGTCGGCCAGTGGGCGGTCGTGCAGGCACGCGGTGTAGGCGCCGTAGGTGAGGGCCATGGTGTTCTCCTTCGGGTTCGTTGGCGGGGGCACGAGGCGGGGGCCGCGTTCGCGGGACGGCGGACGGGGGGCGGGCCCCGCCGTCGAGTCCGCGGGAAGGGCCGTGTTCGCGGGACGGGCGCCGCCCCTCAGAACGACAGGTCGACGCGCGCGCCTCCCGCCTCGGCGGAACGGGCGATCGCGTCCATGATGAGCATCTGCCGGTAGCCGTCGGCGAAGGTCGCGCACGGGGGCAGGCCCTCGACCCCGGCGACCTGCTGGAGGAACGCGTGGGCCTGGTAGGTGAACTGCTCGATCTGCGTGAGGCCCACGCCGCCGAACGCCATGGACGACCCGCGCGCGAAGTACGGGAACCCGGGGTTGGCGAGCACCCGGCGCGGTCCTCCCAGGCCAGCGGGCGACGTGGTGTCGTCGACCGTGATCTCCCCGCAGCGGGCCAGGTCCCACGCGGCCCGGCCCTTCGTGCCCAGCACGTCCACCATGAACGAGTTCGGCAGGCCCCAGGCGACGCGGGAGCATGAGAAGGTGCCGACGGCCCCGGAGGCGAAGCGCCCCGTGAAGGTGGCGACGTCGTCGTTCTCCACGTCCTCCATGGCCGTGCCCTCCCCGGCGGATGCGGTGCCCCTGGTGACGTAGCCCGTGGCGGCCGGGCGCTGCTTGATGGCCGTCGTCATGGCGGCGCCGGACACGGACACCAGGGGGCCGCAGATCAGTTCGGCGGCGTCGATCAGGTGGGATCCCAGGTCGCCCAGGGCGCCGGATCCCATCGGGCCCTTGTAGCGCCACGCGATGGGGGTGGTGGGGTCGGTGCCGTAGTCGCACCAGTAGCGGCCGTCGAAGTGGACGACTTCGCCCAGGTTCCCGGTGGTCGCCAGTTCCGCGATCTTCGCCAGGGACGCGTTGCGCCGGTACGTGAACCCCACTGCGGTGACGACCTCGGGGTGGGCGGCTTCGAGGCGGGCCATCTCGCGGCCGGCTTCGAGGGTGTCGGCCAGGGGCTTCTCGCACAGCACGTGCTTTCCGGCCTTGATCATGGCGGCGGCGATCTCGAGGTGGAGGGCGTTGCCGACCACGATGGAGACGATGTCGATGGTGGGGTCCGCGGCGATGGAGCGCCAGGACGTGGTGGCGGAGGCGTAGCCGTAGCGGGCGGCGGCGTCCTCGGCGGCGCTCTGGTAGGTGTCGGCGATGGTCGCCAGGCGGATGGGCGGCAGTCCGAGGTCGTAGACGGTTCCGACTTGCCTCCACGCGTTGGCGTGGGTGGTGCCGGCCATGCCGGCCCCGATGACTGCGACGGATAGGGGTGTGGGCATTGGGGTGCCTCCTGGTCGTCGGTGATCGGTTTGGGGTGGGTGGGTCGTGCTCGGTAGGGTGTGCGGCGCGGTGCTCCGGGGGATCTGCTGACGTCCGGGGGCGCTGTTGCGTCAGGCGGAGTTCCCGATTCCGGGGGGTGCCGACGGGCCGGTGTCCGGGGGGTGCCGACGGTCCGGTGTCCGGGGGCGCCGCTGCCCGGTGTGCCGACGGGCCAGCCCCCGCCTCGTCAGCGCGGGCGTGTCGACGAGGCGGGGGCCGGGGCCGCTCGCCACCGCGGCGGGCGGGCTCAGCGGGGGAGCAGGGTGGACTCGATGTAGGCGCGGGCGGTCTTCGCGTACTCCAACGGGGGCGCGATCTTCGGGTCCTGCTCGGCCTCGACCAGGATCCACTGGTCGTAGCCGTGGGAGACCAGGAAGTCGTAGGGCTCGGTGAAGTCGATGGCGCCGTCGCCGGGCACGGTGAACATCCCGGCCAGGAAGGAGTCCAGGAAGGATCGCTTCGCCTGGCGGGATTCGGCCATCTTGTCGGGGCGCACGTCCTTGAAGTGGACGTGCTTGATGCGGTCGATGGCGCCGCGCAGCAGCCCCATGACATCGCCGTCGCCCACGTAGGCGTGGCCCGTGTCGAAAAGCAGGGACACGACGGCGGGGTCGGTGAGCTCCAGCATTTTCAGGGTCTCGTCCTTGGTCTGCACGACCGTGCCGAGGTGGTGGTGGTAGACCAGCTCCAGGCCGTACTCGTGGGCGATGGCGCCCAGGCGGTTGAGGCCCTCGGCCAGGACGGGCCATTGCTCGTCGGTGAGGACGGGCTTGTTGTCGAAGATGCAGATGTCGCGCGCCCCCTGCACGGACCCGGTCTGCTCGGACACGACGATGCGCGTGGCGCCCAAGTACTGCAGGTACTCGCAGTTGTCCCTGAACGGGGGGACGACGGCGTCGATGCCGTCGCGCACGATGAAACTGGAGAACCACTGGGCGACGATGGCCAGGCCGTGGGCGTCGGCCTTCTCCTTGACCTCCTCCTTGGGCGGGTACCAGCCGGCGACCTCGGTCCCCGCGTACCCGGTGGCGGCCAGGTCGTCGAACATGACGTCGATGGTGTTCCACTCGCCCACTTCGGGGATGTCGTCGTTGCGCCAAGCGATGGGGTGCATGCCCCAGGTGATGCCGTGGGGGTCGTGGATGGGGGTCGTGGCCATTGCAGCTCTCCTATGAGTCGCGGATTCCGGTGCCCCGCGCGCCTTCCGCGGCGCCCGGCGGTGCCTCTATTCTACCGAAGACAGGTTGATTGTCCAGACATTCGGGTGAAGTTGTTCGAGGCGAGGGCGCGGGGCGGGGGCCGCGTTTCGTGCGGGCCCGGGGCCGACCGAGTGCGCGAAGAGCGCGGAGGGCGCGACCTCCCTCGTCAAAGCGCGCCGCCCGCTGTGGGCCCGGGTCCAGCCGGGCTGGGGTTTGTGTTCCCCGCGTGGGGCCATAGACTCTGTCTATACCCTCGCGGGTGGAGCACACCGCCCGTCGTGGGGGTGTGCGGTGGAGCACACCGCCCGCTGCGGGCCCGGGTCCGGTGCTGCCGACGGCGTGTCAGAGGCGCGTGCGCAGCGATGACGAGCGCACCACCAGGGAGGGTGTCACCACGCGCGTGCGCGGGCTCTGGACCGAGGGAGTGAGGACCTGCTGCACCGTGAGGGATGCGAGGCGCGCCGGGTTCTGGTCGATGGAGGTCAGCGCGAACTCCGGGCGGGCGGCCATCGCCGTGTTGTCATAGCCCACCACCCCCAGGTCCGGCCCCATTGACCATCCGAGCTGGTAGATGGCTGCGGCGGCCTCGAGGGCGACCAGGTCGTTGAACGCGACCACCGCCGCCTCTCCGCGCCCGCACGAGTCGGTGACCGCGCTGATCGCACTGGCCGCGCCGGGTTCGGCGAGCACCTCGAAGGGAATGCCCGAGGCGGCGGCCGCAGCCCGGCAGTGCCCCAGGCGCTCATCGACGATCGCCTCGTGCGCGTCGGGCTCCGGGCCCAGGAAGAACAACCGCTGGTAGCCCTGCTCCGCCAAGTGGTCCATGACGAGGCGGGCCGCCCGCGCCTCGTCCATGCGGGTCGCCCACACACTGCCCTCGGCGAGCTCGCGGTCCAGGGTGCACACGGTGACGCGCTCGGCCAGGCCGGCCAGCGCCTCGCTGGGCAGGGAGGTCCCCGCGAAGATCAGTCCCGCGGGGCGCATCGCCACGGCCTCGTCAATGGTCTGCGACTCGATGTCCTCGGTGGAGCCCAGCTCGGAGACGAGGACCACCAGCGAGTACCCGCGCGCGCGGGCGGCCCTGCGCAGCTGCCGTGCCAGGGCGTCGAAGAACGGGTTGATCAGGTAGGGCAGGATGAGGACCAGGCGGTTCGACCGGCCCCCCGCCAATTCGGCGGCCGCGGCGTGGGGGTGGTAGTCGAGGGCGCGGGCCACCTCGAGGATGTGCGCGCGGGTGTCCTCCTTCATCCTCCCCGAACCGGACAGAGCCATGGAGACGAGGCCGCGCGACACCCCTGCGGCGCGCGCGATATCGGCCTGGGTCGTCGGTCGCGTGCGCACTGCCATCGCGTGACTTCCCTTCTGCGCGGCGCGGCGCCGTGGCCGCGCCCGAACGAATGAGGCGGGCCGGTGTGGCGGAGCGGGCCCGCACCACCGGGGCTCTGTGGGGGCGCCGGGCCCCGCCTCACCGGGGTTCCGACGGCGGTTCCGCGGGGCTGCCGGGTCCCGCCCGCCGGGGTTCCGACGGCGGTTCCGCGGGGCTGCCGGACTCCGCCCGCCGGCGGTTCTACCGGGCCCTGGGGCAGAGCGTGACGGCCCGGCCGGTGCGCGCCGACTCAGTGGCCGCCTCGGCCAGGCGCAGCGCCTCGATGGCGTCCGCGATCGAGGTGGGGGGCGTCCTGCCCTCGGCGACGGCGTCGATGAAGGCGGTGAGCTCGAGGCGGTAGGCGTCGGCGTAGCGCTGCAGGAAGAAGTCCAGGTAGGGCTCCGCGGCGTCGGTGGCCTCGCCGTTCGACAGCCGCACGGTGGTGGCGCGCACGTTGTCGGCGTTGAGGGTCCCCGTGGACCCCTGCGCCTCGAGGCGCTGGTCGTAGCCGGCGGAGCACTTGCGGTTGTTGATGATCGTCGCCACGGCGCCGTCGGCGTTCCGCAGCGTGACCACGGCCGCGTCGAAGTCCCCGGCCTCGGCGATCCCGGGGTCGAAGTTCTGCCCGAAGGCGTGGACCTCGATGATGTCGCCCAGGAAGAAGCGCGCCATGTCGAAGTCGTGGATCGTCATGTCGCGGAAGATGCCGCCGGAGACCTTCACGTACTCGACGGGAGGGGCGGCCGGGTCGCGGCTGATGATGAGCAGGTTCTCCAGGTCGCCGACGCGCCCGTCGGCCACGGCGGCCCGCAGCGCGGCGAACGACGGGTCGAAACGCCGGTTGAAACCGAACATGACGGGCGTGGTCACCGCGTCCAGCTCCTCGCGCGCCGCCTCGACGTCCGCCATGTCCAGGGCGATGGGCTTCTCGCACAGGACGGCCTTGCCCGCTTTCGCGGCGGCAAGCAGGTGGGGGATGTGCAGGGGAGTGGGGGACCCGATGATGACGGCGTCGATCGAGTCGTCGGTGAAGACGGAGTCGATGTCGGTGGTGTGGCGCGCTTCGTGGACGGCGGCGAGCTTCTCGGCGGCGTCGCCGAAGGGGTCGGCGATGAGGGCGAGGGCGGCGCCGGGGTGGGAGGCGATGGTTCGGGCGTGGACCTGGCCGATGCGGCCGGCGCCGATGACGGCGATGTTCAGCATGTCAGGACTTCCTT
>ERZ773063.1094-NODE-1094-length-16584-cov-26.822494_pt1 | contig 16584 bp, 9 predicted proteins | sample MGYA00580625_ERZ773063 | MGnify/ENA primary metagenome ERZ773063 (study PRJEB29015, sample SAMEA2738022) | human oral metagenome | biome: human oral; feature: human-associated habitat; material: dental | place: China | collected 2042 ...
GTGCGCATCACATTATGCTCCAACGGAACTTGCTCTACACCGCCGTAACACGCGCGAAGAAGGGGGTTATCCTCATTGGTGACCGTACGGCACTCTTTTCCGCCGTGAGCAATGATCGCACGCGCCGCCGCTATACACTGCTCGCAGAGCGGCTGGCGGAGAAAATTTAATGAAAAGGAGATTATAAAGTTGTTTCGTGCCGCGCATTCTTTTATTTGACCGTAAACTCTGAATTTCTTATAATAGAGAAAAGATTGATTCATTATGGAAATGGGGGGCACTTAATGGAGAAAGAATGGGAAGCCGAGGCATTAGAGGCATGGAAAAGACTGTCTATTCAAGATAACTTCATTTTTCAACGTGTTATGCAAAATGTAAAGCTCTGCAAATGGTTGTTGGAGCGAATCTTGAAAATCAAGATTCGTGAGATTCGTTATCCGGATACGGAAAAGAGCATAAGCATAAGATTGGATTCCAAAGCCGTACGACTCGATGTTTATGTAGAGGATGAAATCGGCACAGTCTATAACATCGAAATGCAGACAACAAAAGGACGTGACGGAGAACTGGCACGTCGGACGCGCTACTATCAGGGAATGATCGATATGGATCTCCTTAGAAAGGGGGTATACTATGATGACCTGCGCCAAACGTACATCATATTCATCTGCACCTTTGATCTTTTTGGTATGGATGAACGAATCTATACGTTCCAAAATAAGTGTGTGGAACAGCCGGAGCTCGAACTTGGAGATGGGACAACGAAGATATTCTTGAATGCGAAGGGGATTAAGGGGCGTGTAGATGAGGATCTGGAAGATTTCCTGCAATATGTGGATGGTAAGCCTGCGCGAAGCAGATTTACGCAGGAAATGGCACAGGAAGTCGAGAGTGTCAAGCGACAAGATGAAATGAGGCGAGAATTCGTGACCCTTTATATGGAATATCAAAAACAACGACGTGAAGGAGCTGCAGAAGGCTTTGAATTAGGGCGTCGCGAGGGACGAGAAGAAGGTATTGCTGAGGGGCGTACTGAGGGGCGTATGATTGGTACCATGCGTACAGCATTGAAATTTATGAATGCAGGAACGCCTTTGAAAACAGTTGCAAAAATAGCAGATGTGTCAGAGGAAGAATTGCGTGATTTCGCAAAAAGAAATGGAGTCTCTATTTTGTAACATGAAAAACATTAAACGTGTGTTTTTTGAACTCGAATAGTCGTATGAAAGCCGTTCATCAAAGGATGGCTTTTTTTTGGGGATATGTCTTTATTGGATAAATATTTGAAGCATAATGTTTGTTGAGATAGAAAATTATGATATAATGAAAGTGAAGCACTTAAGGAATCGCTGATAAAATGAAGTCCGTCAGATTGGCGTAGATTTTTTCGTCCGCCGAAATGCGGGCAAAAAAGATGCGTCAAGATGGCGGTGCTGAAGTTATCAGTGCTTCCTTAAATCCATTTGTACAAATGATAGGATTTTATAGAACGACTCCATTAGAGAGGAACTTACTATATGAAAATCGTAGAATCTGGGTATAAAGTTGATCTTCATATACATTCTGTTGCCTCAAGAAGCAAAGATGGTGCAAAAGTTTATTATAATACAATAGAACATATAGACACACTTATTGAAAAACTTAATGAAAATCAAGTTCATATGTGTGCTCTTACAGACCACGATGTGTTTGACTATGAGATGTATAAAAAGCTAAAAGAGACTGAGGAAGACAGTCAAACATCCATTATCAAAGTTTTTCCTGGAATTGAATTTTCAGTGGAGTTTCAAGGAGATAAAAGCGCGAAAACAGTTCATGTTATAGCAATATTTAATGATGAGGATGACAAAAAAGTTCAAGCAATTTCGGAAAAGATAATAGCTAAAGATGGGAAAATCGCCTATGATCGTGACATGGCGTTTTCTGAAGAAAAATTCTTAATGATCCTTAGAAATATTGATTTGGATACTGTGCTGATTGCCCATCAAAAAGGTAGTCTCTCAACAAAGGGAAAACCTTCTAAAAATGATGCTCGATCTGTCGGTGATGAACGCTTTCAGGAATTTATTCATACAGATTATTTTGAGGCGTTTGAATTTAAGAATAGGAAAAACGAGGTTTTCAATAAGGCTTTTCTTGAAGAAAATCACCTTACAGAGGATATTCGTTTTATCACAGGTTCCGATTGTCACGATTGGCGGGAATACCCTAAAGTTGATTCTACAGATAGTGCAGAATTTAAGTACAGCTATGTGAAATGCTTACCCGGCTTTCGAGGTCTCGTCATGGCAATAACAGATCATCGGCGTATCAAGACAGTAGATAGTTTTTTTAACCCAAATGCGACGTATACAAGTAAAATAGAGTTGTTGATAAATGGACAAAAATATGATGTCCCTCTATCGCGTGGTATTAACGTCATTATTGGTGATAATTCTATTGGAAAATCTCTGATTTTACATAAATTAACAGGTTTTCAAAAACGGGAAGAAAATTTAATAAAAAAAGCTCTTGTAGATGGATACAACGCATATCTAAAGAAGAATAAAGTTCAAATATTGACAGAAATTTTACCAGAGGAAATTTTCGCTTTTGATATGCAGGGGGAAGTCCGTGATAAATTTGAACGAGGAAAAATAAATTCAGATGATTTTTTAAGCAAGTATTATCCCGCGCCAGTAAGAGGCGATGTCTATAAAGAAAAAATACTGCATAAGCTGCAAGGCGTATATAACTTTCTTGAAATGAAATTTTCAATAGCCCAACAAGAAGTACGTCTTGGCAAGTTTCGGCTTATGGATGACGAGGGGGAACAAGCAGAAAGCTTGTCCTTTATTGGGGTTGTTCAAAAAAATAATAGCGCGGTAAAAGGGTATGATGATGTTGTTTGTGATGTGGGAACTGTCATAGAGAAGCTGAATCATATACAAGAGCCTGTATGGTTAGAGGAAGAGGATCGGAACGAAATACAGGATATTATCCGGCGTTTGAGTCGTATTTTCGTGAAATACGATCAGAAGAAAAAAATCGTGGAATTCGAGAATGAAAAAATAGGACTGTTTCAAACTGTAATAAATTCATTTCGACAGAAGTATCAAACTTCAACTACAGATGTTCAAAAAAGAAAAACACGGTTCCACGAGGATATGGATGATGTTGTAATAAATATATCTGATTTACTTCTTAAAAAATCAAATCAGATACCAATAGACATCATCATTGAGAAAGAACGGATAGATGTACAGACGGAACGTGTATACGATTATGAATTTAATAGTCGATTGAATATTACAGAAATCGGAACAGATTATTTGCAAGACCTATTTACAAGAGTCCTGAAGAAAGATAACAAGAAATCCGTTCTCGATATGACACAGTCAGAATTGGCAAGTGCACTTCCATATTTTCAAGAAAATATGGGACAAGCTCTTGAGGAGCTTAAAAACAGGATCCATCAGGAAGTGGAAAAAGATTTCGGAAATAAATATACGATCACACAAGCAGGCATGGATCGAACTGAAGAGCTTTCTGCAGGCTTTAATTCTAAAATTTATTTCGATTTACTATCTTACGAGAACCGTCATCCCGGTGTGTATATTATCGATCAGCCGGAGGATAATATCTCACAAAAAGCAATTCGAGAATATCTTCTAGATCGATTTAAAGTTATGGGGGAGAACCGGCAGGTCATCCTTGTAACACACAATCCACAATTCATTGTAAATCTTGATGCTGATAATGTTATATATTTGGGAAGAGGAAAGAATGGAATTTTTGTGCAGTCAGGTGCATTAGAATATAAAGATCAACAGTATAATATCCTTGATATCATTTCAACACATATTGAAGGCGGTCTTGATACACTAAAGAGGAGATGGAAGCGTTATGAAAAGAGTTCTTCAATATAAAGCAACAGAACACGGGTACGGATGCTTTGAGGATGAAGAACCAATCTTCGAGATTCGTACGTCTGACCTTCAATTTGACGTAAAGAAGTTCTATCAGGCATTTTATGGAGAAGGAAAAGAGTATGATGATATTGTGATAGAGAATCATTTGGCTAATGATAGAAACGCTACGAGAGTTTATGAATGTATAAAGAAAATTGTTGAAGAAGTTCGGGAGAGGTTTGTGGAACTATCTCAACAAAGCGGAGTGAGTGACAGTAAGGAGGCAGCTTCCCAAAATCCATTAGAAGATTCGCATATGATAAGCCGCTAAAGAGTAAGTTAGGAGGATCATAGTGAAATCCCTTTTTGATTTATGTAGACCACGGCAAAGTGTTTTTGATGAAGGTCAACGGGATGATGTTCTACACCTTATGAATCTCATCGATCAGAAAATTGATCCGGAGCTCTTTTTCTCTGAAAATTATGTAACTGAGGGAATGAAAGAGCTATTGGATGTATCGTTTAAGCGTTTTATGAGAAAGGGGGCAACAGGGCTCATCAAGCTGACACAAGCAATGGGTGGTGGTAAGACACATAATATGATTGCACTTGGACTTCTCGCCATGTACCCTGCATACCGCGAGCAACTCCTTTCATATCCGGAGGATTATCGCAAACTGGGATCTGTTCGTGTCGTTGCATTTAATGGGCGCAACTCGGACGCGGAGTTCGGTATTTGGGGAGAAATTGCAGAGCAACTCAACAAGAAAGCGTTATTCAATCGATATTATACACCACTTCAAGCTCCCGGTGAGGAGGCATGGATTAACTTGCTGCAGGGTGATCCTCTGCTAATTTTACTTGATGAACTCCCCCCATATTTGGAAAATGCGAAATCCATTACCGTTGGTAATTCAGATCTATCGGTTGTGACAGCCACGGCGCTTTCCAATTTGTTCTCCGCACTTGGGAAAGAGGAACTGTCAAATGTATGCATTGTGCTTTCTGATTTGGAAGCGACCTATGAGAGTGGAAGTGCATTGATACGCAGTTCCTTCAAAAATCTCTCGAATGAGGTCAATCGAACGAGTTGTAACATCGAGCCGGTTGGAAGTGCATCCGACGAAATCTACCATATTTTGCGTAAACGACTCTTCGATGAACTGCCGACGAAAGAGGAGATTAACGAGGTAGCCGTCGCATATCAAAAGGCTGTATTGGAAGCAAAGCAGATGGGGTATACGAATGATTCACCGGAGCAGATATACGTCGGTATCAAGGAGGCGTACCCGTTTCATCCTTTGATGCGAAATCTCTATGCACGGTTCAAAGAGAATCCTGGGTTTCAGCAGACGCGGGGCCTGATACGCCTCATGCGTCGGATTGTAGCGGGACTTTATCAGGACAATGCAGAACTGGCACACGCTCAGTACCTTGTCCATGTATATGATTTCAATTTGAATGATCGTGGTATGAGAGGAGAGCTTCAGTCTATCAAGTCTTCTTTGACACAGGCGATGGCAACTGATATTGCAGCGAAAGGAAAGGCTTTTGCGGAGCAGATCGATCAACAGAATCAGAACTGTAATGCCTCGGATGCGGCAAAATTGATCCTGGCGGCATCCCTTGCCGATGTTCCAAATCCCCTGCTGGGGCTTACTCCGTACGAGATTGTAGGCGGTCTGTGTGCACCGGGGCGTGATACTGCACAGCTGAAACGTGCCTTGGATGATTTCAGTATGAAATCATGGTATCTGCAGCAGGATAAAAAGGGGCGTCTTTTTTTCCAGAATACGCGAAATATGATAGCTGAAATGCAGTCCCTGACTGATAGTTATAGCAATGAGGATATCAGAGCGACCACACTGAAAAAATTCTTAGAGCGATGTTTTTCTCCTCAGATTGGAGATTGCTATCAGAGTCTGACAATATTTCCAGCTGCGGATGAGATTCATCTGGAACGGGAAAAAGTTACACTTGTTCTTTTTGAACCACATGAGGGGCAGCGTATTCACCCAGATTTGCAGGGCTTCTATGAACAGACACGGTATAAGAATCGTGTCATGTTTTTATCCGGCGGACGTGATATAATGACACGCCTCTATAGCGCAGCAAAGGAGTTAAAAGCGATTGAGCAAATACTCCATAACCTTAAAAATGAATCTAATACTGCGGAAGATAATCCCCAATATCAGCTTGCAAAAGATACACGCGTCAAAAAAATCAATGCTGTTTTGAGTGCATCGCGTGAAACATTTGTAAAACTCTACTTTCCCATGAGGGATAAACTTCAAGAAGCCGACTTTATGATGGAGTTTAAGGATAATGAATACAGCGGTGAAGATCAAATTCGTAAACTTTTAATGGAAAAACGAAAGTTTACAAGAGAAGTACCATCTGATACAATGCGGGACAAATGTGAGAAACGCCTGTTTACGCGTAAGGAGATGATGAAGAGCGAACTGCGTGATCGTGCTGCTATGGAAGTATCATGGCAATGGTATCACCCACGGATGCTTGACGATCTCGTGCAGTACTGTATTTCTCATGATGATTGGCGTATGAACGGGGATCACATTGAAAAAGGTCCGTTCGCCAAAGAACCGACCAGTCTTGCTGTCGATCTGCGCAGCGATGCGTATGAGACGGGAGCTGTCGTTTTGAAGATTGTACCACGGTATGGAGATCGTGTATTTTATGAGAAAGGGAGGACTGTTTCGGAAGAATCGTCTATCATCGGTGATTTGAACCATTTTGAAACAGCGGCATTGGAACTCTCTTTTCTATGTATGGACACGTCCGGTGAACATCCTACGGGGGATGTGGTCATTTGGAAGCGTCCAATCCACATCAAACATAAGATGATTACTTTGGAAAACGGAATACAGGTCACTTTGGAAGCACCGTACGGTGTAAAGCTTCGTTATACGCTTGATGAGACGGAACCAAACGAGAATGGCTTTGTATATAACGCCCCATTTTTCATATCTGATGATATCAAGATGATTCGAGTCGTCGCTATCGCAGGCGGAGAGTGCCGAGCCAGCGAATCCATCCCAGTTGAGTATCATGCAAAGAAGACACTCTCAATTCATGACAACGTGCCTCTTGTATTGGATCGTAAGGTGCGTGCATCGGACACACAATCCTGTTATCGGGAATTAACCCTGATGAACAAATTTGATATTCGCGCTCAAGGCGTCAATTTTGTTCTAAGCATTTTAGATGACTATGCGAGTGACAGCTATATTGAGCTGAATGTCGGTGGCAGGACGAATATTGTCACGGCTGCCTCCCTTGAAACAACGATTGCAAATTTGCGGGAGGTCTTTGCTTCAGACAGGGATGTCAGTATTCAGATGGAAATTTCTGCGCTGTATTTCCCGACCGGACGCGCTTTTTATGATTACAATAATGCAAAAGGGATCGGATTGGATGATTACGGGCAGGGAGAAATAAAACAGGATGCGTAAAGCAGAGAGCATCGGATTTGGTTTTTTTCCGGAGGAGAGCCAACATCATTTTTTAGCAGTACGCAAGCAAAAAGAAAATAAAATAGTTCTTTTTGAGCGCTTCGTATGGCAGATGAATGTCGTACGTCAGATCATTGACCCCTATACGGATCGGGCGAAGGCAGAATTGACTGTGCACAAGTGGGAACTGCTTCAGGAGGTCGTACGCACAGAGTTTAATCGCCGTTTGCAGAGGAAAAAGACTGCAAGAGGGCAGTTTCTTGTTCAGCAAACCGCATTCGGTGAGCTGTTTGGAAAGGAACTCATGGTGTTGGTTTGGGCGATTGAGGAATGTGATATTGAGAACATCCCGCGTGCACTTCGCAACTGGCTTGGACTGCAGCCGGAGGAGCGGTGGTGGCTCTTTACCATGACCAATGCAGCGACGGGTGGGATCGACGATCATTTTGGGTGGCGTAAAGCGTTGCGCTATGCACTGACCGAAAATCCTATCAGCGATCAGCGGCAGGCGTCTCTTTTTTCTTTTTCATCCGATGATGTGAGAGGAGGAGAGGTATGACAGAACCGTCGTTTATCGAAGTCCAGCTGCCTATTTCAAAGCTAAGTAAGGAAAGCTATAAGGAACGGAAAGCGGTTCAAAGTCAGACCCTGACAGGTCTCGGGAAGTGGTGGGGGCGTAAGCCGCTCATCCTTGTGCGGGCGGCAATTTTGGGGCTTTTGATGCCTTCCTCGAAGAATCCTGACCGGGATCGTGAGATCTTTCTCAAGATCCTTATGATGGATGAGAACGGTCTGAATGCACGTAAGAGTAAGAACCTCGGAGCAAAGGATATTGCCCCCTATCTCACCGGTGCAGAAAAAAGAAAATTTTTTGAACGGGATTCTTCAGGAGAGCCAAAGTTAAAATTTCCAAGAGGAATGACGCGTGAAGACCGTGAAAAAGTCGAGTCTTTGGCATGGGGGCGTATGACCTATGACCAGAAGCTGGTCTACTGCCGCCGTCCGGAGGAGATAGAACTCACTGACATAGCGCAGTGGCAAGAGATCAACGCCCATCTGGGGACAGAGGCACATTCACTGCAGGAGCTTTTTCGCCAGCTTGGCATCAAGCGATTTGGGCATCCGGCAGTAGTGGGGGACTGTTTCTGCGGCGGCGGATCGATCCCCTATGAGGCGGCACGATGCGGCTGTGATGTCTATGCTTCGGATCTAAATCCCGTCAGTGGACTTTTGACAAAGGCGGGACTTCTTTTGGGGCGGATGACATCGGCAGAGTCTGAGGAGCTGGAGTGCTTCCAGCGACGTGTTTTTCATGCAGTCGATCAAAAAGTCAGAGCAATGGGTGTGGAGACCAATGAAGCCGGAGATCGTGGCAATATCTATCTCTACTGCACAGAGCTCACCTGCCCGGAATGCAGCTGGGATATTCCCGTAGCCTCCTCATGGGTTGTTGGTGTCGGGAGCCGCACCGTTGCCATACTGCACGAAAATCCCACAGAGCAAAATTTCTTCATAGAAATTCAGAGCGGTGTGGATGATGCCGTCCTTGCTCATGCAAAGGAATCAGCGACCGTGAGCGGAGAGTATATCCATTGCCCGCATTGCCACCGACAAACGCCGACGAAGTACATCCGTCGTTTGGGACGAGCTGAAAATGCGGGGTTGCGCCGATGGCAGCAGCATGAGTTTCGCCCGCGCCCAAATGATGTGCTGCGGGAGCGCCTTTACTGTATCCGCTATGAGCGTACAACCTCGGATGCAAAGGGGAATCTGCGGACGGAGCGCTACTATCAGGCACCTGATACGCATGATCTGTATCGGGAGCAAATCGTGGAGGGCTTTCTCGCAGAACATATTGTCGCATGGCAGGAGAAGGGCTATATTCCCTCCGACGAGATTATAGACGGTGATGAAACCGCGCGACTTTATCGGGAAAAAGGCTGGAAATACTGGCATCAGCTCTTTTTGCCGCGGCAGCTATTACTCCATGGGCTGCTGTTGGAGACAATCGATACGATGGCGGAAAATGATCTGCAGCGTATGATCGGTCTACTCAGTATCAATCGCTGCGCGAATTGGAACAGTAAACTTTGCGGTTGGGGCGTCGGGCAGGCGCGTGAGTCGATGGCGCAGACCTTCTACAATCAGGCGCTCAATACGCTCTGGGAGGAGACGGCGCGCGGATTATCCATGCTTGCAGGAGACTATCAGATTCCGCTCGCACGTGTGCGCTTTCCTCGTGCGACCGATATCTCTGCCGAGGTCGTATTGAGTGATGCACGCTCCATGACACGCATCTGTGATCTCTGGATGACAGATCCTCCGTATGCGGATGCGGTCAACTATCATGAGTTGTCGGAGTTTTTCCTTGCATGGGACAAAAAACAGCTGGCACGTCTCTTCCCCCATTCGTATACGGATTCCAAGCGTGTGCTTGCCGTGCGTGGAAGGGATGATGATTTCAATCGTGCGATGATCGACATCTACAAAAACATGGCCGCCCATATGCCGGACGATGGAATGCAGATCATCATGTTCACGCATCAGGATGTCGGTGTTTGGGCGGATTTGGCTCTCGTCGTATGGTCGGCAGGTCTGCAGGTAACGGCGGCATGGAATATTATTACTGAGACCGATGCAAGCGGACTAAAGAATGGGAACTATGTCAAAGGAACTGTTCTGCTCGTCCTTCGAAAACAGAAGGGCGCGGAAACAGCATACTTGGATGAGCTGCAGCCGGATATTGAGGACGAGGTGAAACGCCAGGTTCGTAGTATGCAGGAGCTAGATGATAAAGAAGAACCAAACTTTAGCGATGCTGATTATATTCTTGCCGCATATGCTGCGGCACTCAAGGTTCTGACCTCGGTACGTAAAATCGAGGACGTTGATCTGAACTATGAGCTGACACGCCGTCGAACAGAAGGGGGTACATCTCCTGTTGTTCAGCTGATCGAAGCGGCAAAAAAGATTGCTTACGATCAGCTTATTCCGCGCACATTTGATCACTTCATATGGCGGATGATGGAGCCGGCAGAACGCTTCTACATCAAGGGTCTGGAAGCTGAGATGAACGGTGTCTATCAGATGGCTGCCTATCAGGAACTTGCACGCGGCTTTGGCATCGTGGACTATAAGTCTCTGATGAAAGAGACGAAAGCAAATGCTGCGCGGCTGCGCAGCGGAGCTGAGTGGGGACGGCGCGGTTTGGAGAGTGATGGCTTCGGACGGTCGCTCCTGCGAAAGATCCTTATGTCACTCTATATTGCGACGAAAAACGAGGAAAGTACACCATACGAAGCAAAGGCATATTTGCGCACAGAGGTAGGAGATTATTGGAATCAGCGGGGACGAATTCAGGAGATTTTACAGTTCATTGCAATATGCTCGCAACTTGGCAATATGCAGCATTGGCATAAGGAAGCCGATGCCGCACGTGTCCTGAAGGAACTGGTTGCAACGGATGGGATTTGATGGGGTGTCGGTGAGATGGAGCGATATTCATCACGCAGATCAAAATTAGATAGGGATTTCCTGTCCAAAAAATTGGCACAGGCAAAGAGCTACGATCGAATCGCCGGGTATTTCAGCTCCTCCATCATGGAGGTAGCAGGAGAACATATCGAACAGGTCTCAGGAAAGGTTCGCGTGCTCTGCAATTCCTCTGTTGAACAACAGGATATTATGACTGCCAAGGCGGCGGAGCAAGCACAGCAGAGAGAGTGGTGCGCGCTCAAACCGGAGAAGATATTTCAGACCAATACACCTCGCCTTGAAAAGCTGTATACACTCATCAAAAGTGGAAAACTCGAAGTAAAAGTAGTTCCCAATGATGTCTTCGGATTGATTCACGGCAAAGCGGGGGTGATTACCTACATCGATGACAGTAAGACCGCATTTCTGGGAAGTATCAATGAGACGTATGCCGCATGGAAGATGAACTATGAGCTTCTGTGGGAAGACGATTCGGAAGATGCTGTGCGTTGGGTACAGGAGGAGTTTGATTACTTTTGGCATCATCCTGCGGCAGTGCCGCTTGCCTCATTCGTGGTGGAGGATATCAAACGAATTACCAATCGTATTGTTACACCCCATATAGAGGATTGGAAGGCTGACGCCAAACCTGCTGAGGTTGTGGTGGAATCTCCCGTGTATCGGCAGGAACTTGGTCTGTGGGAGCATCAAAAAGCATTCATTCAGCAGGTGTTTCACGATCATAAAAAGCATGGCGCACGCTATGTTTTGGCGGATCAGGTTGGGCTTGGAAAGACGGTTCAGCTGGCGATGAGTGCGCAGCTGATGGCTCTTTACGGAGAAGATCCTGTTTTGATATTAGCCCCCAAAACCCTTCTGTCTCAGTGGCAGGATGAAATGATGACATTGCTCGCCCTTCCTTCTGCTATTTGGTTGGGGAAATGCTGGCAGGATGAAAATGGTGTAGTTTATCCGGAGACGGATGATATCCGAAAATGTCCGCGAAGAGTTGGAATCATCTCACAAGGGCTCATTGTCAACGGGCGCGAGGAACTGCATGAACAACTTTTGAAGCAGAAGTTTGAATGTGTTATTGTCGATGAGGCACATCGTGCCAGACGTACAAATTTAGGCGATGGGAAAGAGGAGGATTCTCCGAAGCCGAATAATCTGATGCGTTTCTTGTTAAAGATTTCTCTGCAGACAAAGAGTATGTTGCTTGCGACAGCAACGCCCGTTCAGATGTATCCGATTGAGGCGTGGGATTTGCTTAACATTCTCTCTCAAAAAGACGACAGTGTTTTGGGAAGTCCATATAGTATGTGGCGTACGCAACGAAAACGTGCACTGGATTTTGTTACGGGAAAAGAATCTCCTGATATGACGATGGAGGGGCTGCGAGAGCAGGGCGAGTGGCTTCGCAATCCTCTTCCCCCGACATCGGAAGATCCTATAACATTTGGTCAGCTCCGACGTGTGCTTCGTTGCAGTGATGATGAGTTTGTTGTCTCAGCGGATACCTATGATGCGATATTGTCTCATAATCCGCCCGCGCGGGATCGGGTTCATCGTATTCTGCAAAACGGCTTCATCATCCATTATAATCCGTTTATTCGCCATATCATTCGCCGTACACGTTCCTTTTTGGAGAGTGCGGGACAGTTGCCTAAAATCGATGTTATTCTCTATGGGGAAAACGATGAGGAATCCATTCCGCTCTTTGGATACCTAAAGGAGGCATATACCCTGTCGGAGGTCTTCTGTCAGTCGTTGGCACAGCGAATCAAAGGCGGTGGATTCATCAAAACGATGCTGCTAAAGCGCATGGGCAGCAGTATGCTGGCAGGCAGAAAAACGGCAGAGAAGATGCTTGCATGGGGCGAGTCATCTGAACTATTTACGGATGATGAGGATGAATACGATGAAACACAACAAGATTCTACTGGCACCCGTAAAGAGACACTGCAAAAAATTCAGTCTCTGACAGGCACGGAACGTGAGGTTCTTAAGAAGCTGATACAGCTTCTTGATGCACATGTAGAGGATGATCCGAAGTATGAGTTGCTTATCGATATATTGCTAAATCGAGGATTTGCAAATCGAGGCTGCATTATCTTTTCGCAGTATTTCGATACGATCTCATGGTTTGCGGAACGTCTATCTGCAAAAGAAGAATTTTCCGGTGAATACATCGGGCTCTATGCAGGAAGTAATAGATCTGGAATTTATGAGCGTGGCATATTCCATCGTGAGTCAAAAGACGTCATCAAGAAAATGGTTCGTGAACATAAAATACATATTTTAATGGGGACAGATGCAGCTTCGGAGGGGCTAAATCTGCAAACTTTGGGAAGTCTTATCAATCTTGACTTGCCGTGGAATCCAACCCGCCTGGAGCAGCGAAAAGGACGTATTCAGAGAATTGGTCAAATCTATAAAGAAATTTACATCTATAATATGCGTTACAGAGGATCTGTTGAAGATCGTGTCCACGCCCTTTTGTCAAGACGGTTGCAGGAAATCAGCAATATGTTTGGGCAACTTCCGGATGTTTTACAGGATGTATGGATTGAGGTCGCGCTTAACAATGAAGAAGCTGCACGTAAGATCATTGATGAAGTTCCAACCCGGCATCCGTTTGAGTTGCGGTATGCCGACCAATCAGTGAGACATATTGATTGGGAAAGCTGTTCAACTGTTTTGGATGAGGTAGAGAAACGAAAGTTTTTGATAAAAGGATGGGATAAGTTGAGGTAATCTTTGTCATATTTCAAGTGGACTTGAAATATATATGTGTATTTTCCTCGGGCAGTTGATTTTTGCGGCTGAAAACAGTATAATGAGGAAAAATAAAGGGAGCATGGTATCTATGCTTCCCACATATCACCTTTTAAGAGGTCCTGTGAGGCCTTAAGGGAGTTTTCAATGAAACACACGACACCATCCGTCTATCCAATTTTAGAATGTAAAGCTTTCTTATGCCTTCCTTTTGGCATGGGAAAGCTTTTTTGTTAGTGTAAGGAAAGGGGATGCACATGAGTCAGGAGTTATCACTCAAGGGACGTGATGTTCTTGCGCTCGAAGATTTTTCGGCGGAGGAGATTCGTCTGATCCTGAACACGGCGCGCGAGATGAAGAACATTGTCGGCCGCGATATCAAGAAGGTGCCGGCACTTAGGGGAAAGGCGATTGTCACGCTGTTTTACGAGCCGAGCACACGCACGCGTACATCGTTTGAGCTCGCAGGAAAGTACCTCGGCGCGGATGTCGTGAATATCACGGCAAGTGCGTCCAGTGTCGTCAAGGGCGAGAGTCTGCGTGATACGCTCTATACGATCGAGGCGATGGGGACGGACGCGATTGTCATGCGCCACAAGGCGGAGGGCGCTGCCGCATATGCTGCCGATGCTGTTTCTCCCGTGATTATCAACGCGGGTGACGGCGCACACGCACATCCCTCGCAGGGGCTGCTCAACCTCTATACCATCGAGGAGAACAAGGGGAAGCTTGCGGGGCTGAAGGTTGCCATTCTCGGGGATGTGCTGCACAGCCGCGTTGCGCGTTCGGATATACAGGGAATGCGTAAGATGGGCATGGATGTGCATATCGCGGGGCCGCGCCCTCTCCTGCCACGCTTTCTGCATGAGGAGGAGGGGATCACCATCCATGACCGCATCGAGGATGCGGTCGAGGGGGCAGATGTGATCGAGGTGCTGCGCATCCAGCTTGAGCGCATGAAGGGTGGACTGTTCCCGTCAACGCGTGAATATGCACGCATCTACGGGCTGAATGAGGAACGTCTGGCACTTGCGAACGACGCGCTCGTCCTTCACCCCGGCCCCATGAATAAGGGGTGGGAAATCTCGGAGTCTGTCGCCTATGGCGTACAGTCGCGGATTCAGGAGGAAGTGAAAAACGGGGTTGCCATCCGCATGGCACTCTTCACCTTGGTGCTGATGGGAGGGAAAGCCTGATGAGCGCATTGATTTTGAAGGGCGGTCGGGTGATCGATCCCGCCGCACAGCGGGATGAAATCTGTGATGTCCTCATTGAGGACGGTGTCATCCGTCAGGTTGGAAAAGATCTATCTGCGGGCGGTGCCGAGGTCTATGACGCGAGAGGCAAGATCGTCACCCCGGGGTTCATCGATATGCACACGCATCTCCGTGAGCCGGGGCAGGAGGCGAAGGAGGACTTTGCCTCCGGTTCGCGTGCAGGTGCAGCGGGCGGCTATACGACGATTGCAACGATGCCGAACACGCGCCCCGTGGTGGATGATGCGGCGCTTGTCACGAGCCTCATCAAGCGAGCAGAGGATGCTGCCGTCATCCACATCCGCATCATCGGTGCGGTGACGAAGAATCAAGAGGGCAAGGAGCTCGCCGAGCTCGGTGACATGGTCGAGGCGGGGGCGGTTGCGTTCTCGGACGACGGTCATTATGATCCGTCGGCGAAGGTGCTGCTCAGTGCCTACGACTACCTTGTTCCGTTCGACAAGGCGATCATCAATCACGAGGAGGACACATCCCTCGTCGAGGACGGCGCAATGAACGAGGGTCATCGCAGTGCGATGCTTGGGATCAAGGGGCGTCCGATCGTGGCGGAGGACATTGCCGTTGCACGCGATGTCATGCTTGCAGAGTATGCGGGTGCGCACGTACACGTCGCACATATCAGTTCGGGACGTGCGGTACAGCTGGTTCGTGAGGCAAAGGCACGCGGCGTGCGTGCGACAACGGAGGTCACACCGCATCATCTGACGATGACGGATGAATGCGTCGACCCACGTGACAGTTCGACGAAGGTTAACCCGCCTCTGCGTACGGCAAAGGATGTTGAGGCGATGGTCGCAGGGCTGCTCGACGGCACGATTGAGATGGTTGTTACCGATCACTCGCCGCACGCGCCCGAGGAGAAAGATCGTGAGTACATCTATGCACCGAGTGGCTTCCCGGGGCTTGAGACGGCACTCGGTGTACTGCTGACCGACCTTGTTCACACAGGGAAAGTCCCGCTCGCGACACTGATCGAGCGCATGACCTACGGACCCTCGCGTGTATTCAAACTAAATGCGGGAACGCTCGGTGAGGGGGCTCCTGCCGATATCACGGTAATCGACCCTGAACTGCAATGGACAGTCGATGTGAATAAATTTTATACACGGGGTAGACACTCCCCGTTCAACGGACGGCAGCTCAAGGGGAAAGCGGTACTCACTGTGGTCGATGGTAAAATTGTTATGAAGGATGGGGTCATAGTAGTATGAACGGAAAACTGATACTGGAGGACGGTTCGATTTACACGGGCGAACTGCTTCACGGTGACACAAAAGCCGTGGGTGAGGTCGTATTTACCACGACGATGACGGGATATCAGGAGAGCCTGACCGATCCTTCCTTTTGTGGGCAGATTTTAACGATGACATACCCATTGATCGGAAACTACGGCACAGCGGCGAAGTTCATGCAGTCGCGCAAGTCCTTTGTGCGCGGCTTTGTCATCGGCGAACTCTGTGATGCGCCAAACAACTGGCAGTTAGAGGGTAGCTTGGCGGACTTCTTGACCGAGAACAATATACCATGCCTTTACAATGTAGATACACGTGCCATCACACGTCACATCCGCTCTGCGGGTGCCATGAAGGGAGTAATCGTTCCCGCAGATCTGGGGGAGCGCGAGATTGCAGCATTGCAGGCGGAGGAACTTCCGCGCAACGTCGTGGAGATCGTTACGACCCCCGAGGTCTA
>ERZ773063.1096-NODE-1096-length-16554-cov-20.555246_pt1 | contig 16554 bp, 15 predicted proteins | sample MGYA00580625_ERZ773063 | MGnify/ENA primary metagenome ERZ773063 (study PRJEB29015, sample SAMEA2738022) | human oral metagenome | biome: human oral; feature: human-associated habitat; material: dental | place: China | collected 2042 ...
GCTCGGCAACAACGTCAACAACAAGCTCGGCTACGTCTCCAACGCCCTCAAGTAGCGGCAGCGGGACGGGGCAACCGGGGCCCCGCGCGGCGGGGCCCGAGAACACAAGGAGGAAGCATGAAGGACATGGTATCTTGGCTCGCCGACGAGGAGAGCGGACAGGGCCTGGTTGAGTACGCGCTGATCCTCGCGCTCATCGCGATCATCGTCATCGTCGTCCTGTCGCTGCTCGGCAACAACGTCAACAACAAGCTCGGCTACGTCTCCAACGCCCTCAAGTAGGTTTGTAGTATAATAGACTGGCAATGATTAATTCGGCCGGACAGTCTATAACGGCTGTTCGGCCATGTTTCTGTAGGAGATAGGATTCTCGCATGAACTTACCATTTACATCGTCTGGGTCGTATGAAGACCGAACATCGAGGACGCGCCTGTTCGCTGTAGTGGTAGGTGTGCTTCTTGTGGCCGTATTGGGTTATGTTCTGGTATCGGGCAATCTGTTTGGTGGAGGTGGAGCGCCCGCAAAACAGAAGATCGTTGTCGCAAAGCAGGCGATTCCAGCCTATACCGCCATTACGACTGATATGGTTGAAACGACCGAGGTGACCTCAGCACCTCATCTGGCCGGCGCCGCAGACAATCCACAGGCGATCGTGGGTTCAATTTCTCAGACGCCTATCGGAGCGGGGCAGATAGTATACAAGAATCAGATCTCACGAATAGATCTCATTGCCGGTGGCAACCCGCTATTTATGACCTTACAGAATGGTCAACGCGCAATGAGCCTTAGGGTCGATGACGTTACGGGCGTCGCTAACCTCCTGAGAGTGGGTAACAGGGTAGATATCATTGTGGTCTACAATGGCAATGAGGGCACTGCTGACACGCACGGGCTTGCTACGACGGTCCTGCAGAATGTGCCGATCTTGGCAATAGGGAAGCAATATGAGAGTACCCCAGGCACTCCTGCTCCTACTGCGAGTACGTCTGATGGGTCAAGCAATTCGACTAACAAAGACAAGGGAAGTTCTGGCGATCAGAGCTCCTCTAGCAGCTCCTCCTCTAGTTCTGATCAAACGACTGAGTATAATGTCGTTACGTTCCAGCTCACATCTTTGAAGGAAGCTGAGAAGCTTGCACTGGCTATGAACCTCAAGGACGCAAAGCTTTATCTGACGCTTCGCTCGCAAGATGATAACGAGATTGGTCAAGCGCAGACCATCAACTCGACCGAGATCCTTGGCTAAGGAGAAGGGTAGGTAAGACCAATGGCAATCAATGTCTTTCTCTTTGGACAGAGCTCAGAGCGTGAGGGAATCCTCATGTCCTCCTTTAGACCAGAGGACGGGTTCAAGATCGTTGGAGGTACAGAAAAGGAAGGCGATGTCATAGGCGCCATTGATACCTTGCGGGTGAGGATCCTTGCGCTCTACGTCGATGGATCGGACGCGGTGTTTCGTGTCGCGCAGCAAGTGTATGCGCTGCGCCCGAAGGTCATTGTTATTGCCATAGTGAAGCAAGGTCTTACTGAGGACCAGATACGAGGTTTACTATCCTGTGGAATCAGCGGGTCCTTCCTAGAGGACAGCCCGCATGCTGCGATAGTGGATGGCATACGTCGTTCCGTTTCCATTGAGACGGGACGCATCGATGCGATCACTGGGTCAAGCGCAATCGCAGATACGAAGTACATTTCGTTCGTGTCTGCAAAGGGCGGTATTGGATGCACTACCTTCATGTCGAGCTTGGCGGTTGATCTCGCGCGCCAAGGGAACAAGGTGCTCGTAATAGACCTCGATTTGCAGTATGGCGATGCGGGTATCTTCTTTGGAATTGACTCACGGATGAACTTGGGCGAGTTACTTCAGGAGCGTGTCAGCCCGACCATTGATGATATCCGCCAATATGTTGCCATTCACGATTCGGGCGTGAATATCCTCTGTAGCCCGTGTAGTCCAGAGATCGCGGAAAAGATCGGAAGCTCGCAGATCGATAGGCTTTTGTCAGCTGTACGCAGCTACTATGACTTTGTCCTCATCGATACGGGCACAATCTTTGATGACATCATGATTACGGTTTGCGAGCAGTCCACCTATGTCGTGGTTTGTGCAAGGCCCGATATCTCAGTCCTCAGGCATACGAAGAGACTTTTCTCCCTACTGCATTCGCTTAATCAGTCTGATAAGATCCGTCTTTTGGTTACCTTCTATGATCCAAGGGGCAGAATCAAGATTCCTGACGTTGAAAAGGTCTTTGGGACGCGGGTATGGGCTAGCATGCCATATGACTACCAACTTGCCTCGGCGGCAGTCAATAGGGGTATACCTGTTTCTCTTGCCGCACCAAGATCTGGAATCGCACAGGCGAGCGGCATGTTGGCGAGCCAGCTTTCTGGCTCACAGCAAAGGCCGATGGGGGGAGCAGGTGCTGGTGCAATGCCCATGAATGGCATGCCTGCGGGTATGCCCATGCCAGGGCAGCAGAAGCAACCAAAAGAGCGTAAGCCGTTGTTTAACATATCCTTTGGTAAGAAGAAGGGACAGTAAATGAGTCTTGAGGAGCGTCTAAATCGCGCACGTGGTGCACGAGGCACCTCTTCTGTGGTTGTGCAGGCCCCTACTTCGTCACAGCAGTCGCAGGGAGTGGGCGAGGGGGCATCTCGCACCGTCACACGCCCTCAGGCTGCGGCACGGCGTGTGGCTGCCAGTTCGGCAGGCATGGTAGCCCCAGCTGCCTCAACAAGTCGCTATGCTGATCTGAGAAGAAACCTCCAGGCAAAAGTCATCGAGGAGATCAATGCCACCATTGGGGACGCGGCAGATCATGAGGCGGAGCTTGATGACCTTATTCGTCAGGTCGTTTTTGAGGAGGCTGCTGAGGTCCCACGCTCCGATAGAGAGGTCCTCATACAGGAGATCCATAATGAAGTTATTGGTCTTGGTCCACTAGAGGGACTTATGGCAGACCCTAAGATTACCGAAATTATGGTCAACGGGGCGAAGGACGTCTATATCGAACGTGATGGACGCATCGCAAAGACTAATGTGACCTTTGAGAACGATGACCATGTGCTGAGGATTCTTGACCGCATCGTCTCTCGTATAGGCAGGCATGTGGATGAGGCGAGTCCTTTGGTTGACGCGCGTTTGGAGGATGGCTCGCGTGTCAACGCCGTCATCCGTCCTGTTGCCATCAAGGGTCCGTCCATCACGATTCGACGCTTTAGTTCCGCGCCTCTTCAAATCGCCGATCTTATGGAGCATGGATCTCTCTCATACTCAATGTCTTCGTTTCTTGAGGCGTGTATTTTGGGCAAGGCTAATGTCATCGTGTCCGGAGGTACTGGTTCCGGTAAGACCACGCTCCTTAACATCTTGTCTGCGTTCATCCCTGACGAGGAACGTATTGTGACCATTGAGGATGCTGCTGAGCTTCAACTTGAGCAAAACGATGTGGTCACGCTTGAGGCCCGTCCCGCAAACTCGGAGGGAAGGGGTCGTATCTCTATTCGTGACCTCGTGAGGAACTCTCTGCGTATGCGTCCTGACCGCATTATCGTAGGCGAGGTTCGTTCTGCCGAGACCCTCGACATGCTTCAGGCTATGAATACTGGTCATGAGGGTTCGCTTACCACCGTTCATGCTAACTCTCCGCGAGATGCCATGTCACGTCTTGAGACCATGGTTCTCATGGGTGGTATCGAACTTCCCGTCAAGGCGATTCGCGACCAGATCAGTTCCGCCCTTGACATTGTTGTGCAACAGGCAAGGTTTAGGGACGGTTCTCGTAAGATCGTAAGCATTAGTGAAGTTGTTGGTATGGAGGGTAGTACCATTACTTTGCAGGATATTTTTATCTATCAGCAAGAAGGTCTTGATGCCAAGGGACGGGTAAAGGGTGCTTTTAAGGCCACGGGGATTCGTCCACATATTCTCAAAAAATTTAACGAGATGGGTGTCTTCGTGCGTGATGAGTGGTTCTCGTAGGAAGAAGAGCGGGTATACGTTATGGGTATCATCTTAGTGCTTTTGATTTTAGGAGTTCTTCTTGCCGTTATTCTTGCCTCGCAGTCTAACAATGGGGGTGAGCTGAGTAAGCGCCTGCAGGAGATCGAGTATCTTGAGACTGCTGAGAGGCAATCTGGTCGCGACCAAGCTCGTAGAGGTCGGCGGGGCGCAGCTGGGTCAGATAACGATGCCATGAGTCAGTTCCTCGCAAAGATATATGTTCCTTCTCGACTTCGAACTGGGATACAGCGAGCAGGAGTTGATTTGCGGCCGGAGGAGTTCTCCCTTATGTGGGTCAGCGCCGTGATGGTACCTTCTTTTCTTGTGTACCTCTTTACGAGCAATATCATCTTTTCTCTTGCGCTTGCTATGCTCGGTGCGATTGCACCGCCCTTTTACCTTCACTTTATGACGAATAGAAGGTTGGAGACTTTTTCATCTCAGTTGGGTGATGCACTCCAGCTCATCTCTAATGGCTTGAAGGCAGGTTTTTCTTTTGAGCAGGCACTTGTTTCTGTCCGTACGGATATGGTTCCTCCGATTTCGATAGAGTTTGGTCGAGCTATAAACGAGATGAACTATGGTATGTCCTTGGAGGATGCACTTACTGGCGTGACGGTGCGTATGGATAGTAGCGATATGAAGCTTCTGACCTCTGCTGTCATGATCCAGCGAAAGACAGGTGGCAACCTCGCCACTATCTTGGATAATCTTGCGTTGACCATTCGTGAGCGTATTAAGCTTAAGAATAAGATTAAAACGCTTACAGCCCAAGGCAGGGCTTCTGGATTTGTCCTTGGTTCTATACCTATATTTCTTTTCTTTGCTGTATCTTGGATTAATCCTGGTTACATGTCAGTTTTTTATACAACAACTTTAGGTGTGATCATAATCGTCGTTGCGCTATTGCTTGAGGTCCTAGCTTTTGTGATCATTAACAACATGACAAAACTTGTCTAGGCCTGAGGGGCTCTTTCTATGAATGCCAGAATATTTATTCTACTTGCTGTTCCTGTAATCTATCTTTTCTTTTTTATTACCCTCATGCAGAAGCTCGGGTCGGGGGATAGAGTTGCAGTGCGACTGAAGTCCATTGAGGAGCTGGATATTCTGGGAATTGCCATTCCAGAGGAGGAGCTCAACCCGCCCTCGTTCCTCGATCGTGTCATCAAGCCCCACTTGGAGGGCGTTTCGAAGGCCATTAGTTCGAATATCCCGATTGATGAGGAAACTCAGGGTGCGCTTGCCATGAGTTTGAAGCTCGCTGGCATGAACATGAGTCCTCAGACCTATATTGGTATGGTTATACTATGCGCACTGGTTTTGATGGTCCCGCTTGGAATACTTTTCCAGCTTTTAGGAATCCTTATTGCCGCACTTGGTACCTATGCCGTTTCTCGCTATATGCTGCAGTACAAAATCAGTCAAAGACGAAAGAATATAGAGAATGCCCTGCCAGATACACTCGATCTTCTCAGCTCCTGCGTGTCCGCAGGCTTGGGTTTTGATCAGGGCCTGCTGCATGTTATCAAACGTACTGATGGACCTTTGACAGACGAGCTTTCTCAGGCGCAGCGAGAGATTACCATGGGTGTCCCACGTGCCGAGGCGCTTGGTCGTTTTTCAAAGCGCTGTGATTCTCAGCCTATCACTTCCTTTGTTGGTGCGGTTCTTCAGGCCGAGAGACTTGGTGTGCCTATCGCCAACATTCTCGAGACTCAGGCAGAGTCAGTCCGTGACTACCATAGGCAGAAGATTGAAGAAGAGAGTGCCAAACTTCCCATTAAGATGCTCTTTCCCCTCGTCTTCCTTGTTTTCCCCATCATTCTCATGGTGCTGCTCGGTCCGGCCATCCTCAAGATTATGAATAGTGGCGCGCTTTAGGTGATGTGTATGAGACAAGCAACGCTCGGTACAAAAAGGTTTGCTGTGGAGACAGCTGATACGTTTCTAGCGCGCTTTAGGGGATTGATGGGCAGGCGTGAACTGGCGCCCGCCCATGCCCTTTTGCTTGAGGGCTGCTCCAGCGTTCATATGTTCTTCATGAAGTTTTCTTTGGACATCGTCTATTTGAACAGGGACTTTCGCGTACTGTACGTAGAGACGCTCAGGCCCTGGCAGGTTGGAAGCCTTGTGAAGGGCTGCGCTCATGTGCTTGAGCTAAACGCGGGAGAGCTGTCTCAAAGTTGGCGTCCTCGCGAGTTGTTGAGTTTGGGAGATTCAATGCGCGAGGAGTGCTAAGTCCAAATATAGAGGCCATAGACAGAGACCATAGACGCAAGTATTGCGAACATTCTGAGGATTGACTGAATACAAGCTGTTTTAAGAAAACAAACAGGTATGATTCTCTTAATCGCTTGGTAGGGTAATTTGATTGGTGCCGCCTATTGCCCTATACTGTGAGATATGCAGTTAATACGAATGGAGCGTTGTTATGGCTAATTCTGCTTTCAGGCTTGTTGATGATGACTTCGACTTCGAAGATCTGGATGAGATCGACGATATTGATCTCAATGGCTTGGCTAACCCCGAGGACGGAAATGCTACCGCTGGTGCCCCGGAGGCTGGCACGGGTGAGGTTGGTTATGCTGGTGACGTCGACTATGCGAACAATACAGGCTACGTGAATGCAGGCTATGCTGGTGACGCTAGCATGGGGGGCGAGGGCGATGCGAACGTCCCCATGCCCACCATGAGTGACAACATGGATGGCACCCATAGCTTCTTCTTGGAGCCCAACCCCGGTTTCGATACGAGCATGTTCGCGGACCCTGCCGCACCGGATGCTCCAGTACCTACCCAGGCCGACGAGAATCTTCAGGCCGAGGTCCTCGGGGATGGGGCTCTCGAGAACCTTGACGGTGTCCTCGAGAAGAGCCTCTTCAATGGCTATAGTCGCAAGAGCGTAAAGGAGTATGTTGATTCCCTCAACAACAATTCGAAGATGATACGTACTAGCTTTGAGAAGCAAATCAGTGACCTGTCCAAGGAGCGCGCAGACCTCTCAAACGAGTGCAACGTCCTCAGGGCCCAGATTGAGGAGATCGAGGGCAAGAAGCGTGAGCTTGAGGATCATATTGCGACGACCGAGCGCGAGGATAGGGAGCAGGACGACCGCATTAATGATCTCATGTCCACAGTGGACGAGTCGAGGCGGCAGGCCGAGGAGGCCCTTGCCCGCGTCGAGCAAATGAAGGGTGAGCGTGCGGCGCGTGAGAAGGCACTCAGCGAGAATGAGGCAGAGCTCGACAAGCTGCGCAAGGACGTGCAGTCAAAGACCGAGGAGATCAATTCTCTTGACCGTGAGCTCGGCTCGTTCAAGGACAGGGTCAAGTATTACTCAGGTCAGCTCGATTCCTACCGCAACGAGGTGAATGAGTACAAGCAGAAGCTCCTGGACTTCACCCAGAAGCTCTCCGAGCACGAGAAGGTTGTCAGCGACGCGAACGCGCTGCGCTCGCAGGTTGTCGAGCTCCAGGAGAGCGTCAAGAGCTATGAGGAAAGCACGGCCGAGCTTAATGCCCGACTCAAGGAACTCTACCAGAGCAACGAGGCTTACCAGCAGAAGAACGAGGTGCTTGAGGGACAGGTGCAGACCCTCTCAAGGAAGAACGATACGCTCCAGGGCCGTGTCTCCGATCTGCAGCAGCGCAACTCGAGCCTCAGCAGTCTTGTTAAGAAGCTTTCTGATGACAATTCGCTTTCCTTAAAGCGTATCTCCAACCTTGAGCAGCGCAACAACGGCTTTGTCTCCCAAATTGACAAGCTCAGGGCCGACAGCGAGGCCACCGTCTCGCGCTTGAGTGAGCTCGAGGAGCAAAATGATAGCTATGTGGCCCAGCTTGACAAGCTCAGGAGCGTGCAGCGTGAGTCCGAGGCAATTATCAACAAGCTCAGGTATCAGAACGAGGAGTATGTCACGCAGATAGGAACCTTAAAGGACAGGACTGCCGAGTTCGAGTCCCGTACTTCCGAGCTCCAGGAGCGCAATGATGGCTATGCTACCCAGATAAGCAAGCTTCAGGATGCTCGTGACTCATCCGAGGCTCGCATTCGTGAACTCCAGGAGCAGAACAAGAGCTTTGCTTCTCAGATTGGATCCCTCAAGAGCAAGAATGCCGCCTCAGAGGCCCGCATGATCGACCTCCAGGAGCAGAACGAGGCCTCAGAGGCACGCCTGAGCAGGCTCCAGGAGCAGAACGAGGCCTCGGCAGCGCGCCTGAGCAGGCTCCAGGAGCAGAACGAGGCCTCGACGGCTCGCGTCACGAGGCTCAAGCAGAAGAACGATGACTACGTCTCGCAGATCGGGTCGCTGGAGGATAAAAACGCCGCTTCAGAGGCCCGTGTCTTCGAGCTAGAGCAGAAGACCGATGACTACGAGTCTCAGATCGACGAGCTCAAGGATCAGAATGAGGCCTCCAATTTGCAGGTGGCAGAGCTACAGCAGACCAACAAAGGCCTGCGTGAGCGCATTGCGGCCGTTATCGAGCAGGTAGGGGATGCAAAGAAGAAGCTCGAGGTGAGCGAGTCCGAGCTTGGCAAGACACTGAGTTACGCTGCCTCACTTGAGCAGCAGTGCAGTGAGCTTATCGAGCACCTCAACAAGATGAAGGAGAAGTGTGATCTTCTGACCTCCAAAAACAAGGCCCTGCTTGATCTTGCGGACAAATATCGCAGTCAGGTTGAGCAGCACAGGAACGCTCTTCAGCGCATTGAGCAGTACGGTTACGAGGTCAACAAGTTCCAGCACTCCACGAGGGTTCTGTTTGACGCCGTGGGAGTCCAATTTGATGATGGCACGGATGAGCTTGGATCTACCTCGTATGATGTTCAGGATGATGTGGACGAGGATTTTGGTGAATTTTAAGGAGGTGAACTAGGGAGGGTATTATATAGCTAAGCCCACTCGGCATACGTAGCATACTCAAGTCAAAAGAGGGTCGCGTCTTCAGAAGGAAGGAAGCGCGGCCCTCTTTACGAGTTGCAGCGATCCTCGCTTGAATGACGAGTTCTGGATGGTCTGTAACGGTCTATGATGGTGCGGAAGTATTTCTGCAACGCAGAACTATGGAGTGTTACTGAAGTGTGGTGAATTTATCTGAATACAAGCATAGCACTTGGGCTATACTAGATACAAAGGCCTTTTGGTGGTTTGGAGAGAGAGGTGGTTCTGATGAGGCGTCTGAGATTTCTCAGGAGTGTGATCGCAGAAGAGGATGGCCAAGAGATCGTTGAGTTCGCGCTCATCGTTACGCTGCTTATCGTGCTCTTAATGGTGCCAGTTGATGTGTTTCGCTATGCTAACACGCGCATGATCCTAAACGATGCCGCAACCGATGCCGTCTCGTCCGTGGACTATGACTCAATTGAGCATCATACCTACGAGGACAAGATCCTCAGGAGTGTGCAGGACTCGTATGGTTCGAGGCTCAACGAAGTGAAGATTGACTCTATCGTTGTGCAGAGTGATGAGACGAGTGATCCGTATACCTACCACGTCTTTAACAGCGACAATCAGGGGAAGCTTTTGTATTCCGATAAATTTGATGGGAGGTCGTCAAACTATCACTACAAAAAAGTCTCATTGACACTCAGCTGTACCGAAAATGCAATCACGCCGTTTGGGAACATGTTCTTTGGTGGTATGAAATGGACGATCAAGAGTGATCCCGAGACCTGCAACGTCTACACAAAGGGATATGTGCAAGGGCACTAGTGCTATGAATGGTTATTTCTCAGCTTTTAATGGGAGTTTGGTCGAGATGGATGGGTGCATACAATGTTTAAAATACTGAAAAGACGGTGGGCTAGCACAAGCAAAAGGCGCACGTCAGGTCAGGCATTGGTGGAGTTTGCGCTTGTGTTTCCGCTCTTCATTGCGATCCTGTTTGCGATCATTGACTTTGGGTGGATGGCGTATCAAAAGGCTGCCTTTGACTACAGTCGTATACACACAAGCTGGGATTACGCTGGCCTCGATGTAGGCAACCCATCGTCAAAGACATACGACAGTGCCCGTGTGCAAGAAGCCGTAAAGGACTCAATTAAGAAGGCGCCCTCCATAGGCTTCGACACGGACGAGTTGAAAGTGGATAGCGCCAGTGTGACGATATCAAATGTTCCAAGCGAGTCTACTGTTCCAGACAGGGAAGGTAAAGCCACGAAAGCAACAAAGGTTACGCGTCAGGCAAGACTCGAGGCTACAGTCAGATACAACGTCAAGCCCATTATCGGCCTGCTTATCAAGCCGGTGGAAGTTACTGAAAAGATCGATGTGACGCATGTGGTGGGCGACCAGACAAGGACGTACTGATGTCTATTTCAATGCGGGGTGATGGTATGTTCAAGCAAGTCCAAGCGCTGCGCTCGGCTGCAATGCGGGCTGACGGTGCGTCTGAAGACGGCGAGAGTGGCAACATACTCGTTATGTTCGCGTGTTCCCTCATCGTCCTTGTCTTCTTCATTGGCTTGACTATTGATGTGAGTATGGTTCTGTGGCAAAAGGGACAGCTGGTCAATGATGCCCAGCTAATTAAGAACAACAGGTTTGTGTACCAAGAGTCGGTGCGATATGCAGACAAGCCTGGTGAGGAGTTTGAAAAAAGGGCCCTTCAGACCCTTAAACTCAATAATTATGAGGGTAGTGGCAAGATTTACTTCAATGAGTATTCTCGTAAAGAAGAAGAGCGTAAGGTCAAAGTTCGTGTCGAGTTAAATAAGGACGCTAATACGTACTTTTTCCAGGTCTTTGGTGTAAAGACCATACCAATCTCTACCTCAATCGACTTTGAGGATACCTATGGTGAGTACGAGAAGGACCCATCAGGTAAGTCAAACGAGAACAAGGTATGGCATCCAAAAGATTCAACGTCCGAATATAACGGTACCTATGCATTTGCTTCGGCATCTGCGACCCCCCGACGCACCTCAAGCGAGCTACCAGGTGACTTTTGATAGACAGGAACTAGCCTTACTATGGTCAATATCGATATCAACATACCTATGGACAGGCGGACGGCCATCGCCGCAGGCGCTGTGTTCGTCGCGGCGGCAGGTGGTCTTGCCTACTGCGCCTTGCGCCCACGCGTAAAGGTCGTCTGTGCTGAGTCCATAGCTCCAGCGATGCGAGCAGTAGGCGACAAGTCCCCCTTTGCGCTTTCGGTAACGCCGGTAGCGGACGGCGACTGCACTGCGGATAAGGTCTCCTCCCTTGCCTCATCCCGTGGCGCCGATGTCATCATCTGGAAGAACAATGCCCCCTTCGAGGACTTGGATGGCTCAGGTCTGGAAAACCTGCAGTCGATCGCCTCTGAGCTGTCCTCCAAGCTGTCCTATGCCGTGAACACACAGGTAGAGATCAAGTCTCTACCGGTTTGCGGGGATGGGTCAGTGATAGCCTTCAATGATGAGCTGGTCAACATGATGGTGGATGGGGAGCTTCCAGGCGATAGTATACAGATCAATATGGCTGCTCGTGACCTGCAGGAGCGGTACCCTTCCGGTGCGATCGGAATTGAGGATAGTGCGGGTGACTCGTGGGGTTTGGCAACCTGCATGGATTACTTTTCCGCTGCCGCGTTGGGCACGGATCTCATAGATTTACAGCTCACGGCGGACAAGAATTCGGATGAGTCGGCGAGCTCTAACGATAACGCGGGGCACGGTATGAGTCCCCTGAGCAGGCTTCCCTTACTATCATACTGTATTGACGTCGATGATCAGGCCTCCCAGAGTTCCACCGCACTCGAGACGGGTTTTCGTGAGGGCCGCTATCCCATGGCGCTCATGCACTACTCCTCTTTTGCATCACTTAAGGCTGCGGGTGTCTCTTGTGACGCTGTGCGCCTGCTCGGTCAGCTTGATACGGTTACGCCGGTCATGTATCCAAGCTATAGCTTGTCTATCCCCAGTGGAAGCTCGACTGCCACCGATTTCATCAAATGGCTGCTGCAGGCGGATGCGCAAGGTGTCCTGTGCAGTGCCGTGAACTATATTCCCGCTGCGCGAGGTACGGAAGCTCCGGACGTACTGAAGAAGGTATACGGTGACTTGTTGGACAGTGACGATGGTTCTGTACAGGGCGAGCCATCTGCTGAGAATTCGGGGGAAGGGGCACAGTCTAGCGAAAGTGTCCCAGGGGATAGTCAAGCGAGCGGGGATAGTGCGTCGACAGAAGCCCCTCCTCTCGTCTATGCCCTTCCCTCATGGATGTCAATGATCGATGCAAAGTCACGTGATCGCTATATGGCAGATGCAAGGGAGGCCGTCAAGACTATGCGCAATGAGTCGTAATCGAGGAGTATATATCAACCAGGTAATTTGATTGAAAGAGGAGGGAAGATGATACGCGATGTGTTGGATGGCAGCTCCGGAGGAGGGCGAAGGGCAATGCGATTGCTTGCCGCTATGGCCGCTCTTTTCTGTGCAGTGGTGCTGAGCGCCATGTTTATGCCTACAAGGGCTGAGGCGCGATATCTTAATGTGAAGTTCGTGATCGACAACATCGATGAGTATCCCGATAAAAAGGATGAAGTATTTCACTACATCTGTAGTTTTTACAAGTGGAATGATTATGCGACAGGTGGCTGGCGAATTTCCAAGAACAGTACAGCCTGGGAGTGGGAAGAATTGGATAGCAAGTGGGTAGCTGGTCCAAACGATAGAAACGGCAAGTACTGGAACTATATTGACGCAAAGCACGGGCAGACCGTACGAGCGAATGCGAGTGATGGGGACTGCTTCTACTTTTATCCACAGATAGGCTTTACTCATGGCAAGACTGCTGCCGGGCTTAGTCTTAGTTACATCGAGTATCCAGATGCAGGCAACACCTGGAAGATTAGCTATAATGATCAAGGTCATGCAGGATATGGCATCATTCCGTTTAACTATGGTGGCTTTGTGAGTCCTGGAGATGGTTCTGTTATTCTCCACATGCACTATGATGAGGGTCTTCCCAAACCAAAGCCTATAACTCCTGAACTTTCGATGACTACTTCCAAGCAGATAGATTACTTGGGCGATGGCCAGCCTAATCCCGATACCCCAAACCATTACGGGGCTAATGACTACCGTCTTTACCTGACGGGCAATACCAAGGACAATACTGCCTACGCTACGTACAGGCCCAAGAACATCATCGTGGCCGTTGATATTTCCCTCTCCATGATGTACACGTTTGATGGTAATAAAAATGGAGGTGGAGAGAGGTTTACATCCCTAAAAAATGCTGCTGAAAAGTTAATGGATGGGCTTAGCAAGAGCGATGGCAGAAACAAGTTCTCAGTCGTATACTTTTCAAGTGACGATAAATACCCTTGGGGTGCAGCAAAAGGAAGTGGTATCTCAGTAAACAAGGGAAGTTTTGATCAAGCAAAGCATGCGTTATGGGCACTAGATTATTCCAGATATGGTGGTACAGACTATTACAGTGCCTTTAGAAGAATCGATGACTGCTGCCGAGATACTCCCCCTGACATGGAAAATGTCGTTATCTTTCTCACTGATGGTGAGCCGACGTCCGTACCAAAGGAGGTATTACCTCGGTGGATGGGTGCTCTTAGTCAGAGCGTTGTTGCAGTTCCCTATACACAGGATGCAGCAAAAAAGCATCTTGGGAAGGTGTCGCAGTTTTATTCCGTCTTCATCGGCACGAACTCGGGCAGTGCAGCGGTGATGAACATGGTATTGCGAGCGATAACTGTACCGGAGAAGGGTTTTGTCCAGGCATCGAACAATTCCGAAATGCAGAAACTTATCGATAAGCTCACGAACAAGCTCAAGAAGCCTGAGGTCGGCGTCGCTATGTCGGACACGCTCTCAAAGTACGTTGACCTCTATACCCAGCCCGAGTACTTTAAGGTGACCGCAAAAACAACCGATTCTTCTGAGGAGCCGCGGGTGCTTAACCCGGGGTCGGACTACGAGGTCAACTATGATGGGGCTTCGAGGACTATCAGGATGAAGATCAAGGGGCGGGTTACAAAGGATACGACGTATACCTTCTCGTATGATGTAAGGGCAAGTTCGACTGCGCTCAAAGAGTGGAAACTTTCTGGTGATTATCCTCATGTGGGTGATGAGAATACTGACTATACTCTCACGCATAACACTACGAGTTCCGGTCAGCCAGGCTTCTTTAGTAGTGAGATTGACAAAGCCGTCGGACAGATCACATATGATCTTGGGTCTGGTGATCAGTCGGCTGACTTCAAATTCCCGAAACCGGTCGTGCAGGTGCGTGATACCAATAACTCCAACGGTAAGATCATGGGGCATGTTACGCTCTATAACATGGAGCTCTTTGCAGGCAAGTTTACATTTGAGCTAGTTGATAATAGCAACAACAAGCCCCTTGCTCTGACGACCAATGATGCGAAGGGCGACTTCAGCTTTGACGTTAACTCGATCGCATTGACCCCAGGCTTGCATACGTATACGTTGAGGCAGTCTACGCCTCCCGATATGGGTGCCGATCAAATTGGTGGAGACCACATCAAATACGATACGCATGAGGTTGAAGTTAAAGTTACAGTGACAGATGATCCAACTACTGGACTTGAGAAGAAGGTAGAATACGCTAAGGATAGCGATCAGAAGGCTCACTTCTACAACTCCTTTGGAATTCAAGGTACGTATCAGTAATGTGTCAAATGTAAGAATGTAGTACTATAAAGGCCTCTCGCCTAACTTGGGCGGGGGGCCTTTTGGGAGCTTGGTAATGAGGCCGTATCCACCACGTGGGGGTGTTTGTGTGCATGCTGCTGGTAGCTCGAAAGATGCGTGATTTGCTTCAAAGGTCGCGTAGCAAGGGGGTCGACATCCGCCACCCTCGTATCTGTCGCCCGCGTCTTGTGGTGACGCTCTGTTCCCTCGTTATGGTGTGTGCTTTGGGACTTTGCTCGATGCCCTGCCCGGCCTATGCCGACACCCTCTCGGACCTACAGGCAAGGGTCGAGGCCAGCACGCTTGCCCTCAACGAGGCCACAGTGAAACTTGAGCAGGCACAGCGGGAGGTGGACGAGGGGCAGCATAAACTCGACGAGCTTAATGCCCGCCTCCAAGACTCGAGGGCACGCTTTTCTAAGAGCATGAGTGTTAGTTACAAGCTGCAGCAGGACTCTATGGGCCTGCTTGACCTTTTGGTCTCGTCGGATAGCCTTGAGGATGTCATCGAGTACGTGCAGTACTCCAATGCGATCTCGTACAGGAGCGAGCGAGAGATATCGGAGTTGCTAGAGGCGTCCAAGGAGCTTGCGGCCGCACAAAGCGATCTCGAGGCGAGGCGAGACGACGCCACGAAGGCGCGGCAGGACGCGGAGAACGCCCTCAACGAGGCGGAGGCCGCTCGAACGGCCGAGCAGAACGCCTACATGGCTAAGCAGGCGGCCTTGGCTGAGCAGGAGAAGGCCGCGCTCGAGGAGGCTGCGCGAGCCGGCACCGACGCCACGTTCCAGACCGAGAACGGAAATGACTCCCTCGTGAGGACTCCCACGTCCGGTGCTGTCCCAGCTATCTTTGGCGTGAACTGGAACATGGGCAGGGAGGAGTTTATATCCCACTGGGCCGCGCGCATCGATGCCTTTCTGAGTGGCTTCCCGCTTGCGGGCCATGGTCGTACCTTTGCGGAGGCTGCCTATGACCATGGCGTCGATCCTCGGCTCTCGCCAGCGATATCCAATGTAGAGAGTACCCGGGGCACGTACTGCTTTCTTCCCTATAACGCTTGGGGGTGGGGGCACGTGAGCTGGCCTGATTGGGATACGGCGATCCGTGCGCACATTGCGGGCCTTGCGGCGGGCTACGCACCCTATCTGACGGTCGCGACCGCAAATAAGTACTGTCCGCCCAACGCGGCCTACTGGTATGCGACCGTACTCTGGGGCATAGAGCATATCTAGCCCTGGATTCCCGCCTTCCTATGACATGGCCTAGTATAAATCACTTTAATTAATGCCTAGTATTATGTGGTATAATCGTCCCGTTCGGAGGGATCGGGGAAGGGACGTCTGATGGCGAACAGGGCCAAGGTGGTCGAGCTGGCGGAGGGGGACAGGGAGAGGCTGGAGAGGCTGTCGACGTGCGCGACCGCCAGCGCCCGGGAGCACGTCAGGTCCAAGGCCCTCCTCCACGAGGCGTCCGGCTGGACCGACGCCGCCGTGGCGGACAAGATGGACGTCAGCGTCGACACCGTGAGGCGCTGCGTGGCGCGCTACGAGTCCGGCGGGCTCGAGGCCGCCCTCGCCGACGCGCCCGGCAGGGGCCGCAGGCGGGAGATATCCGAGTCCGACAGGCTCTGGGCGGTGTCCTGAGGCCCGCGCCAGGCCCAGGGACGTCGGGCGCCCGGCCGAGTTCTGGTACCCGGCGAGCTTCGCCGCCCACGTCCGCGAGGTCGCCGAGGCCCAGGGCCACCCGAGGATGGCGAGGGTCTCGGAGACGACGCTCAGGAAGATCATGGACGAGGCAAAGGTCAGGCCCTTCGCCGTCACCTACTACTGCGAGCGGCGCGACCCCGACTTCGACCGCAAGGCCCACGACGTGCTCGTCG
>ERZ773063.1097-NODE-1097-length-16540-cov-3.798362_pt1 | contig 16540 bp, 18 predicted proteins | sample MGYA00580625_ERZ773063 | MGnify/ENA primary metagenome ERZ773063 (study PRJEB29015, sample SAMEA2738022) | human oral metagenome | biome: human oral; feature: human-associated habitat; material: dental | place: China | collected 2042 ...
AAATTATTCAAAGAGCACACGGTTATAATCAAGGCGGAGAACATGACATCGCTCCTACTCTGACTAGCAATAGCTATCAAGAGAATAACCTGGTCAAAGTTGTAGACTTTTACAACAAAATCACAAAAGATGAGGTTGGAACATTAACATCAAGTGGGGGAGGTAGCACTGTTCGAGCTGGAAGTTTTGGAATCACCGATGGCTATCGTATTCGCAAACTAACACCTCGTGAGTGCTGGAGGTTACAAGGTTTTCCTGATTGGGCGTTTGATAAAGCGCAAGAGGTCAATAGTAACAGCCAACTTTACAAGCAAGCAGGAAACAGCGTGACAGTCAATGTTATTGCTGCTATCGCAAGGGAATTGGAATGAGGTGATAAATTGAAATTATTTCTTAACGAAGATTGTATGGATGTCATGAAAAGATATCCTGACAACTATTTTGATTTAGCTATTGTTGATCCGCCATATTTTTCTGGGCCAGAACAAAGAGAATTTTATGGAAACAAAATCAGCCCTATAGGAGTCCATAGATTATACGGCAAAACAACTAAATGGGAAGTTCCAGGGCAAGATTATTTTGATGAATTATTTAGAGTTTCAAAAAATCAAATTATTTGGGGCGTGAACTACTTCAACTACTCTTTCGGTTCTGGCCGTATTGTGTGGGACAAGGTTAATACTCATTCAAGTTTTTCAGATTGTGAGTTAGCGTACTCCAGTTTACATGATAGCACGCGCTTATTTCGCTATATGTGGAATGGCATGATGCAAGGGAAGTCAATATCCGAAGGTCATATCCAGCAAGGAAACAAGGCTTTGAATGAGGTTAGAATTCATCCAACCCAAAAACCCATCAATCTTTATTTCTGGTTGCTGCAAAACTACGCAAAAGCCGGAGATAAGATTCTTGATACTCATGTCGGTTCAGCAAGTAGCTTGATTGCTTGTCAGGAGTTAGGTTTTGAGTATGTTGGTTGCGAGCTTGACAAAGGCATCTTTAACCTTGCTCAACAGAGACTTAATGATTATGAAAAACAAATAAAACTACTTTAGAAAAGGAATTGGAGGTAGAAAAATGCGTAAACAGGAACTGATTAAACGTATCGAGGATTTGCCTTATACAGAGGGGCCTATCGCAGATACAATCGAAATTAATAGAAATTGGATATTGAAATCAATTGAACAGCTAGCCGAATCCGAAACAGGTCACGCAGATGAAGCTCCACGCTACGTAAAGAACATACTAGCACGATTGCGAGAATTGCCATTGCATGATAGGGAGGTTTGGTTAAAGGCTATCATGAGCGAATTTGAACAGGATTTTAGCTGTGCAAAATGGCGAGAGGGCTACGAGCAAGGTAAACTTGAGGGTATGGTTGAACGTGAAAAAGTCATAGTTCCGCAAATGGTGTCTGAATGGATTAAAAAGTGTAAAACGTTTAAGAGTTTTGCTGTAAGTCTATCTTTTGCATTGCAACCCAACGTGTGGGAAGTAAATGGATTATCTCACGAGTGCATTGAATGGTTGGCGGATGCAGAAAACCAAGAAACCTTTGCGCGTGCTTGGCTTGACGGCTATGATATTCAGGAAACAAAATATGTAGTGACAGATGGCAATCATTTGTATTTTAAAAACTATCAAGAAGATATTGAAATTGTCATACTAGTGGACGAGCAACCTGGTACAATGGAGTATGTCAAGAAATTCAACACAAAAGAAGAAGCCCAAAAGGCTGCGGATATTCTTGGTTGGAAAGTTCAGGAGGTAGAGTGATGGAAGAAATTATTATGGCTACGTTGCCTAATGAAGAATTAAATCGTTTGATTAAAATTGAAAACGCAGTTGAAAATCTAATTGAGAACGGAATCCTTGATGAAGATTTGTTCAATGAGTATTTGAAAGAATTGTAGAACATGAAGGTATATTGATGGTACAAAAATCTGAAAGTCAAGACATAAAAATCCCTGAGGAAATCAGACCGTTTAAGGTAGGTTATCAAGTAGTGAACGAATATGGGCAAGCGCTCGCTTTAAGAAATGGGGCAAGTATATTTGATTTACCTGATCTAGCTGAAAAAGCTATAGAAAAAGAGTTTGGAAAAAACGATCCAAACTTTGACATCGGAAAGCATTCTATTGAAGAGGTTGCTATTATCGATTTAAGCAAATTTTATAGTTATTTTGAGGAGGAGAAAAATGAAATCTAAAAAACTATTATCAATCGTATTGCTTGGCTTATCTTTTGTATGTTTAACAGCGTGCGGAAACATGGATGCCCTTGAAACAACTTCCACTTTTAATCACGCAAAAGTGAAAATGGTAGATGGACAAATCGTAGAGGGTAAAGTCAAAAAGTGGTCGAAATGGGATGCTAATATTCGTGTCACTTTTGAAAATGGAGATCAGTATTATACTCACTTAAGCAACGTTACTTTGTATAATAAATGATGAGGGTCAGAGAAAAATAAAACGATTCGTAACAATCATCTGCTAGTTTGAGACCAAAAGGAAAAGGAGATGAATTTTGAAAATAGATACCAAAAAAATAGAGACGGTGCTAACAGATAAGACTATCTCAGCATATCGATTAGCTAAAGAAACAGGCATCCCACAATCTACAATTACCAGATTAAGAAAAAAGGATAGATCGTTTAGAAACATAACGGTTGAAACGCTGGAAAAAGCTCAAGTATGGATCGATAAGAATAGTAAGTAGAGGAGAGACACATACTTAAATAAATCACGCGCTACTTCGACCAGATTTATTAGGATAGGAATAGAAAAAAACAGTGAGTAGTTCACTGCTTTTTTTATTCTTCTACAATTTTAATTTCGATATTAACAACCATGGTTTGCGTTTCACTCACAGGCAATTTAAGCTCCATCTGCGACGCATCGTATTCCGCTATAAGCTCAATACACTCCATGAGAGATTTATCTAAAAAATTAATTCCTTTCATAGACTGTTCTTCAACGATAGACTCTTCTATTACATTCGATTCTTTGCCACTCATATTTAACTCCTTTTAAATTTCAATTTCTGCAATTGGTTTGCGTTCATTAGGCGCGTGCTTCATAGACAAGAATAATTTACCAAGCTCAATAGAAGCCTTAAATTCACCTAACTCACTAGAAAGCACATGACAGGGGTTGTAAGCGCAGCTGATAGTCAATTCCACTTCTTCTTTTAGCTCATCAAGAAGTAAATCCAATGATTCATACTCGTAAATAGAACGAACCTTTATGTTACTAAAAAGATACTTAGAATAGACAGCTGTTCCACTTCCATAATAAGCGCTATAGTTGGCCAGTAAACTATCCTCTTCAATCTCCATTCGATAATACCTATCTGCTCTGGTATCCTCAATAGAGACCTCTTTCGGGACACCATAATAATAGTTCCCTGTCCTTAATGCCTGGATAAATTTTTTGCGAGTCTCATACCCCTTCAAATATTCGATAATTTCGCTTCCTTGTGCTACTGCTTTAGAGAAAATAAAATTTTTATTAGGACCTTTATTGTTATCTAGCCATGTACCTAGAAACCGATGAATATAGATCATATTTTTTCTCCTTTCTTTAACTCTGTTTACCTGTACCTTTATTCTAAACGATAACTAGAAAAAAAGTCAAATCTTTTTGACCTATATTTTCTAGAACGATTTACATGTAAAGTGAAGTAAAGAAATCATCGTGTGGCAATGGATAATATTGCTGAGTGATTTCCTTTGAAAAAATTACGCCGCATTTTTGGTAATCATCTTTGAAATTTTGATAAAGGGTTTCTAAAAATGAAGGCATGCTGACATCTCCATAATACATTTTAACAAGTGGCATTTTTTGTTTTTCAAAATAGTCATCAATATAAGTCAATAAATAATCAAATGGGCCATCTATATTCTCAGCAAATTCAACTGAAACTATTTCATAAGGAACTACTTTTGCTTTTTTAAACTGCTGTATCAATTCCTCTTCATTTTGTTCTTGATCCTGCATTATATCATCAATTATTTTTTCAGTTATTTGAGAAATACTATTTACAAATGGTAAGGCATAAAGGCTCACTTGATTTCGTTGTGCTTGTTCAAAATAAGTAAGGCCAGTGTCGTTATATTTTATTTGATTGACATTAGAGATAAAGTTCTCTACTCGCTTATGTAAGAGATTATTTCTAGGTTTAGCAATATTGTCGAAAACAAAGAAGATACTATCACCTGCGTAGTACGTTTCTTCAAAATAACCAATGATTTTAGCCAATAGTTTATAATGCTGCTCGGTATTCCTATCATACTCTAAATAATACCTTTCACCTTGGACAAAAATTACAGCATCTGGAACTACCGAGATCAGTTCTCTATTGGTCGGAAAGAAATAGGTGATATTTAATTCTCTTGGTGAAATATCGGGTAATCTATCAATCAATTCCCTCCCAATTTTGAGACACAATTTTCTGGCATTATAATCATGAGGATTTATTTTTTTTATTCCATTCTTACCACCAGAAATACGATTAGTTACAAGACTATAATGCGATCCCTCGTACTCTGTAACGTCCATCAATTCTATAAACTCTGGTATCTCATGAACAATGTTAAGTAACCATGTTGTAAAAGACTTAGAGACATAAAAAAATTTGACATTCATAATCCTGTAATCGTCACTAAAGCTTGTGATAGGCATGGTCTTATTTCCAATAAGAGAGTAGAGCACGCGCTTACTCAACTTCTTCTTTGTCAGAATATAATACTGATCAAAAATCATATCTCGTGAAAAGTATTTTAGACGTACAAGATGATACATAAGCAATAATGTATCTTTGCTAAAATATATCCTTTTTCGTGATTGGCTATGGGGAGTATAGTAGGCAATGGCATCGCTTGGTATTTGCTCTAAATCAACCTTCTCCCTCTTCAAAATATCTTCATTACTAGACATAGTTTTTACTCCTTTCCCCTAACCCCCTATTAAAAAGGGGGTTAAAACAACATAAAGTCCCCCCTCTTTCCAACATTGATAAAGCTAGATATACCAAGGGTTTTAGTGCCCTTAAGACTAGGGGAAGTCTGTCCCAAACTCAAAAAAGCACTGTCCCCCCTCTTTCCAACATTGATAAGGCTAGATATACCAAGGGTTTTAGTGTCCTTGAGACTAGGGGAAGTCTGTCCCAAGTTCAAAAACAGCACTTTCCCCCTTCTTTCCAACATTGATAAAGCTAGATATACCAAGGGTTTTAGTGCCCTTGAGACTAAGGGGGGTCTGTCCCAAGAAAAACAGCTATTTTTCTATAAATTATATCATAACTTCTCTTTTTTTAAAAACTATGATAGAATAAAAAATGAAATAAGAAAGGAGCTAAATTATGGCAGCAAAAAGCAAAACATTAGAGGGATATGATAAAAACATTCAAGCTCTACATGAACAGATGGATAAAATCAAAAAGGAGCGAAAAAAGCATGAAGAGAATATCATGTTAAAGATTGGGAAAGTCTATGTTTCGCTTGTTAGTTTAGATAATAAAGAACTCACTGTTGAAGATATTCTAAATAACATTAAGAAAGAATATCAACAAAAAAAACAAAGCAATAAGCAACCTCAAAGTCATCAACAATAAAAAGCTAGTGATTATCCACTAGCTTTATTTTTTTCTAAAACAACTCTTCTTTCCCAGGAGAGGTTTGCAAGTTCTGAGCTATAATATTTGGTTCTTCTGGTGGAATATTTAAACCTTTAGTGTCCGAAACTTCTTCAATAATATTTTTTCTTTCGTCCTCTGGTTCTGGTGTCATAATATTTGGTTCTTTATTCTCAATATCTATTCCAGGAACCTGGTCTAAAACTTCAGTTGTGTTGGATCCCACCAGCAAACTTTTTTGCGAACTAACATTATTTTTGGCGCTATTATATCTCTCTTCAGATTTTCTTTCACTGCTTGATTTTCTTTGTTCTGAATCATTCTTTTCTTCAAGATTAAATAGGTCAACTTCCATATTGATAGGATTTTCAATTTCTAATAGATGCTTCCATTCTTCTGGAGTAAAATCATGCTCATGATAGACTGTTCTTCGTATACTATCTACATAAGCCTCATTAACACATTCTTGCCATAAATCAAATAGTTCTTTATCTTTTTTATCGGAAATATCAAAATCTGCTTGATAGTTTTTATCGGTAAAAAGTGGCATTTTGAAACTTGGCATTGAGGTAACTTTCATAGGTTCACTTACCTCATTATCAATAACCATAATTCCTAAAAATTCCATTTCCTCTAACTTTTTAACTTCAGTTTGAGTTATCTGATCAACCTCTTCAATAGTTTCTGTTAGTTGTTCCTTGTTATCATCATTAGCAGCAAAAAATCTTCCTTGTGAACCACGATAGCTCGATGATAAAGCCCACTTTTTACCAGCACGGTCATTCAAGTATTCTACTGTTGCTCTACTCTGTTGTTGAAACATAAAAGCATTACGATAGGACTGAAATAGAGCATCAGCGACTTTATTATCTAAGGTAGCAACTGCCTGCTCATAGTTTTGATAAAGATGAATTACTGGAGTTCTTACTTTACGGTTTTGGTCTAGAAATCCACTATCTCTTGCCATAAGGAAAGAGTTCTTTTCATCCTCAATGAAAGGAAATATTGGATACTTATTTGGTATCCGTCTAAACGCAGAACTTTGCATGATGATTTCAGCTACCTGAGCTACCATTTTACTATTATTTTTACCCAATTCTGCAGCTGCTGAGTTAACTAGTAAAATCCCCCCATACTTCAATAACACATCAATGTTTTTTGTTGATTGAGAAAAGAATATACGTCTTACTCGTTTATCCATAGCTAGTCTGCGAATAGTTGCTACTAATCCTTGAATATTGGCATCAAAAGTAAATGTACGTTTAGATGTTCTGGGATCAATATAATACGACTTAGTAAAGTAATCAATTGCACTTTTTAGATTACTGATTTCGGAGTATTTATCCTCTAACTCTCGACCTTCTTTCCATAATTCTTTAGACAAATTTCCTCGGAAAAGTTCTTTTTCTTTCCCGTTATCAATCCATTTTTCATAAGCTTCTTTGTACTTACTTTCATACTGTTCTTTCCACTGATTGTAATCTCTTAATTCTTTTTTATATATAATATCTAAAATACTTACACGTGAGAAAATAAAATTGTTGTCTGTCAATAATTGATAGAACTCTGAGAATGTAGGTGCTCCACCATTTAAGTGTTTATTAATTTCTAAATCTGGTATCTTAGAAGAAGCTATTAGCAAGGTTACAAGGCTTTTAGTATGCGCTTCTTCTGAGTTGAGGAAGAAACTATTACCACTACTATTATTTCCTTCTGAAAAGTCCCTAAAAAGGTCGGAAGCTAGCGCTGCAGCCATCTCGATGTCAGCGTCAAAAATATTGATTGCATCCGAATAAGTATTGAGGGGGTCAATGTCCCAGATGGCTTTTTTAGGTATCCCAGTTTTTTCAAGGATGAATCGACTATCTTTAACTAAATCCCCTGTTGGCTCATTTAGATAAAAGCCACTTGTTAAGTCTTTACCTATACCTTTTGTAAACCATTCATCTATTAGCTCTTTTTCTCTCAATTTCTTTTGTTCCTGAGTTAAAGGTAATCTTTTAACCTTACGCTTCACTCTTTTTACATATCTACCAAAACTACGAAGATATACAACAAAGTTTTGCGACATTGAGATTACAATAGGTTTTGCAAGGGATGAAGATTTACCTGTACCAATTAACCCGAAAAAGGCCGTATTTAAAGTAAGTGTAGATTGTGGCATAACGACAGGTGATTGAGTTTCAGAACTGATCCCGATAGTCAAAGAAAATGCCCCATCAGATTCCAAATCAAATACCAAATGCTCAATACAATCATCCTTATAGAATCGGCTACTTATCCATTGTTCAACTAGATTTTGATACTTTCTAATATCAAAAATATAAGAATTTACATAGAGAATTATTAAAATGAAAATCGGCATAATCACCAAAATAGCATTATAAAGTTCTGCTGACAAAAATGGTATTGGTGATGCCAATAAATTCTGCTGATTTTTGTAACCTAAGAATGTCTCAGTATGAGAACTAAAAAGGTCCGCTGACTGATAAGAAGTTGATAAACTTTTTAAAATATAGTTACTAATTGTTAAAATTATCAATGTTATCTGAGCAGTTATGGCACCACCAAAAGAGATAATTAAACCTCTTTTCATAAACTCTACACGTTTGATACGTTTCACCTTGTCAGGGCGCTTAAATGGCTCATAAACTTGCCTGCTCGTCACTCTAGTATGCCACACACCCAAATATAGCAAGATAGTCGCAAAAGCCAACAGAAGCCAAAATAGGACCGTATAAGAGCTATCTGAAATGGTATAGCCAAAGATAAGGGTAAACAAGGAAAATAATGCGAGGCATGAACTTGCTCCCGCAAACAGTAACAGTAATAACCTTAATGTCACTATAACATAGTCATAAGTTACCTGGTCCCCTATTTTATAAGGGAGTCTTTTAAAAATAAATTTCACTTTTTTTCCTCCACTACAAAATAAATTTAATCATTTCAATAATTCCAATAGTTAGTAGGGTAATTGTGATTCCTCCAATGAGAAAGAATCGTTTTTGTATCCCACTACTATGTTTTTTATTCTCTGTTATAATTTGTTGATAATAGAAAATCATTGATTGAATTTGAGCAAACTTCCAGACTATTGCTACAATCAAGATTTGAATAACTGACAAGATACCCTTAAATATCTCGGAGTTATTTTCTGCGTGTAAATTCATTGATTCCAAGTAAGCCATAACTAGTAACGGCACAAATCTAAACAGATAGATGACAATTAACGAGATTAACACCCAAAGAGATGAGAGGTACTTCCATTTTATATTCGTAGTCTGTCTATTTATAAACCAAATAATTAGTCCTCCTACTACTACAATCCAAGGGATCACCTGGAAAAATAATATAACCCACGATATGATATTTTGTAACAAAGCAATACTCCTTTCTATTTTGGACCATAAAAGGTATCTACGATACCTGCAGATCGTTGCTTCAATTGTTCTAAATCCATCTAATTTTCCTTTCAAAAAAACTAAGCGAACACACGCTTAGTTTTGTTTTCGCTCTAACTAAAATTTGAACAAGTTTGCTGCTTTGTCTCTTGTTCCTGCATCAGAAATAAAAGTACAATGAACAGAAAATCTCAAATCATTGCTACTTGACTTAAGGGTTCTTCTAGCTCTTTCAACTTTCACATAAATAGGAGTCTTCTTGATCACAAAATCTGGTGATATAGGTGCTCTACCATCAAGTTTAACTGTTACTCCAGCGATATCTTCTAACTCAATTCGATGTCCTTTAGTGATGTTGTAATCAACTACATATGCTTTGTGAGTTGTACCAACTAATCTATTTTCATCGATCAGTTGAACAATTTTCTCTCTTGGAGAAACTTCTAAGCACTTCGCATCTGCAACAATTTGGTTCTCAATACCAGGTTTATATATTTGTTCTGCCAAAACTTTAAATTCTATCTTCTCCCCTACTTTAAATTTTAAAGCACAACTAGGGACAACTGAATCGTATGTATGGCTTATTCTCTTTCTAGGGATATACACGGTAAAGTAACCAAAATCGTTGCAAATAACATGTATACCACGTTCACTAGATTGAGCAATGAGACCTTGATAAGTCCGCTCTAACCATTCGTTTTTCTCTCTTTCAATTCTTTCAACAATAGCACGACTGGCCCCCTTTTTAGGTTCGTCTGTCAATGCCCTTTTTATATCATTGTTAGCTAACCATTCTGCATAATCAATACTACCTTCAGCATAATAGTTATTCCAGATCCCTTTTGTTTCATAAGGGTTTGGTAGTTTACATAATTGCAAGTTTTCAATTTTACAAGATACATACCTCCCAACCATATTTTTTAAATTTGTACGAGGTAAACGAAGCATACCTGCTTTTGCAGAAGGAACATACACTTTCAAATCAGAAAAAATCGGATTTAATGGGCATACGACGAGAAAGTCCATAAATGTAACTTTTCTAGTATCCTCATCATAAAAAATAGGCAAAGCTTCAATAACACTTTCTACAAATGCTGGAAATACCTTTTCTTTTGCGATAGCTATACTTCTTGCATCCGAACGTTGATTATAACGAATTGAGGGACGTGCGAGCTCATTTACTTCTGCTACGATTTCAGCAGGAATAAATTCCAAACCGTATTTATCTTTCAAGCTATAGTCAAACCATTCTAGGTCTGTTTTTTTTCTATTAGCGATAACAATATCTTTTATTGCTTTTCCGTCTTTTATTAGATATGTAGCGCTGGGATGCGTTTTCTGTAAAATTTTTAATGGCAGCATATTATCTCCTAAGTTTTAATTTTTAGTTTATACTCTATATTTTAACCTTTAACTACCTAAAAAGGCAAGCTATGATAGACAAAATCCCAAAAGCTAAGTTTGCCTTTGGGATGTGCTTTTTATTTTAAAAAATATATTCAAAAACGAGGGCAATTACAAAGAGTAAAAGAACTACTCCCAATGCACCAATTTTAATTTTTTTCTGATAAATTCCAATGAGTGTAAATAGCAATACTACACTTGGGACTACAAAAACCATGCTTTCTCTCCTCTCCTGTCTGTCCAATAAATAAAGTGGATAACATATGCTTTCTTTTTGGATAAAAGTTATCCATTTTATAAATAAGTAAAATCCCCTTTTTGGATGTATTTTATCTATTATTTAAAAATCAACGACTACCTTTTTCCTTTTCTAATTGTTGTCGATAGTTTGATAGTGCCATTCTGATAGTCATAGTTTTGTTGTTTTTCATACCTAACAACTCCATAATAGCCATCATATCGTCATACATTTGTTCATCTGGTTTCAAGTGTAAGGCAGGGATTTTTTTCGGTCTTACAATTTGTGGCTCTGGTTCGTTTGGAACTGTTCCTCTGCCAAGTGCAGTTTTTTGTTCAGTCAGTAACTTATCCGAAATGTCTAAGTTGTCAAAAGAATTTGTTTGTCCTGGTCCGCTAATTTCTCTTGTTTGCAATCCTGTTGGTCTTTTTACTACCATAATCTTCTCCTTTTTTCTATCTATTTATTTTATGGATATATTTTATTTACTTTATATCCATAAATAGTACGCTTTTTATTCGTTCTATGGATATTACATATCAACTAACCTTAGTAGAGTTCGCTCTGTTTCTCGGTAAAAACGCTCTAGGCTTGCAGTTAGTTTTTCTTTCTTCTTAAATTCCGTAAGGGGCAGATACAGCTCTTCAGCTTTCTTTACAGCAGTCCGTTCTTCAATGTACCCTGCACAAGCATCTGGGACTTCCCGACGGATTTTGTTGAGTTTGTTTATCATTCTTTTTCCTAACACACTCTTAGTATCTAAACGATTTCCTAGTAACACAATCTTAGCGTTTACTAAACTACCGTTCCTATCACGGTTCTTGTTCTTGATTTCAGCAAGATTTTGTCGCATAACTGGTATGATATCATAGGTTTTATTCGTTTCATCAACAACAACTGTAATAATATCTGATACTGCGTAAGTTGCTCTGGTAGGAATTTCATCATCATTGTGTGTGTCAATAAGCATATAATCATAGTTTTCTTCAAGAAATTTCTCATTATCCCAGTACCAGTAAATAAGAGAAGGTTCGACTATTTTCTTTAAGCCATAAAGTGTAGTAGTTTCTGCTATCAAGTCAATATTATCAGCGATCTTGATAGGGGAAAACGGTAAACCCTGAAATAGCATTTCAACTGTATTCTCTGGTTTAATTTCAGAAAGTAATTGCTCTTGACTTAAACCGTGTTTTCTAGCATAGTAACCAACAAAACGTTTTGTTAGGTTCATGTTTGTATCAGTTCCTAGAGCTAGAACACGTTTCCCTTTTTCTGCAAGTAAACAAGCAGTATTGAAACATAGGGTAGATTTCCCAACCCCTCCTGCCTTAACATTGAATGAAATAATCTTCATATTTTATCTCCAGTCTTTGATTGATTTAGATATATTATAGCAGAAACATTTTTAATTGTCAAAAAAATGGATTAAAATTATCCACTTTATGTCTATCAAGTGGATTAAATCTATTTATAAAGTAAATATAAAACAGATATCAAGTAGATAAATAGTATTTATTTAATGGATAGAAAGATAAATGCGTTAAACATTCATCTTTGAAATTTTCCAGTTAGCCTCGGCAGTTCTGTCTGCGTAGTTGATTGTTGCATTAGATGAATGGTTATCTATTCTGTATCCGTTAAATAGATGGAATTTATTTATATAATGAATTAAAAATGGATATATAATGGATAACTATTATTTATTTGATAAATAAAAAGATGGATGTTTGAAACATCCATCTTTGAGATTTTCTATTTAGCTTGTGCAGTTCCATCTGCATAGTTGATTGTTGCATTAGGTGAAGTGTTATCTAGTATTACATATGAGATATTCCCAACGGTGGTGGTTTTTCCTTGGGATTTTAACTCAATCGGTTGCTGGTTACCGTCCTTGTCGAAGGATGTCCAAAACATATCAATTTTACTAGGAATTAGGTTGTTTCCCTGATAAATAGGGACTACATAATAGTCCAGGTATTTATCAGGGTTGTCACGTAACCACTCTTTGAGGTTCATTTCATAAAATATCATAGAGTAGTAGTTGCTGCGATCAATCTTTTTGTCGTCCATTGTGCCAGCGTTGAGATAACGTGTGATTGGGACAAGGTTTTTCCCCTCTGAGTTCAGGCCAGAAAACAGATAACCTACTAGATGCCCTCGGTTCATGAGCCAGTTTTCTGATTTCTTACCGTTAATAGTGGTTGGAAATTTGTAGTTATGCCAACCAACAGGATCGTAAGCGATTTTATCTTCTCGCTCCTCTGTTGGTGCATCTTTGATATTTAATTGAATATGCGAGTATGTTGCACGTCCAAGACTATCATAATCACCTAACTCCAATTGTTTCATGTTTTTGAAAACTAGAGGAGTGTAGTTAACTTTTAATTCAGACGTTTCCTCTTGAGATTTCACATTGTCAGCGATTGCCCCTTCGACTTGATTTTTAGCCTTTTCAATATTTTCTGTAAAATCCTCAACTGCGCCACTACCTTTAATAAAAGAAATTCCTTGATTCAGAAGAGATAATGGGTTTATCCCAACTTTTGCTAAGAGGACATTTCCTACAAACATAACAAAAAGTCCCACAATTACGCTAAGAAGAAATTTTATAAAGCTAAAACCACAACCTTTATTCTTATTCAAAATCTATTCTCCTTTTCCTTTTTTTACTACTCTAGTCAATCTTCTTGACTCAGTTTCTGTTAGTTCAGACAACTTATTATTATTCTTAAAAACAAGAACTGCATGGGTTTGTTTTAATATCATGGCTGACAAAGGTTTGCCAGATACTTTAGCAATTCGATGAATAGCAGAAGCAATTCCTTGAGAGGATAACCCTTGCTTTCTAAAGTTTAAAAATAGAGAACCAACAGTAGAATCTGCAGCCCACCATTTTCTCCGGGTAGATAAGTAAGGAGAAATATATGGGATGAACTCACTTAAAATATCCTTCTTAATTATCTCTCCTTGGCTATTTTTAACTACTAAGGTTTTTTTTCGTAGGTCAATATCCCTGTAACTAGCCTGAGCAAGTTGTTCTATATCTACTCCAGTAGCTGCCAATAAAGCAACAATCGCTAAGTCTCTATCTTTATTTTTATTCCAGTTATCTACTTTTGCCTGCGAAGAAAAATAAAGAGATAGAGAATTGTCCACCATATCAAGAAAATTTAACATTGTTTGCAAATCATAACTTTCTACGTAATCATTTTCAACTGAATTTTTCTTGCTTTTAGTTATAGAATTCATTCCATAGACCACCTGCCATTCGTTCATTACATTTCGATAGAAGTGGGGGGCTTTTTTTTCAACTGAGAATGATGCTACTGTGTAGTAGTTCCAAAAAGATTTTAAAATCTTAATAAATTGTTTTTTGCCATTAGGCTTTACTTTTAAAGAATCAAGATACTTTAAGACAGTATTTAATGGGATCTGCTCCAAATCCTCCATCGTTATTTCATGTACTGTTTTATTTAAGTTTTCAGTAGCATAGAAATCAAGAAATTTCTTTAAGTCATTTAGTTTGTAATAACTAGATGAATTTTTTTTATTTGTCATAAAGAAGTAGTCTATATATAGTTGGATTGCTGGAGACCATGATTTTTCTAATTCTTCATAATTTTTTTCTAATTTGTTCATAATTTTTTCTTTTTTCTTTTTTATCTATTACTAGTATATAAAAAAAAGGGGATTAAATCAAAGTATGGTAGAATTGTTCCCTTTTTTATTTCTTCTCCTCATTTTAACAGTAACAGTGATAGTAATAGTAGGAGCGTTTTTTAGTATTGAAAAATAGCGTAGGTACAGCATTTAAAAAATTCAAGTGGCTGAAAGGTGGGTTGTTAGTAGCCAAAAAGTGGGTTGTTAGTAGCCAAAAAGTGGGTTGTTAGTAGCTAAAAAGTGGGTTGTTAGTAGCTAAAAAGTGGGTTGTTAGTAGCCAAAAAGTGGGATTTAATGATTAAGAGTTCTTTTGGTAGCTAAAAGGTGGGGTTTAGGTTCAATAAGTAGCCAAAAAGTGGGGTTTGAAGGACGATATCTTCATTTAAAGTAGCTAAAAGGTGGGGTTTCTGAGATAAATTCGCTCTTTAGGTAGCCAAAAAGTGGGGTTTGAAAAATATGTTAGTTTTTTTGGTAGCTAAAAGGTGGGGTTTGAATTAAAGGTAGCTAAAAAAAAAATAAAGCTACCGAAAGACGAAAAATTTGTTATAATGATAGTGAGGTATCATATCCTGAAAATTATTGCAATGAAATAATCAGTGGGATATAATATGGAAAAGGTGAAAATATGGTAACAGAAAATAAAGAATTAACAGAAGAGTTAAAAGACAAAGAATTATGGGAACTTTCAAATCCTTCAGAAAGAATACTTTTTAAAAGTAAATATTTGCTTATTAGCAACCTAACTAAAAGAATGACAGAAACACAAAATATATTGTTATCTTTGTGTCTACTGCACGCTAAACTTGATGGACGGACCGCTAAAGCAGAATTTGATATAAGTGAAGTTATTGAACTGACACAAAATAGTAAGTATAAAAAGTATGACAGTCCAACACTAACAAAGGATCGTACAGTCGTATCGTCGGCTTTTATAAATTTAGTAGCTGACGATACAGTAAATGGGTTGCAATTAGAAGGTGAAACAATACAGATTTTTAGTAAAATAAGATACAGTAGGGGAAAATATACTGCGTATTTCAATACGAGTTTGGACGATAGTGATGAAAGTGATATTGTAAAACTCCTGAAGTCGAAAGAAAAAAATCCAATCATCTATAACCTCGATAAATTTGCAAAGTTGAAAACATATGGGCAAATCCTTTACGAACATTTATTGCTTGCTTCTAGTTATGGTCAGCGTGAAATGGTTTTAAGTGTTGAAGAGTTAGCAAAAATTTTTAATATCACGAGCGAATATTCAAGTCAATTTAAAGTCATAAGATATAAGTATCTTTCACCAGCGATAAATGATATCAATGAACAGACAAATTTAGATGTAAAAATCAGTTATATAAAATCAGGAAAATCAGTAACACATGTAACTTTCGTATGGCTAGTCGAACGAGTTGAATTACCTCCAACTGAAAAACAAGTAGTCTACATGAAAGAGCTGTATGTTAAATTATCTAAACTAAATCTAACAACAGAAGAAGATTTAGAGCTACTGAAAAAATTAAAAAGGGGACATTTAGTTACTAGAAATGAAGCTATCGCAATAATTGGAAAAGCAGCATCTCTGGAAAAAAATCTGGGAACCCCCAAAAAAAATGGAGATAGTGCACCTGGTATCATTAGAAAACAATATCCAGAAATCTTTGATAAATTCCCCGACATACTACCAAAAATATACAATAATATTGTAATAGTAATGGAAGAGTTCCCAGAAGAAGAAAGGATCAGATTGTTTGATTATGCTTATGAATTATTCTTACAAAATAATGCACAATCAGTCAACTACATTGCTAAAACATTGAGCGAATGGGCGATGGCAGGAGTAGAAAATTTGGTCGATGCTAGAGTGGTCCATGATAAAAACTATGGAAGTACCTACGGCCCACTTCCAGGTTATATTGAACCTAACCCAGAATTTTTAGATGCTATGGATCTTTGGTCCTAAAAAACTTGCATGAATGTATTTGCCAAACAATACTATATATGATATACTAAAGCGGTAAAAGTAATTTACAAAAAAGACAATAGCTATGATTTGTCTGTCTGAGCAGGTGTTTGGACGCATTCTTGTAACTGCATAGCCTGAAGGGAATTCCTGAAGCAGCTTACTTGTTTTACAGCTGAGATGATTGTTTAAGTACAAAGCTAGTCCCTGTCTAGTATCTTGGTGGTCGCTTACAGGTGTTGTCAA
>ERZ773063.1098-NODE-1098-length-16519-cov-7.266582_pt1 | contig 16519 bp, 15 predicted proteins | sample MGYA00580625_ERZ773063 | MGnify/ENA primary metagenome ERZ773063 (study PRJEB29015, sample SAMEA2738022) | human oral metagenome | biome: human oral; feature: human-associated habitat; material: dental | place: China | collected 2042 ...
CGCTCCGCCCCCCGAGCTCCTCGCGCGACGTGAGCGCGCGCACCATACTCGCACGCCTCCGGCCGCGCACCCTCGAGCCCGCGCTGGGCCCGCTGCGGCCCCGGGAGCTGGCGGTACTGCGCTGCCGCGGGCTCGACGAGCGGCTCCTGGAGCACGTCGGCACTCTCGCCGTGCCCCGCGACCTGCTCGGCACCCCCGGCGCACGCGCACGCGCCCTGGTCGCCGTCGTGCCCGACGGCGGCGTCATCATCAAGGACACGGCCGTATGGGTGCACCTGGGCGGTGAGCCGCCCGACACCATCCACGTCGCCCACCCCGACCGCCGCGGCCGGACCCGGACGCTCACCTACTCCCGTATGGTGATCCCGCCCGAGGAGATCGAGACCGTCGGCGGCATGCCCTGCGCCACGCTCGCCCGGGCGGTGGTCGACGTGGCCAGAACCGCCCCGCCCGTGCGCGCGGTCGAGACGGTGATCCGGGCCCGCGACGCGGGACTGACCAGCAACCGCCTGGAAGTCGCCCTGCTGACCTGCCGGGGCGCGGCAGGCAGAGGCGGGCCCCGCGTTCGGCGCATTATCGACGCGGTCATCCCGCCGCGCCGCGCGGCCGAGGCTCAGACCTGCGGGCGGCGCGCGGCCGCGGAGGTGGAACGGCGCGCCTCGAAAACGCCGTCGATGCGCCGCAGGGACGACAGCGTGTAGTCCAGGTGGCCCGCCTCGGCCAGCTCGACGACGAAGCGGGCGGTGACGACGCGGTCGCGGGAGGTGCCGATGGTGGCGCTCATGAGATTGACGTGGTTGTCGGCCAGAACCCGGGTAATGTCCGCCAGCAGCCCGCCGCGGTCCAGGGCCTCCACCTCGAGCTGTACGAGGTAGGCGCTCTGGGCGTGCTCCGCCCAGTGCACCGACAGGAGGCGCTCGGGCTCGTGCTTGAGCTGGTCGACGTTGTGGCAGTCGCTGCGGTGCACCGAGATGCCCGAGCCGCGGGTGACGAAGCCGATGATCGGGTCCCCCGGCATAGGGGTGCAGCACCTGGCCAGCTTGACGTAGACGTCGCCCTCGCCCATGCCGTCCACGATGACGCCCGTGTCGGCCGTCCTGGTGCGGTGGTGCGCCGTCGTGGCCCTGGTCGGCAGCACGCCCTCCGCCAGGGTCTCCTCCGCGCCGGCCTCCCCGCCCATGGCGGTCACCAGGGTGTTGACCACGTGCTGGGCCGAGACGTGCCCCTCGCCGACGGCGGCGTACAGGCCGTCGATGTCGCCCTTGTCCAGGGTCTGGGCCACGTCCATGAGCGAGTCGTGGCTCATGAGGCGCTGGATCGGCAGGTCCTTCTTGCGCATGGCGCGGGCGATCGCGTTCTTGCCCGCCTCGATGGCCTCCTCGCGGCGCTCCTTGGAGAACCAGGAGCGGATCTTGTTACGGGCGCGCGTGGAGCCCACGAAGGTCAGCCAGTCCCGGCTGGGGCCGGCGCCCTGCGCCTTGGAGGTGAAGACCTCCACGGTGTCGCCGTTCTCGAGCCTGGTGTCCAGCGGCACCAGGCGCCCGTTGACGCGCGCCCCCACGGTGCGGTGGCCGACCTCCGTGTGCACCGCGTAGGCGAAGTCCACCGGCGTAGCGGCGCTGGGCAGGGCCAGGACATCCCCCTTGGGTGTGAAGACGTAGACCTGGGTGCCGGCCATCTCGTAGCGCAGCGAGTCCAGGAACTCGGTGGGGTCCTGGGTCTCCTTCTGCCAGTCCACGAGCTGGCGCAGCCAGCCCATCTCCCCCGCGTCGGAGTCCCCGGGAGCGCCGCCCAGCGGACTGGGCCCGGTGGCGTTCGGGTCCTCCTTGTACTTCCAGTGCGCGGCCACCCCGTACTCGGCCATGCGGTGCATCTCGTGGGTGCGGATCTGGATCTCCACCGGCTTGCCGCCCGGGCCGACGACGGTGGTGTGCAGGGACTGGTAGAGGTTGAACTTGGGCACCGCGATGTAGTCCTTGAAGCGCCCGCTCATGGGCGTCCACCGCGAGTGCAGGGAGCCCAGCACGGCGTAGCAGTCCTGGACGGAGTCCACGATGACGCGCACGGCCACCAGGTCGTAGATGTCGTCGAAGTCCTTTCCCCGCACGATCATCTTCTGGTAGATCGAGTAGTAGTGCTTGGGGCGGCCGGTGACGATGCCCTTGATCTTGCCGACGCGCAGGTCCTCCTCGATCTGCAGGCGGACCTGGCGCAGGTACTCCTCGCGGGCAGGGGCCCGCTCGGCGACCATGTGCTCGATCTCGTCGTACACACCCGGGTAGAGCGCCTTGAAGGAGCGGTCCTCCAGCTCCCACTTGATGGCGTTCATGCCCAGCCGGTGCGCGAGGGGGGCGTAGATCTCCAGGGTCTCCTTGGCCTTGCGGGCGGCGTTGTCCGCCGGGACGTACTTCCACGTGCGGGCGTTGTGCAGGCGGTCGCCGAGCTTGATGACCAGGACGCGGATGTCCTTGGACATGGCGACGATCATCTTGCGCACGGTCTCCGCCTGGGCGGCGTCCCCGTACTGGAGCTTGTCGAGCTTGGTGACGCCGTCCACCAGCAGGGCGATCTCGTCGCCGAAGTCGCCGCGCAGCCGCTCCAGGGAGTAGTCGGTGTCCTCCACGGTGTCGTGGAGCAGGGCGGCGGCCAGGGTCTGGGGGGTCATGCCGAGCTCGGCCAGGATGGTTGCCACCGCGACCGGATGGGTGATGTACGGCTCGCCTGACTTGCGCGTCTGCCCGGCGTGGGCCTTCTCGGCCACCTCGTAGGCGCGCACAATGAGGCCGGTGTCGGCCTTGGGATGATTGGCGCGCAGCGCCCGCATGAGGGGCTCGATGGCCGCGGGCGTCGAGTGCCCCCGCGAACCGAACCAGGCCAGACGGCTGCGGACGCGCGACCCCGGGACGACGGTCTGCCCGCCTGTCTCGCTGCTCTTGGTCTCCGTCATGACCGGATCATAGCCACGGGGCGGCCCCGGCCCCGATATGCTTCCGCCTTGCGAGTCGCTCAGCGGTCGGTCGGGCCCGGCCTCAGGCGGTGGCGAAGGTGACGACGGAGTCGATCGAACGCCCCGGGAGCTTCTCGCGGCCGCCGAGGCCGGTGAGCTCCAGGAGCATGCAGATCGCCTCGACGGTGGCGCCGGCCTGCTCGAGCAGCTTGATCGAGGCGGAGGCGGTCCCGCCGGTGGCCAGGACGTCGTCGATGACCAGGACGCGCTGACCGGCCACCACCGTGTCCGGGCGGACCTCCATCCGGGCGGTGCCGTACTCGAGCGCGTAGTCGACGCCGATGACCGGTCCGGGCAGCTTGCCGCCCTTGCGAACGGTGATCATGCCGGTGCCCAGGCGCACCGCCAGGGGCGCGGCGAGGATGAAGCCGCGGGACTCCAGGCCGGCCACGGCATCGACCCGGCCTGCGTAGTGGTTCGCCAGTCCCTCGATGAAGGTGGCGAAGGCGGGCCCGTTGGCCAGCAGCGGGGTGATGTCCCGGAACAGGACCCCGGGCTGGGGGAAGTCCGGCACCTCGCGGAGGTTGTCCAGGACGAGCCGGGTGAGGTCGGGTGGCAGGGCGGAGGGGGTCGTCATGAGCGCCTCTTCTTCCTCTTGGGCTGGGCGGACACTCCCAGGTGGTGGCCCGGGACCAGGGGGGAGGCCAGGGGCTCGGTGGCCAATGCGGCCAGGGCCTCCTCGTCCCCGCCCGCCTGGGCGGCGCGCTCGGCGCGGGCGGCCGCGACGCGCTCCGCCTGCTCGACAATGCCCTTCTCACGGCTGCGCAGGTCGACCAGCAGCGGCGTGGCCAGGAAGATCGAGGACAGCGTTCCTGCGATCATGCCGATGAACAGGGTCAGCGCAATGTCGCGCAGGGTGCCCGCGCCCAGGATGAAGGCGCCGACCACCAGCAGGGAGGCGACGGGCAGGACACCCACCACCGAGGTGTTGATCGAACGGATGAAGGTCTGGTTGACCGCGAGATTGGCCAGCTCGGCGTAGGTTGAGCGCGTCTGCGCCTCGTAGTGGAAGGTGTTCTCACGGATCTTGTCGAAGACGACCACCGTGTCGTACAGGGAGTACCCCAGAATGGTCAGCACGCCGATAATGGTGGCGGGGGTGACCTCGAAGCCCGAGGCGGCGTAGATGCCGATGGTGACGACGATGTCGTGGCTCAGGGCGAGCAGGGCCGCCACGGCCATCTTCCACGTGCGGAAGTAGACCCAGATGAGGCCGCCCACGAGCAGGAAGAAGAGCACCAGGCCGCGAGCCGCCTTGCTGGTCACGTCCGCCGACCAGGTCGGGCCGATCGTGGTGGCCGACACGTTGCCCGGGTCCACGCCGTAGGCGGAGGCCAGCGCCGAGGCCAGGTCGTCGAGCTGGGACTTGTCCAGCTCGTTGGCCTGGACCCGTACGGAGGACGATCCCATGGTCGTCACGCTGGAGCCCGACGACAGGCCCTTGTCCGCCAGGACGTCGTTGGCCGTGCTCTCGGAGGGGTCGCTCACCCCGGTGACGGTGATCTCGGAGCCGCCCTTGAAGTCGATGCCGGGGTTGAGCCCGGGCTTGACCACCAGCACGGCGGAAACGGCGATGACGACGACGGCGACGGTGTACCACAGGCGTCGCCTGGCGATGAAGGGCAGGGAGGTCCTGCCCGAGTAGAGGTCGTTGCCCAGCGCGGCGAGGGAGATCACTCCGTCTCACCGTCCTTTCCGGTGGTGAGGTCGAAGTCGACGGCCGCGTCCTCGCTCTGCGCATCCGCCTGGACGCCCTCGGCCGAGTCCTGCTCCTGCCCGGCGCTCGCCTTCCTGCGGGCCTCGGCCTTGCGGCGGGCCAGGGTGCCGACGGCGGAGTCGATGACGGCCTGGCGGCCCTTCCCGTAGGCGGCCAGCGAGCGCGCCCCGAGGTGCTCGGGGTCCAGGCCCGACAGGCGGTGGCCCTTGCCGAAGAAGGCGAAGCGCAGGATCCACACCATCATCGGGTGGGTGAACAGGACGATGACCGCCAGGTCCACCACCGTGGTCACGCCCAGGGTGAAGGCGAAGCCCTGCACGCCGCCCACGGCCAGGAAGTACAGCACGACGGCGGCCAGCAGGTTGACGGTGTCGGAGACGATGATCGTCCGGCGGGCGTGCTTCCATCCCTCGTCCACGGCTGCCACCAGAGTGCGGCCGTGGCGGACCTCATCGCGCACGCGCTCGAAGTAGATGATGAAGGAGTCCATCGTGATCCCGATGGAGATAATGAGTCCCGCCACGCCCGCCAGGGACAGGCGGTAGCCCATCGCCCAGCTCAGCAGCGCGATCGCCAGGTAGGTTGTGGCGGCCGCGATCATGAGGGACGCGACCGCGACCACGCTCAGTCCGCGGTACTGCCAGGCGAGGTAGACGATGATGAGGGCGAAGCCGACGAGCCCGGCGATCAGGCCGTTGCGCAGCTGCTCGGTGCCCAGGGTGGCGGAGATCTGCTGCTCGGACTGGACGGTGAAGCTCAGCGGCAGAGATCCGAAGGACAGCTGGTTGGCCAGCGTGTTGGCCTGCGCCTGGGTGAAGCCGCCGGTGATCTGGACCCGGCCGTCGGTGATGGCGCTGGTGACGTCGGGGTTGAACCCCGAGGCCATGATGGTCAGCCCGTCCAGCACGATGGCGAACTGCGCCTTCTGGGAGTCCGTGGACTGCGGGTTGGCCTGACCACCGGTGGCCGACGCCTTGTCCCGGTAGGCGATGAGGCGCTCGGAGACCGCGGAGAACTCCTCGGTGCCCTCGGAGTTGAACTCCAGGGAGACGACCCACTTGTTGGTGGTGGTGCCCTGGCTGGTGGTCTCCAGGCCGGAGGCCGCGTTGGCGATATTGGTGCCCGCGATGTCCGCAGGGCCGAGGATGTAGGCCCTGCCCGTGCCGTCCTTGGCGCAGGAGATGACGGCCTCGGCCGGGTCCTGCGTCTCGCCGGTGAGGTTGTCCGGCGCCGTGCAGTCCAGCATGTAGGCGTCGTAGATCATCTTCTCGCTGATCCAGGAGTCCGAGGAGGTGTCCTCCGACGTCGCCGGCAGAGGCTCCTCGCTGATGGTCCCGTCGCGGTTGACGTCCGCGGCCTGCGTGGCCACCTCCTCGGCGGTGACGGGGGTCGGCTGGTCGGTGGGGGCCTCGCTCGCGGCGTCGGTGGGAGTCTCGCTCGCCTCGCCCTCGGCGGGGGCCTCGCTCGCCGCATCGGTCGGCTCCTCCGCGGCGTCGGTGGGGGCCTCGCTCGCGGCGTCGGTGGGAGTCTCGCTCGCCTCGCCGTCGGTAGGGGCCTCGCTCGCCGCGTCGCTGGGAGCCGGTGAGGCGGAGGCCTGGGCGAGCCGCTGGTTGTAGCTGTCGGCGAACGCGCTCGCGCTGCCCTGGATGATCCGGATGACCGGCCGGAAGTAGAGCACCGCGGAGGTGCGCACCAGCTCGAGCGTGTCCTGGCTGGGGGATCCCGGCAGTGAGACCACGATGTTCTGCCCGCCCTGGCGCGAGATCTGCGCCTCCGCGACGCCGGAGGCGTCCACGCGCTGGCGAATGATCTCGATGGCCTGGTTGACGTCCTCATCGGTGATCTCGGAGCCGTCCGACGTTGTGGGCGTCAGGATGATCTGGGTCCCGCCCTCCAGGTCCAGCGCCAGGCCCGGTGTCATGGACGTGCGGCCGGTGGCGGCGCCGGCGTAGAGCCCGGCGAAGCCGATCACAATGATGAGAAGCAGCATCACGAGGCGGCGCCCCGGATGCTTCGTCTGCTTGGTGGACACGCGGTCCCTTCCTCAGGAGATGGTGCGGCTCGCGCCGCTCGGTCGGGTGTGTCTGGCGGGCTCAGGTCCGAGGAGCCTCGTCGTCGGAGTCCGTCGCGTCGCCGGCCTCGGACTCAACCGCGTCACCGGCCTCGGGCTCAGCCGCGTCGCCGTGCTCGGTGTCGTTCCCGTCGCCGGCTTCAGACTCGTCCCCGTCGCCGACCTCGGACTCAGCCGCGAAGGGCGGCTCCTCCGAACCGACGATCGACGCCTTGGCCCACAGCGACTCGTCGCCCAGCGGTGTGGCAAGAGTCACGACGTCGCCGCTGACCTCGACCACGGTGCCGTAGAAGCCGGCTCGCGTGCGCACCCAGTTCCCGGATACGAGCGCCTCGTTGGTGCGGCGCTCCTGCTCGGCGAGCATCTTCTTCTGCTGCGAGCGCGAGAAGCGCGACAGGCCCCAGAAGGCGAGTATCATGACGACAATCATGATGAGCATCTGTTGATTCATAGAGGCGACTTCCGTTCAAGAGATCCTCTGGCGAAGAGGAACGACCGTGCAGAGTCTAGGCCACCTGCCGACACCTGCGCGTGTGAGACATGACCGCCGCGATGATCACGGGACGGAACCACCATACGGCACCGGCGCGCCCGGCTCAGGTGAACAGGAGCCCGGCATCGGGGGCACTCATGCCCAGGTGCTTGTAGGCGGCCTGCGTGGCCATGCGGCCCCGGGGGGTGCGCACGATCAGTCCCTCCCGGAAGAGGAAGGGCTCGGCCACGGTCTCGATGGTCTCGGGCTCCTCCCCCACGCTGACCGCCAGCGTCGTCAGGCCCACCGGGCTGCCGGAGAAGCGGGAGCACAGGGCGCGAAGCACCGCGCGGTCCAGGCGGTCCAGGCCCAGGGCGTCCACCTCGAAGACCTTCAGGGCGCCGCGGGCCGCCCGCAGGTCCAGGCGCCCCGGGGTGCCGTGCACCTCGGCCCAGTCCTGGACGCGGCGCAGCAGGCGGTTGGCGATACGGGGCGTGCCGCGCGAGCGGCGGGCCAGCTCCTGGGCCGCCTCGGCCTCGATGCTCACGCCCAGCAGGCCGGCGGAGCGGACGATAATGCGAACCAGATCGTCCGGGTCGTAGTACTCCAGGTGGCCGGTGAAGCCGAAGCGGTCGCGCAGCGGCGCGGGCAGCAGCCCCGCGCGGGTGGTCGCGCCGACCACGGTGAAGACGGGCAGCGTCAGCGGGATCGAGGTCGCGCCAGGGCCTTTGCCCACGACGATGTCAACCCGGTAGTCCTCCATGGCCAGGTAGAGCATCTCCTCGGCGGTGCGGGCCAGGCGGTGGATCTCGTCGATGAACAGCACGTCGCCCTCCTCCAGGGAGGACAGGATCGCGGCCAGGTCGCCGGCGTGCTGGATGGCGGGACCGGAGGTCAGGCGCAGGGAGCCCTCGACCTCGGCGGCGATGATCATGGCCAGGGTCGTCTTGCCCAGGCCGGGCGGGCCCGACAGCAGGACGTGGTCGGGAGGGTCGCCGCGCGCCAGGGCGGCCCGCAGCACGACCGAGAGCTGGTCGCGCACGACCCGCTGGCCCACGAAGTCCTCCAGGCGCTTGGGGCGCAGGGCCGCCTCGGCGGCGCGCTCGACGTCGTCGGCGCCGCCCGTCACCAGCCGGTCCGAGGGCCCCTGCCCAGGTGCGGGCGCGGATGATGCCGATGCGTCAGCCACGGCCGCCCCCCAACCGGCGCAGGGAGGCGCGCAGCAGCTCGGGCACGCTAGGTTCGGCCCCCTGCTCCGAGCGCTCCATCTCGACAGCGGCCACGGCCCGAGACGCGATCGCCTCGTTCCATCCGAGCTGGACCAGGGCGCCGACGACGTCCGGGTTCGGCTGCCCCGCACCGGTCGCCGGGGCCGCCGCAGGCGCGGGCTCCTCGCCGGCAGGGGCGCCGAGCCTGTCGCCGACGTCGATCATGACGCGCTGCGCCCCCTTGGGCCCCAGGCCCGGCACGCGCTTGAGCGCGGCGACGTCCTGGCCGGCGACCGCCCGGCGCAGGGCGTCGGGGGTGTGGACCGCCAGGATCGCCAGCGCCAGCTTGGCGCCCACGCCCTTGGCGCCCAGCAGGACCCGGAAGCAGTGGCGCTCGTCGGCGTCGGCGAAGCCGTAGAGGGTCAGGGCGTCCTCGCGCACCACCAGCTCGGTGCGCACGAAGCCCTCCTCGCCCGCGCGCAGGCCCGCCAGGGTCGCCGGGGTCGCCTGGAAGGCCATGCCGACGCCGCCGACCTCGATGACCGCCCCGGTCAGCGAGACCTCGAGGACGTTTCCGCGCAGTGAGGCGATCATGCCGGTGAGCTCCTTGGGTAGCGATGGATCGAACGCCTGTTCACAGGTTAGCAGCGGGCGGGCGGTGAGTCTGCCGTCGGCGCCGGTGCGCACGCAGCTCGCCGTGTCACGGCGCTCTCCGCCGGTACCTGGGATCGACGGCGCCGGTGCGCCGGGCGGCGGCCTGCGCGGCCGCCCACCTCTGCTGGGCGGGGGTGCGCGCCGAGGCCCGCACCGAGCCGCCGGCCGAGACCATCTCGGTGGCCCCGTCCACGCCCGTGCCTCCCCCGCGCCAGCCGTGGCAGATCGCCTGGGCGACGGCGTCGGCGGCGTCGGCCGGCCTGGGGGGCTCGGCCAGCCCCAGGATCCGCTGGACCATGGCCTGGACCTGGGACTTGGAGGCGGTGCCCGAGCCGGTGACCGCGGCTTTGGCCTCGCTGGGCGTGTGCTGGGCGACCTCCAGGCCCGCCCGGGCGCCGGCCGTCATGACCACCCCCATGACCTGGGCGACCGCGATGACCGAGCGCAGGTTGTCCTGGGCGAAGACGCGCTCGACGGACACGGCCGTCGGGCCGAGCCGGGCGATCCAGTCCTCGAGCGCCTCGAAGATCGCGAGCAGGCGCAGCTCGGGGCTCTGCGAGGGCGGCGTGCGCACGACTCCCACCTCCACGAGCCGGGCCCGACGGCGTGGGTCGATGTCCACACAGCCCAGACCGCAGCGGGTCAGGCCGGGGTCGACCCCGAGCACCCGCTGCTGGGCGACGACGGCGCGCGCGGAGGCGAGGTGGGCGACGGGAGTCAGGAGGGGCTCACTCGTCGTCGAGACGCGAGGCGACCTCAGGGGAGATGTCCACCGAGGTGAAGACGTTCTGGACGTCGTCGAGGTCCTCCAGGGCGTCGACGAGCCGCAGGACCCTGCGGGCGCCGTCGAGGTCGACCTCCACCTTGGTGGCGGCGACGAACTGGGACTCGGCGGAGTCGTACTCCATGCCCGCCTCGGTCACGGCGCTGCGCACGGCGACCAGGTCCGAGGGGTCGCTGATGACCTCGAAGGACTCCGGGCCCTCGAGGACCTCCTCGGCGCCCGCGTCCAGGACGGCCATGAGGATCGTGTCCTCGTCGACGCCATCGGCCTTGCCGATCTCGACCACGCCCTTGCGGGAGAAGTTGTAGGCGACCGAGCCGGGGTCGGCGAGGCTGCCGCCGGTGCGGGTGAAGGCCACACGGACGTCGGAGGCGGCGCGGTTGCGGTTGTCGGTGAGGCACTCCACCAGGAAGGCCACGCCGGCGGGACCGTAGCCCTCGTACATGATGGTCTGCCAGTCCGCGCCCCCGGCCTCCTCGCCGCTGCCGCGCTTGACGGCACGGGTGATGTTGTCGGCGGGCACGGAGTTCTTCCGGGCCTTCTGGATGGCGTCGAAGAGCGTGGGGTTGCCGGCGGGGTCGGCGCCGCCGGTGCGCGCCGCCACCTCGATGTTCTTGATCAGACGGGCGAAGAGCTTGCCGCGCTTGGCGTCGATGGCGGCCTTCTTGTGCTTGGTGGTGGCCCACTTGGAGTGTCCCGACATGTGTTCTCCTGGGTATCGATCCGGGTACGCGTCCCGGGCGGGGACGCCACGCTGCGACCGCGGACCGATACGGCCCACGGCAGAACCTCGGACATCCTAACGCCGCCCGGCCCCGCGCTCAGTCACCGCCCTCCTCGCGGATGGTGAGCACCTTCCCGTCCCACCCGCGCAGCAGCCGCCGGGCCAGCGCCGGCAGAGCCTGCGGGTGGACGACCATGCCCGCCCCGACGGCGGCGTCGAGCTCGTCGAGGGGCCACCAGCGCAGCGAGTCGAGGACGTCGCGCTCCAGCGGTGTCCACCCGCTGCGGTCCATCTGGCCGTCCTGGTCGCGCGCGGCATCGGCGCGTGCGGCCAGGACGGCATCGAGCCGGGCGAGGTAGAACAGCTCGTCCTGGCGGCAGGTGACCAGGTTGAAGGCGAAGTGCGCGCTCCGCTCGACGACGGGCCCCTCCAGGTCGGAGCCGGTCAGGCGGATGCCGGTCTCCTCGGCCAGCTCGCGCAGCGCCCCCTGCATCGGGCTCTCGCCCGGCATGAGGCCGCCTCCGGGGGTGAAGGCCCAGGAGCGCCCGGCGTCGGCGAAGTCGTGCCCGACCGCCAGCAGCACCGCCCGGGCGGGGACCTCGCGCAGGACGATGACGCGGGCGGCGCGGCGCGCGGGCAGTCCCTCGTGGTTGAGGGCCCACTCGTCGGGGTCGATGAGCTCGCGCCAGTTCTCCGGTACGCGGCGGGGGTCCCGGCCGTCATCGGCCAGGTCCGGCGCCGCAGCGCTGTCCGCCACGGCCCGGCTCCTGCAGCCGGGTCCGCCGGGTCCGCCGGGGGCTGTTGAGGGCATGGTCGGGCGGTACTCAGGTCTGGCCGGTGAAGACACGGCGCGACGACGACATCTTCTCCAGCAGAGACGCCTCCTGCGCGGCGAAGTCGGCCTCGGCGTGGCCGTCGAGCGCCTGCTGGCGCAGCTGCGCCAGTGCCGAGGACGTCTTCAGGAAGGCCCTCATGGCGTCGGACGCCCGCGGTCCCCGGCTCCTGGCCCACCGCCTGGCCGCCGCGCGTCCCGAGCCGGTGGTGAGCATGGTGATTTCGGCGGGGCTGTACCACCCGGCCCGGTGGTAGTCGTACAGGCGGGCCCGCATATTCATCCGCTCGCTCCACCGCAGCCAGACCACCAGGCCGGCCCAGGCGATGAAGAAGGGCACCTCGACGACGAGGTAGAGGACGAACGCCTGCCCTATGTCGTCCCTGCCCCAGACGACGCCGTTCCAGAAGGCGTGCAGCACGATCGCGCACGCCAGGCCCAGCGGCGTCATCCAGATCCAGGCCAGGGGGGAGCGCATGCGCGCGCTCGCACCGATGGCGAGTCCCGTGCAGGCGGTGAAGGTCGGGTGCGCGAACGGCGACAGGAGTCCGCGCATCACGAAGGTGATGAGAAGGTCGATGGTGCTTGCCGACCTGACGAAGTACAGGATGTCCTCCGCGAAGGCGAAGCCCTCGGCGACGACGCAGGCGTAGACGATGCCGTCCACGGGCCCGTTGAAGGTGCGCCGCCAGACCAGGAAGACGATGAGGACGCCCAGGGCCTTGGTGGACTCCTCCCCGATGGGCGCCGAGACCACCGCGGAGAAGAACTGCGCCCTGGAGGGGCTGCCGGTGGAGGAGGCCACCAGGAGGGAGGCCGATGTGCTGACCACCAGCGAGACCACCGTGGCCACGCCCGCCCCCCACAGGAAGGCGGCGGCCAGGACGCCCGGGGGCTCGGGCTCCCACCTGTCGATCCACCAGACCGCCCCCAGGACGATGATCAGCGGGATGAGCGCCAGCACCGACGCCAGCACCACGACGACCCACGTCTCCTGGGTCGCGACCCGTGACGACTCCATGGCCGAGAAGTAGACGACGACGAGCATGGCGAGCAGGCCCAGGCCTCCGAGCACGCTGAGCACGATGGTGGCGATGCGGCCGCGGCGGTGCTCCGGGGCGAGCCGCGGGGTCCACTCGGAGAGCCGCGGCGGGCCCGCCGTGCTCACTGCGCCCGACACCGGCGCCGGGTAGGCCGAGCGCCGGTAGCCGGCGCGCGGGGACCAGCCGTTGGCGGGGGACGGGGGCATGCTCATGCGGAGTCTCCGTTCGTGGGATCGTCTGCTGCAGCGGTGACGGGACCCGCCGTGGGGGCGGCGTCGTCGTCAATGTCGAAGGTCTGGGGCATGGGCGCGTGACCGGCCAGGTGCAGGCAGCGCACGATGACGCCGGAGCGCAGACGCCGCGCCTCGGCCACATGGGTGTTGTGGAACCGCCGCGCCAGAACGAGCCGGTAGCAGGCCTTGTCCAGGCGCGTGAGCGCGTCGGCGGCCAGGGGGCGTGCGCTCAGCGCCGCGCGAGTCTGCACGTTGAGCACCACCCGGATGACCCGTGACAGGTCGGACTCGACCAGGGCCCGGCTGCGCCGGTCGGACGCAGCTCGGTCATCGGGGTCCAGGCCGTCCTCGACGACCGGGCCCTCGCAGTCCAGGGCGTCGTGCGCCGCGCGGGACAGCAGGAGGGCGGAGGCCGGATCGAGGGCGCCGGTGGCCGCCAGGTCGAGGGCCGCCTGGCCGCGGTGGACCAGCTGGGCCTCCAGGGTGGCCCGCGAGCCCAGCACCTGTCGGTGGAGCCGGTCCACACGCAGCGCCATGGCGTACAGGCACCACCCCAGGGCCAGTAGGACGAACGCCGTGGCGAGCGCGGTCAGCAGGGCATCGGCCACGGCTCAGTCCTCCAGGGCGTCGCGCAGACGCCCCACCATGGTGCGCGCGCCCGGCGCGACGGTGACCCGGGTGTGGGCGGTGGACAGCGCCATGTCGTAGACGTCGAGCACGGAGTCGGTGACGGCCGACCAGTCGTAGCGGCCCACGACGGCGGTGGCGGCCTCGCGCCTGGCGTCCGCGGCGCGCGCGTCGGTGAGCGTGTCCACCACGGCGCGGGCCAGGTCCGCTCCGTCCCCGTTGCGGAACAGCGCCCCGTAGGCACCCGCGCCCAGGACGTCGGAGAAGGCCACCAGGTCCGAGGCGACCACCCGGGTGCCCGCGGCCATGGCCTCCACCAGCACGATCCCGAAGGACTCGCCGCCGGTCTGCGGCGCCACGTAGCACGACGCCGAGGCGAGCATGGCCGCCTTGTCCGCGTCCGATATTCCGCCGAGGAAGGTCACGGCCTCACCGTACCGGGACAGGGCGGCGCGCTGGGCCCCGGCCTCGCCGCGACCGGCGATGAGGAAGCGGGCCCCGGGTAGGCGCTCCAGGACGGCGGGAACCGCCTCGGCCAGTACCTGCAGCCCCTTGCGGGGCTCGTCCAGCCGCCCCAGGAAGGAGATCGTGGGCGCCTCGGGGGTGCCCGCGAAGCGCGGGTCGTCCCTGGCCGCGGCGGCGAAGGGGGCGACGTAGACGCCGTTGGGGATCACCACGGCGTCGCCGCCGTGGTACTGGATGAGGGTGCGGCGGGCCTCCTCGGACACGGCGATGCGCGCGGTGATCCGCTCCATGAGCGGCACCGTGGCCGGGGAGAGCAGCTCGCGGGCCAGGGACCGGGCCATGGCGGCGTGGAAGGTGCCCACGACGGGGCAGGCGGCCGCCTGGAGGGCGAGCATGCCGACGCTGGGGGTGATGGGCTCGTGGATGTGAAGCAGGTCGAAGTCGTAGGCGTCCAGCCAGCGGCGCGCCCGCCGGGCCACGGCCGCACCGAAGTTGAGACGGGCGACCGAGCCGTTGTACGGGATGGCGATCGAGTCGCCCGCGGAGGTGACCCACTCGGGCAGGTCGGCGTCGGCCGCGGCCGGCGCCAGGACCCGCACGTCGTGGCGCCGCCCGCGCAGCTCGGCGGCCAGGTCCATGACATGGGCCTGCACCCCGCCGGGCGCGTCCAGCGAGTACGGGCACACCAGACCGATCCTCATGCGCGCCCCTCCTGCGCCGCACGGCTGCGCGCCAGCCGCTCGTGGTCGAGGTCGGCGTCGAAGACCGGCTGGAGCATGTGCCAGTCGACGGCGTGCTCGGCGAGCAGCGGACCCATGGCGGCCGCCCAGGCGCGCGTGTGAGCCACGACTCTCTCAGGCCCGCTCGGGCCCGGGGGCCGGGGCACCTCCCGCAGGGTCAGCACCAGGCCCCACCGCGACCCCGCCGCCCGACGGCGCTCGCCCGCCAGGGACTCGTAGTGCATGCCGGCGACGTACAGGGGCAGGTCCAGGCGCTGCGCCAGCGCGGCCGGCCCGGCGGCGAAGCGCGCGGTGTGGCCGCACAGGTCCACCTCCACGCCGGAGGCCGACAGGTCGCGGTCGGCCAGCAGCGGGATGACGTAGGGGCCCCCGTCCTGCGCCGCGGCGACGAGCCGGTCGAAGACCTTCTCGCCGCGGCCCTGGCCGAGGATCCTCATGCCGAGCCGCTCGCGGAAGGCGACGAACTGGTCGAACAGGTCGGCCGGCTCCAGGCGTTCGGCCACGGTCAGCACGGTGGCCAGCCGGCGGCACGCCCAGGCGCCCACGAGATCCCAGTTGCCCATGTGGCTCATGGCCAGCACGATCGAGCCCTGCTTCAAGTCGGTGTGCACCTGCGGAGGCAGCTCGGGGCGCACTCGTGCGAGGATCTGCTCCTCTCTTACGCCGGGCAGGGCGAAAGCCTCGTAGAAGTAGCGCATATAGGAGCGCATGCCCGCCCGGGAGGTCCGGCGCACCTGCGCGGCAGTCGCACTGGCCGGCAGGAGGCGCGCCAGGTTCTTCTCGAGCTGATCGACCCCGGTCCGTCCCCTGCGCAGCCGCTGCACGGTCCACACGGCGTCGGCTCCCGCGCGGGAAAGGCCGTAACCCAGTGGTGTTGGCAGCGCGTGCGCATGCCGCCAGGCGATGCGGTACAGGGCGTCGGCACGCGTTCTCATGCGGTCGTCCCCGATGCGGTCCCGCTCGCCCGGCTGGTTTGCCGGTCCACCGTTTGGCGGCGAACGGCGGTGATGCGCTGGACGACGGTGATCGCGGAGGCCAGCGCCACGTAGCCGAGGGCGACGGACAGCACCCACTGGGGGGCCCCGAGCCCGACGGCGAAGGTCGCCACAAGGGCGATCACAAGACGGTCGGTGCGCTCGGCGATCCCGACCGAGGCGGTGGCCCCGATGGATTCGGCGCGGGCGCGAGCATAGGGCACGGTTGCGGCGAGCACGACGCAGCCTAGGGCGAGGACGACCGTGGCAGTGCGCAGCCGGATGTCGTCGGCCTCCTCCTGGGCGAGGGTCAACATCTGGGCGATCCGCTCCCCGAGGGATGTGAAGTCGGTGCCGTGGCCGTTCGAGGCGTGTGATTGGGCCTGGGTCACCTGCTCCTGGAGTTCGCTCACCTGCTGCTGCAGCCCGGTGACGCGGCCCTGCGAGGCCTCGAGCGCCTGGTTGAGCTTGTTGATCTCAACCGTCTGGGTGGCCGCTTCCTGCAGGGCGGCGGCGTGTGTCTGTCGCATCCGGCGCAAAACGGAATCGACTTGGGCTGGATCGTAGCCCCGGCGTACCGTTGCGAATGTTTCGTCGGTCATCGGTCTCCTAATTCATTCTCGCCGGGTGCGGCCAAAGCCTCAATGACCCCGGACAGTTTACTCAGCTGGGATGTGATCTCGTCGCGTTGCCTGGAGAGCGCCTTGACCTCTTCGCGTGCATCCCTCAGTCGGCGACGTGCGTCTGCGCGGGCGTGCTCCGCTTCCGCGCGGGCCTTCTCGACCTCGCGTTTGGCGGCTTCGCGATCGGTTCGCAGTTTCGTGTAGTGCTCCGAGTGGAGCTGCTCCAGTTCGGTCATCGTCTGCTCGCGCAGCGTCTGGGCCTCGTCCTTGGCCACGGAGAGGATCCGGTTGGCCCGCTCGACCAGTTCCCGTGACTCCTCCGCGGCGGTGCGACGGCGGTTCTCG
>ERZ773063.1099-NODE-1099-length-16514-cov-3.587034_pt1 | contig 16514 bp, 10 predicted proteins | sample MGYA00580625_ERZ773063 | MGnify/ENA primary metagenome ERZ773063 (study PRJEB29015, sample SAMEA2738022) | human oral metagenome | biome: human oral; feature: human-associated habitat; material: dental | place: China | collected 2042 ...
CCTTTATCTAGGCGTACATAGTCGACCCATGCGTCCCAAGTCCCCTTTTCTTCAGGAACGGATTGGCCGTACTGGAGTTTAGCACCCCAAATATTTCCGTCTTTATCCGTTGCCGTTTCTTTGTTCTTGCTTACGCGTTGGTAATCACCCATGAGGTTCCACTTCTTAGCGAAGTTAATCGACATGTAGCCGCCGAAGATATTGTCCAAATTGGCTGCGTTGGCTTTATTACCGCCGAAATGGTTGTAGTAAACACCGGCACCGAAGTCACCCCATGTTCCGTCCAAGGATGCGTAGCCGGTCTTAACATCGAGAAGGCTCGGATTCGGAGCTTCCGGATCGGCTTCTTTAAACTTACCGTAGCCGCCCGTCAATGCCCAGTGGTCACCGCTGAATTTGAGTTGAGCGCCGTCAAAGGTATCGCCGTATTGAAGGCCCATGCCGTTACCGATCTGGTAGTCATAACGACCTACGAGGAAGTTTACATGCTTACCGGCATTGTATTCCACATTAGCGTGGTCAACGTAGAGCTTATGGTCATCACCGCTCGATGCGGAATGTTCGTCGGCAAAGCTCATGTCATCCGTGCTGAGTCCCAAGTTAACAGTCGTACGGTCGTTAACCGTTGCCGTTGCCAAGAGATGAACAGCTGCTTCCCAAGAAGCGTCGCCTTCAATATTGCCCTTCTGATGCTGATAATGAACGTTGGCATCACCGGAAAGTTTAACATTGCCTACCCGTTCTTCCAAGTTGGATACGCGAACACCGAGTTTACCGAGTTCGTCCGAGAATTCATCGGCTAAACGATTAATAAGTGCACGCTGTTCAGCGTTTGCACGATCTTCATGAGCCATAGCCTTAGCTACGATTTCAGCGGCTTCATAACGAGTGATGTTACGTTCGCCTTGGAAGTGAACGCCGTCAACACCCTGGATGATACCGGAGTTAGCCAATTCTACTACGGAATTGTATGCCCAGCTGTCTTGAGGGACATCCACAAAGGGATTGGCTGCAAAGGCCGTTGCGCCTACAGCCATAGTTGCTACTAAAGATGCTACGAGTTTTTTGTTCATGTCCGTTACCTCTTTTCCTGTACTGTCCTGCATCGAATAGACAAGATCGATATAACCGTACAGAGCGAGTTGTCCATGTTTCCTCTTCCGCTTCCGGTCGTATCGTTCGGCAATAAAGACTGCAAGAATATCTGTATTGCTATTCCAGTCTACTATTATTGATAAATTGTGTCAATAATAAGTCAAGAAAAATTTTCACTTTAAAAAATTAATGTTTATATATACTTTTAAATTGATGTGTCCTGATTGTATAAAGTCATAATAAAAGCGGCCTCCAAGAGGCCGCTTACTTACATAGCTTTTATAATATCGATGCATTCTTTTACAATTTGTGCCGTCATACCCCATATGCGATATCCTTTATATCGATAAATATATACAAAATAGGTTTTGCGACGTTGCCATTCCATAGGATTTCCCCCATAAGGAACATCTGCGGGAAAGGTAGCTCCCGGTCTGGTTGCCAGGTCCATTTCCGCCAGTTCAGGCTCATGCTCCACAAACCACTGTAACGGCACCGTAAAGGTATGATCTACTTCTGAAGTACAACGAATATCCTCTACACTCGAAACTTCCGCCACGAAAGGATTCAGGGTAACGCCCGTAACGGTTTCCAGCGGTGATAAGCTTGCCAGGACCCGTATCTTTTCAGGATGCATATTCAGTTCTTCTCCCGTCTCTCTGATAGCCGCCGCCAAAGGAGTAGCATCGCTCGCCTCTATTTTTCCGCCGGGAAAAGAAATATCTCCCGGCTGCCAACGCAATGTCTTACTGCGAACTTCAAATAAAAGGTGCAAGCCTCCCGCATTCTTTATGAAAGGTACCAAAACGGCACAGGGTACATTGTTAAACAGTACGGACGAGGTCCTCTCGTGTTCGGGCCAGGGAGCCAATACGGCCTGCTCGTTCATATATACTCCTTCAACCTACTTGACGACAATATTGATAATCTTGCCGGGAACGACAATAAATTTAACTACATTCTTACCGTCAATGAGAGTTTGAATTCTGTCGGACGCCAAAGTCTGTTCCTTTATAGCTTCAACCGATGCATCGGCACTTACGACAATGCGCTCACGAACCTTACCGTTAATCTGCACGGGCAATTCGATGGTAGATACGATAAGAGCCTGTGCATCCGTCTGCGGCCATTCTTGGGTATGAACACTACCGTTTTTACCGATGATGGACCACAGTTCTTCCGCAATATGCGGCGTAAAGGGAGCTAACAGACGCAAGAGATTTTCGTTGGCTTCATCAGCTACATCGGCATGCAACTGAGCCTTATCTTCTCCTACATATGCATGCATAGCGTTGACGAATTCCATAACGGCACTGACCGCCGTATTCAGAGCATAGTTTCCGTCATCGCCTTGAATATCGTCCGTAACCTTGGCAACCGACGTGTATTCAACGAGTCGCAAGGCCTTATCCGCTTCGGAATAGGTACCTTTCGACGCTTCCGCCGTTTTGGTAATGTCGGCAAACTGATGCACGATTCTCCAGACACGATTTAAGAATCGATAGGACCCTTCTACCCCCTTGTCGGACCAATCCAAGTCGCGTTCAGGCGGAGCGGCGAACAAGATGAACAGACGCGCCGTATCGGCCCCGTATTTTGAAAGAATTTCTTCCGGCGAGACAACATTGCCCTTGGACTTGGACATCTTGCTGCCTTCCTTTAAGACCATCCCCTGAGTGAGCAGTCTTTCAAAGGGTTCGGATGCTTCAACCAAGCCTGCATCGCGGAATACCTTCATTAAGAAACGTGAATACATAAGATGTAAAATAGCATGCTCAATACCGCCGATGTACTGGTCTACATTCATCCAATGATCGGCTTTTTCACGACTCCACAGTGCTTTCTCATTGCGTGCATCCGTATAGCGCAAATAGTACCACGACGAGCAAACAAAGGTATCCATCGTATCGGTTTCACGCGTTGCCGGACCGCCGCAGACCGGGCAGGTACAGTGACTGAACTTTTCACTTGTCGCCAAAGGGGATACGGCACCGGCCGTAAAGGCTACATCTGTAGGCAGTTCTACGGGCAACTGCTCTTCAGGAACCAATTGTTCACCGCATTTTTCACAGTATACGACAGGAATAGGTGCTCCCCAATAGCGTTGACGCGAAATCAACCAATCCCGCAAACGGAAGTTAACCGTCCCCTTGCCGCAATTATGAGCTTCCAACCATTTGGTAATAGCCTTTTTCCCTTCCTCAATCGAGAGGCCGTCGAATTCTCCCGAGTTCATAAGAACGCCTTCGCCCGTATAGGCTTCCGTGGCATTTTCATAGTCATATTCACCGGTCGGATCGGAGATAACGTAGTGAATAGGAATATTGTACTTTTTGCAGAATTCAAAGTCCCTTTGATCATGACCGGCAACGCCCATAACGGCACCTGTCCCGTAATCGGCGAGAACATAGTTGGCAATCCAGATGGGAACCTGTTCACCGTTCAAGGGATTGATCGCATAGGCACCTGTAAACATGCCTGTCTTTTCAGCTTCATTCGACGTACGTTCCATATCGCTCTGATTTTTCATGAGCGTAATGTATTCCTGCAGTTGAGCTTCGTTTTCCTTACCTTTAATGATCCGTTGCACAAACCGGTGTTCCGGAGCCAGAACCACAAAGGTCGTACCGAAAATCGTATCGACACGAGTGGAGAACATATCCAGTTTTTCACCGATTTCGGGAATGTCGAAACAGAACTGAGCGCCTTCACTGCGACCGATCCAGTTTTTTTGCATAGTCTTAACACGTTCAGGCCAACCGGGCAACAACTTTAAGTCATCCAGCAACTGATCGGCATAGTCCGTAATCTTAAAGAACCACTGTTTCAAATCCTTTTTGACTACGTCGTGATCACAACGCCAGCATTTGCCGTCAATGACCTGTTCATTGGCCAATACGGTATTACATGTATCGCACCAGTTAACCTTCGCTTCTTTACGATATGCCAATCCGCGTTTATATAAAAGTTCGAAAATCCACTGTGTCCAACGATAGTAATCTTTATGACACGTAGCTACTTCTCTGTCCCAGTCATAGGACAAACCCAGAGATTTCTGCTGCTTTTCCATGTTGGCAATATTATCGTATGTCCATTCGGCAGGAGGAATATTACGTTTAATAGCCGCATTTTCAGCAGGCATACCAAAGGAGTCCCAGCCCATTGGATGCAACACGTTGAAGCCCTTCATTTTCTTGAAGCGAGCTACTACGTCACCAATGGAATAGTTACGCACATGCCCCATGTGTAAATTACCAGATGGGTACGGGAACATTTCTAATACATAGTATTTTTCTTTAGATTCATCATATTCTGTTTTAAATGTATGGTTATCTTCCCAATACTGTTGCCACTTTTTTTCAATATCTTGGGCTACATATTTTTCGTTCATGTAGGGGCCTCCTCATATGGTCAACCTCATAAGTTGCCATTTTATAATTAATGTTTTTATTTTACTACGTACTGTAAAAGCAGTCAAACACTAGCGTTTTACGACTTGAATAGTTTTTATTAAATCATTTTTAGGGCTTGTATTTTGATCAGAACTATGACTAGTATATAAATCATTTTGCTCTTTAACTGTTTGTTTATTATGCTCTTTTTTAGCTTTAGCCTCTTCTTCTAAGCGTTTTTTCTCAGCTTTTACTTTTTCAGCTTCTTCTTTTGCTTTGCGTTTAGCAGCCTCTTTCTCTTCTTTAGCTTTCCGTTTTGCTTCCGCTTTAGCTGCTTTTTCTTTTTCTTTTTCTTCTAAGCGTAATTTGTATTGTTCAAGCTTAGTTAATGGTTTAGCTTCTTCAACTACAGGTTCAGGAACAACTGCTGTAGGAGATTTAGGAATACCACGTCCTAAGTCTTTTTCTTGAATCATAGTAATCGTAGAAATATCTTCAAACCCTTTACGCCATGCAGCAAACCCACCAAGGTGTAATTCTTTTACCAGATCAAGTTTTAAGCCTAACGATGTATTATCTTCAAACCAAATACGATCTGAACCAGAAGCTGTTGGAATAGATAAATAGTATAACTTTAATCGATCATCCCAAGACATTTTATCCATGTAATTAGCAAAGTAATTACTTGTATTCTTCATAGCCAATGTTTCGCTTTTAGCATAACCATTCCTGTCATGCCACAAGCGCATATAAAATGGTACGCCTAATATTAACTTTTGAGAAGGAACTTCAGATAGCATTCTTTCTGTATGGCTACGAACCCAAGGATAACTTGCAACAGGACCTGCAGTAGTACTCTTAGCCCAAGTTTCGTCATACGCCATAAGAACTACATAATCTACTGTATCTGCCAAAGCTTTACGGTTATACACTAATGACCATTCTGGACTATCAGAATAGCCAGTCACATCGATAGAAGTTTTAATATTATATTGATGTAAATGATTAGACAAATATGCTACAAATGTTGTTAAACGATTGCGGTCAGCATAATCGATGTTTTCAAAGTCAAAGTTATAACCATCAAACCCATATATATAGGCATATTGAACAAGGTTATGAGCAAATTTCTTCCATACCGATTGATCCGACAAAATACCACTTGTAAAATTAGAGTCAAACCGATTAGTAATCAACGGCCAAATGTGATAGCCTTTATTCTTATACGCTTTCACATAATCAATATTAATATTTGGACTTGCTTCTAAACCTAAGCTATGCAATTTAAACCAACTTGGAGAAATGATATTATCACCACTCGTATTGAGTTTTGCTTGATATGGAGTGCCCTCCGCTGTCCATGGATCAAAAGCCCAAGCCAATGGTGTTTGCAATGTATAAGGTGCTTTCACCGTAGATGCTTCTGGTGCAGGTCCTAAAATAAGTTGACCATTATTTTTTGTATAACTAACACCTAGCATAGCTGGATCAGACTCAATATCTACATAGGATAGACCATCTTTTTTAGTAATGGGCAATTTAACAGGTTCACCTACAGCTGCAGGATTTAAAACAACTTTATCACCTTGTAATTCACTTTGTGGAACATACACGGTATATGCTGTTTTATATTGATTTGCTTCGTAATGACGTGTAGTAGTGGCTAAAAATTGATCTAATGGTACCAATACCTCTGCTTGTACGATTGTACTAGATAATGCAGACATTACTAAAGCTGTTAATGATTTTATAATAGTAGATTTACGAATCATGTACTCTCCTAATTCTAGGTCCCATACTGGGATACAATACCAATTTCTATATTATACCATATTATATATAGTTCATCTCTTTTCTTGCACGAAGGATATATGTAATTTATAATTTAATCTATGTACTAATAAAAATTATCACATAAGGAGTTTTGTATGCATCAATATTTATTTTTCATAGGGGACTTCCCTATTAGAGCCTATGGTACCATGTTGGCTTTGGCTATCATCTGTGGTGCCTCTGTTGCCTATGTACTTTTGAAAAAGGATGGCCGCGGATGGCATGAACACATCATCGACTTTTCCATTACTGTTGCCGTAGCTGGTCTCATCGGTGCTCGCCTATGGGATGTCTTTTTCTTTGATTGGGATTATTACGGTAATCATTTATTGGAAATTCCCTTTGTTTGGCAAGGAGGCATGGCCATTCAAGGTGGCGTAGTACTAGGCACAATTGCTGGCTATTGGTATCTTCGTAAAAACAAGATTGACTTTTGGGCTTTTGCCGATTTATTTGCCCCTGCATTGATTTTGGCTCAATCCGTAGGTCGTATGGCAAACCTTTTAAACGGTGATGCTTTTGGTCATCCTACGGGCGGTAATTATGGTATTATCTATCCTGAAAGTACCCTTGCATACCGCACCTACGGTAATCAACCACTATGGCCTGCCGAAGTATGGGAAGGTCAAATCGATATTCTTATCTTTGTAGCCCTTCTGTTATTTGGATCTTTCAAACATGCGAAGGGTCAAGTATTCGTACTATATGCCATTCTCTATTCTACGGCTCGTTTCTTCTTAGAATTCTTACGTGGCGATTATGTAAATCTAACATTAGGTTTAAAATCTGCTCAAATGACAAGTCTTGTAGCAATCATTGTGGGCATCTGTGTATTTATCTACCTAGGCTATCTAGAAAAGAAAAATCAAAAAATAATTGTTGCTACAGAGCCAACAGTTAAACCTAAAAAGCGTAAATAAAACAGTAAATAAAAAATCCTTCATTCCTAGGTATGCCCTTTGAATGAAGGATTTTTTTATATGTAAGCTATAATTGTCGATTGAACTATCAAATACGATTGACCTAGCAAGGTAGATCAATACATAAAAAACCTTGTCTTACAAATTTTCTTTAACTTTTAAAGCATCCAGCTCTTCTAATGCTCGATTAGCAATCAATGCATTTTTCTCTTTCTTCTTACGTACTTTTTGAGGCCAGGACTCCATGATACCAAAGTTGACATTCATCGGTTGGAAATTAGAGCCTTCGTAGTTAGAAATATAGTGACTAAGAGAGCCAATAGCCGTCGTCTTAGGGAATTCAATAAACGGTTTTTCCTCTAAATAGCGAGCTACTTGAAGACCTACCATGAGACCGCTAGCAGCAGACTCCAAGTAGCCTTCTACACCTGTCATTTGACCAGCAAAGAATAGACGTGGTTCTTTTTTTAGTTGAAATGCGTGATTTAACAGCTCAGGAGAATTGATATATGTATTGCGATGCATAACACCATAACGAACAAATTCTGCATTTTCGAGTCCTGGAATCATACCGAATACACGCTTTTGTTCACCCCATTTTAAATGAGTTTGGAAGCCTACCAAGTTAAACATGGTGCCTTCCTTATTTTCCTTACGCAATTGTACCACTGCGTAAGATTCCTCATTGGTACGTTTATCCACTAAGCCTACAGGCTTTAATGGTCCATAACGTAATGTATCTTCACCACGGCTTGCCATGATTTCTACGGGCATACAGCCTTCAAAGTAGATTTCTTTTTCAAAATCCTTTGGCTGTACAGCTTCAGCTGTTGTAAGCTCATGCCAGAACGCTTTATATTCCTCTTCTGTCATAGGACAGTTAAGATAATCCGCATCGCCTTTGTCATAACGAGAAGCAGCAAAAACTTTATCGTAGTTTAAAGATTCAGCCGTTACGATAGGTGCAGCAGCATCGTAGAAGTAAAAGCCTGTTTCACCAGTTAAGGCTTTAATCTTATCTCCTAATGCTTCAGACGTAAGTGGACCAGAAGCAAAGATAACAGTTCTCTCTGTAGGAATCTCAGTTACCTCTTCGTGATGAACTGTAATATTAGGATGGCTCTTTACCTTCTTAGTCACCATTTCACTAAATAAATGACGATCAACGGCTAATGCACCACCTGCAGGAACAGCAGTTGCATCGGCACATTCCATAATGATGGAACCGAGACGACGCATTTCTTCTTTCAAAAGACCTACCGCATTTTCAATATTACCAGCGCGCAACGAGTTACTACATACGAGCTCTGCAAATTGATCTGTTTGGTGCGCCGGAGAACTCTTCACAGGGCGCATTTCATATAAGTCTACATGAATACCTCGGTTAGCGAGTTGCCAAGCCGCTTCGGAGCCTGCAAGGCCTGCACCAATAACAATAACATTTTTATGATTCAATTGTAGTTTCCTCTTTTTTAGCTTTACTAGACTTTTTAGATTCTTTTACAGGTTCTTCACTAGCTTCGCTCTTTTTCTTTCTTGTTTTCTTTGGTGGTCGAGTCGGACAAGTTTCATTGGAACAGAACTTTTTAACTGTACCATTTTTATATGTCTTTTCAACCATTATAGAACCACATGTTTCACAGAAATCATGAGTTGGCTTATCCCATAATGTAAAGTCGCATTGTGGGTATCGATTACAGCCATAGAAAATGCGTCCACGACGAGACTTACGTTCTACGATTTCCCCTTCTTTACATTTAGGACACGTTACCCCAGTTCCCACTGTAATAGGTTTTGTGTTTTTACATTCTGGAAAATTAGAGCATGCTAAGAACTTACCGTATCGACCAAATTTATATACCATTGGACTATGACAAAGTTCACATATCTCATCGCTTTCCATAGATGCAATTTCAATGCGGTCTACATCACTTGCATCTTCTAGTTCTTGCGCAAAGACCTCGTAGAAATCAGATAATACTTTTACATACGTATCCTTACCAGATGCGATAGCATCAAGTTCTTCTTCTAAATCACGGGTAAAGCCAGTATTGATGATTTTTTCAAAATATGTAATCAAGAAGTCTACCACCACAAAGCCTAACTCTGTAGGCACGAATTGTTTATTCGTATTTTCCACATAGTTACGGCTTACGATAGTATCTAGAATTGGTGCGTATGTACTAGGGCGACCAATGCCAAGTTCTTCTAATGTCTTGATAAGACTCGCCTCGGAGTAACGTGGAGGTGGTTGTGTAAAATGTTGTTCAGGCAATACCTCTACCGTATGGGCAGCATCATTTTTTTTCAAAGCTGGCAATTGAGGTGCATCCTCTTTTTTCACATCTTCATAAACGGCACTGAAACCTGGGAAGATAACACGAGAGCCAGTTGCTTTAAAGGTATAGTCATCTTTAACATTCAACTCAATCGTTGTGGATTCATTTTGTTGAGGCGCCATTTGGCTCGCCATAAAACGATTCCAAATCAACGTATATAGCTTAAGTTCATCACGACTCAAGAATGGTTCCACCATTTTAGGTGTTAACTCGAGAGATGTAGGACGAATCGCCTCATGCGCATCTTGTGCAGAACCTTTAGAACCGTACACATTTGGTTTAGATGGATAATATTCCTCCCCATAGTTACGAAGAATAAAGTCCTTAGCCATAACTTGCATCTCTTTAGAGATACGCGTAGAGTCTGTACGCATGTACGTAATCAAACCTACGTGGCCATAGGAGCCAATTTCTAAACCTTCATATAAATGTTGGGCAATCATCATCGTACGCTTAGCACCAAAGTTCAATTTACGCACACCATCTTGTTGCAACGTAGATGTTGTAAACGGAGGTGCCGCTTTACGAGAACGTTTGCGCTTTTCAATATTTGTCACTACTGCATCTTCACCGCCAATAGCATCAACCACCGCTTGTGCATCGCTTTCAGTAGTAATATCGATTTTCTCGCCTTTAATATGTGTCAACTCCGCTGTGAAAGATTCTTTTTTAGGTGTTTCAAAATTACCTTTAATGGTCCAATATTCTTGTGGTTCGAAGGCTTGGATTTCGCGCTCTCGTTCACAGATGAGTCGAACTGCTACAGATTGTACACGACCAGCGCTGAGACCCTTACATACTTTTTTCCAAAGTAATGGACTCAATTTATAACCTACGATACGATCTAATACACGGCGCGCTTGTTGAGCATCTACCATATTCATATCGATGGTACGTGGAGCCTCCAAAGCCTCTGCTACGGCATTTTTAGTGATTTCATTAAACGTAATACGACATGTAGACTTAGGATCTACATTGAGAATGTACGCTAAGTGCCAAGAAATGGCTTCCCCTTCGCGGTCAGGGTCAGTTGCAAGCAATACGGCACTGCTTTCATCAGCATAGGAAACGAGTTCATCTATAACCTTTTTACGAGTTACAAGATTGCTGTAGCGCGGTGTAAAGCCATGCTCGATATCGATGCCCATTTGAGATTTAGGCAAGTCTCGTAGATGGCCCATACTTGCTTTTACCACATAGTTAGGACCTAAGAATTTTTCAATTGTTTTAGATTTAGCAGGAGATTCTACAATAACCAAGACTTTGCCGTCCGGATTATATACGCGAGGTTCCCGTTGCTCCGGTGGCACAGAAGTTTGTAGTACAGATTTATCCCGTACAATCCCCATTGGAGTAAGGGCTTCTTTAGTAACCTTACGCTTTATAGTAGTACTCTCTTTCTTAGTATTTTTCTTTTCTGTATCTTTACTAGTACTAGCTGCTTTCGGCTCGCCAATAACGATAGATCGTTTAATGGACAAGTATATCACTCCTAGTCATATTAATATAGCCTCTCGGCGGATGATTCTCTATAGCCCCTTCCATTTCTAATGTTAGTAATAAGGGCTGTAGTTGTTGTAATGGAATACGAGTCGCTTTCAAAATATCACTAACCGTAATACATCGATCATGAGGTATTTCATTCAATATTACACTCCTATCCACATTAAAGCTTAACATAGAGCACCCTTTTCTATCAACACTTTGACTATGATTCCCTATTTGAACGCTAGCTTTTACGCCTTTATTACCTTTATTATTTGTTGGTAAAAGTTTATGTTCACTAGAAAAATATTCCCGCATTGTTAAATGGTATTGTTCAACTATATCCTCATAACCAGTAAGTACATATGCACCATTTTTCATTAAGAATTTATTTCCATCTGCTGTATGGTCTAATAGATTACATGGTACCACAAATACATCTCGACCTTCACTAACCGCCATATCTGCCGTAATCAAAGAACCACTACTAGACTTGGCCTCCACTACGATAACACCTCTGCATAATCCACTAATGATACGATTCCGTGCTGGGAAATGTTTTGCGGACGGCGGTGTACCTGGCGGGTATTCGGAGAGAAGTAACCCATTATTTTGTAATATACGATCAAATAATTTTGCATTTTCTCGAGGATAGGTAATATCTAAACCACATCCCATAACAATGATTCCATACCCCTGACTAGCTAGAAGGCCTTCATGACCATGTGAGTCTATACCACGGGCCCCACCGCTAACAATAATGGTACTGTATTTACCTAATTCTTTGCCGAGCATTCTCGCCACATTCCGACCATATAAGGAGCAACTCCTTGCTCCAACAATAGCAATGCGATTTAAGCGTCCATCTAAGAGTGCCCGATTACCTCTCATAAATAAAATGGCTGGCGGATTATATATATGATTTAAAATAGACGGAAAGTCTTTGTCTAAAAAGGTAGTAAAATCCATCTGGTATTCGTCTACTTTATGGATAATATACTCTAATTTTTCATCTTTAGCCGATGCTGAAATGGCACGTTTATCAGATGCAGAAATATATGTATAAGATTTTAAGTTTTCTACATTCTTAATAGCTTGCCACGCATCATAAGGGGATCCAAAATCCTCTATAAAACGCCTTACATATGTGGCTCCAACATTGTATAAGCTTTGTAATCCTGCAATATAAATATTGTCATCGTATCTAATCATATAAACACCTAGTAATTCTTTCTAAGTATATAATCATTAATTTTATATAGAATCAAACAACTACTTTTGGCAAATAAACAACTACTAAATTTATGAGATAAATACTTTATTTGCCAGTTCTAAATAACATTGCTTCAGAAATATGATGTGGTTCTACTTTTGGATTTTCTTCTAAATCAGCAATTGTACGAGCCACCTTTAATATGCGATCAAAAGCTCGCCCACTTAAATGAAAATGGTCAAATATATTGCCTAAAACACTCCAAGCCTTATCTGTAATATTGCATAGTTCACTAATTGCCTTATGAGGAACTGCTCCATTCGAATTAAAGTCAAAACCTTCATATCGTTTCTGTTGCATAGCAGTGGCCATGATAACTTGTTGTCTCATACTTTCACTCGTCATATTTGAAGATGATGTATCTAACAGCTGTTCAAGGGTCGGTCTCTCAACGGGAATATGCAAATCAATACGATCCATAATCGGCCCTGATAACCGTTGCTGATAGTTTTTAACCATCGTTTCTGTACAGACACATTCCTTATGAGGATCATGGTAATACCCACAAGGACAAGGATTGGCCGCAAGAATACAAATAAAATTAGCTGGATATATATAATTTCCTTGAGACCGATTTATAGTAATCGTTCTAGACTCTAAAGGCTGTCGTAATGCATCGATTACTTGGCGTTGAAACTCAGGCGCTTCATCCATAAATAATACGCCTCCATGAGCTAATGTTACCTCTCCAGGACGTCCCTGTATCCCTCCACCGACCATACTAGCCAATGTTGCTGTATGATGAGGATGTCTAAAAGGTCTAGATTTCACTAACCCATTATCACCTAGTAAACCTATTACATCTTGTATACGACTCACTTCAACAATTTCATTCCAAGTCATAGGAGGCAATATGGTCGGCAATCGTTCGGCCATCATCGTTTTACCCCCACCTGGAGGCCCTATCATAATACAATGATGATGACCTGCAGCACTGATGAGCATGGCTCGTTTGCCTAACTCTTGACCTTGTACATCGCCAAAATCAACTGTATATGGTTGATTAGTCTTTATAGTTATACTTTCATCCGTAACAGACGTATCAACACAATTATTACTAATCATAGTTACTTGTGGTTTACTGATTGTATCTAGATTTTCATTGCTTCCGGTTAATGGCATAGACTCTAAAGGCCCTAGAATTGATTTATTGGCATTGTGTTTATCTACTTTTCCTTTTTTGATACTTATTTGTTTATTTTTATCAACTACCTTTGGCTTAATTTGTTCCTCTAAAATAGTAATAATTTCTTGTAGTGATGATCCACCATATATAGTTAAATTAGGAATAGACTGTAGCACTTTACTATTTTCAATACTTGTATAAATTTTTGAATAATTAGCATCTAATCCTGCTAGCGACATAGCTAGAGTCCCAAAGGTCGGTAATAACGAACCATCTAACGCTAACTCTCCCATAAACAAACTCTTATCAAATAAAGCCGAAATTTTAGCTTTACGCCCCTTTATCTGTCCTGATGCAAGCAGAACCCCTAAAGCAATAGCTAAATCGAGTCCAGCGCTACTTTTACGAATTGTAGCCGGAGCTAAATTGACTACGATGCGTCTCATTGGAAATTCGTATCCACTATTTTTAATGGCCGCTCGTACCCGTTCACGAGCCTCTTTAACAGATTGATTAGGTAGTCCAACGATATCAAAGACCGGCAAACCTTGTGATATATCAACCTCTACAGTAATGATGCATCCATCAATGCCGTGTAAGGTGGCTCCATTTAATTTTGCGTACATAAACTGACCTCACTAAAAGCACTGTGGTAAATAATGAATAGAACTTTGAAAGTCTTCGTGCAAATACACCTCTATTACATCAAAGGATATTTCCTTCCAACGGCGCTTTTTTTGATTTAAATCATATAGAAACAACATAGCAGCTCGTTTAATATGCTTTTGTTTTTTCTTGGTAACTGCCTCACGTGCTAGTCCATGTTGCATACCTCGGCGAGCTTTAATCTCTATAAAATGATAGACTAAATCACGTTTAGCAATGATGTCTATTTCGCCTAAACGGGTTCGATAATTTGTATCTACTACCGTAAGTCCCATTTTTTCAATATAATTGGTAGCTACTCGTTCTCCCCATTTGCCCAGTTCTTTTGAATCGAGTTCATTAAATGCTTTACCAGTACTAATCGTTTTCATATATACCTCCTAATAAAGTGTATCTGCAACAACAACTCATAGAATTTAATATCTATACTATATTAATCTTTCAACAGGTAATACTTACTTGTAGCGTAAATTATGGAGGTAACAAAAGTAAATACAAAAGAGGTTCCTAATAGTCACATAGGTGACCAATAAGAACCTCTTTACGGTTATAAACTATATTCAATTTGTATGATAAATTTAATTTAATATAATCACTCAGGTTTAACCCAACGAACGATAGATTTTATAGGTTCAAAGCTCTTTCGATGTAGTGGTGTTACCCCTTGTTGCTCGATAGCTTCTTTATGTAATTCCGTATAGTAACCTTTATGAATACCAAAGCCATAGCCAGGGAACTCATCATCAAGGCTCTTCATATATCGATCTCGCGTAACCTTTGCAATGATGGATGCAGCAGCAATATTAGCGCTTTTGCTATCACCTTTAATGATGGATTCAACGGGAATCCTCAAATCAGGCAATTTCATAGCATCGGCTACTACTGCTTCAGCTGGTACGCTGAGCGTACGAATAGCCTCATACATCGCTTGTCGCGTTGCTTCATAAATATTTAGCTCATCAATCTTTTCTGGACCGTAAGAAATACAGCTAACAGCAACGGCTTCGTCCATGATGATATCATAGAGTGTTTCTCGTTTTTCCTCTGTTAGTTTTTTAGAGTCATTAAGGCCTGGAATTAATGTCATAGGTGGCAAGATAACAGCAGCTACCGTTACAGGGCCCGCAATAGGGCCACGCCCCACTTCATCGACGCCAGCCACATGATAGATACCTTGATCATAGAACATGCCTTCATAGTCATACATGCCCATGAGGCGTTGCTGTTCTTTTAACTCTTTTTCTTGACGCTTAATATAAGAAGCAGCCAATTTCTGTACAGAACTACGAGTATCCTCTTGAGCAAAAGACAAAATCTCTAAGGCTTGTTCAGTTTCAAAGAGAGCTTTAATATCTGCTACTTTTAACTTAGAAAATACATCCTTATCCATTATGACTCTCCTCACCATCTGCAGGGTAGTACGGTTCTTCATCAACTTGATCAAGAGTAATTGTACCTAACTTAGTATTGCGGTAGTCTTGCAAGATAATACGGCGAGCCTTGTCAAAATCTACAATGCCACCGCTTACAAGACAACCTCGACGACGTCCAATGCTTTCAAGAATCGTATCAACATCGGTCATCTCTTCTTCTTTTAATTTATAACGCTCTACCAAAATATTTGGCGTGTTCGTCAATAAGTAATTTAATAGCTGTTTTATAACATGCTCTAAATCATAAACATCATCGGAAATGGCACCTGTCATAGCGAGGCGAGCCGCTGCACGTTGGTCCTCTAATTTTGGCCATAATACACCTGGTGTATCAAGCAATTCAAGATTTTTACCGATTTTAACCCACTGTTGACCACGTGTATGACCTGCCTTATTAGCTGTACGCGTTGCAGCAGAACCAGCCAAAGAGTTAATCAATGTAGATTTACCAACATTAGGAATGCCTAAGATGATAGTCCTAACAGAACGACTGCGAATACCTTTCGCTACCCAACGATCAATGATAGGTTTACTTAGACGTTCTACGGTAGATAGTAATTTTTTATTGCCTTTGCCAGATTTAGAATCGATAGCCAATACTGTAATGCCTTGTTTAGTAAAGAATTCAGTCCATTCCTTTGTGGCTTTAGGATCAGCTAAGTCAACTTTATTTAACAGTACAATATGTGGTTTTTGACCAACGAGTTCAAGGATTACAGGATTCGCACTAGAGCGAGGAATACGCGCATCTAATAACTCGATAACAACATCTACCTTCTTGATGTACTCTGTAATCATACGAGTAGCTTTCGCCATATGCCCAGGGAACCAATGTACGATAGGTGAATCTGCCATTTTATATCCTTTCTACATACTTTATATACATCTCATAGAGATACTTAGTATATTTTATATTTATTTTTTACAGTTCTATATTTCTCTATTATAACTC
>ERZ773063.1100-NODE-1100-length-16512-cov-10.756456_pt1 | contig 16512 bp, 15 predicted proteins | sample MGYA00580625_ERZ773063 | MGnify/ENA primary metagenome ERZ773063 (study PRJEB29015, sample SAMEA2738022) | human oral metagenome | biome: human oral; feature: human-associated habitat; material: dental | place: China | collected 2042 ...
ATGCCGTCGTCCCCTCAAGAATCTTGAGGAGCGCCTGCTGAACGCCCTCGCCCGAAACATCGCGCGTGATGGAGGGATTCTCCGACTTGCGCGCGATCTTGTCAATCTCGTCGATGTAGATGATGCCGCGCTGCGCCTTTTCGATGTCGTAGTCTGCCGCCTGAATCAGCTTCAGCAGAATGTTCTCGACATCCTCGCCGACGTAGCCCGCCTCCGTGAGCGAAGTCGCGTCCGCAATCGCAAACGGCACGTTCAGGATGCGCGCGAGCGTCTGTGCGAGCAACGTCTTGCCGCTGCCCGTGGGTCCGAGCATGAGGATGTTGGACTTGCGCAGTTCGACGTCCTCGTTCTTCCCCTGCCCCACATTAATACGCTTGTAGTGGTTGTAGACGGCGACGGACAGAGATTTCTTTGCCTCGTCCTGCCCAATGACATATTGGTCGAGAATATGGCGGATTTCCTTCGGTTTCGGAACATCCTTAAGTCCGACTTCAACGTCATCGCTGAATTCCTCTGCTATGATCTCATTGCAGAGTTCAATGCATTCATCGCAGATATAGACACCGGGTCCTGCTACGAGCTTGCGCACCTGCTCCTGCGTCTTGCCGCAGAAGGAGCATTTGAGCTGTCCCTTGTCTTCCTCTCCAAATTTCATCGCGTCACACCCCCTCAGCCTTTATTCTCTGCGGGTGCAGCCTTGGGACGGGTAACGACCTCGTCGATCAGCCCGTATTCCTTGGCTTCCTCTGCCGACATAAAGTTGTCGCGCTCCGTGTCGACGTTGATCTTCTCGGGATCCTGCCCCGTGTGGCGTGCCAAGATATTGTTGCCGACCTCGCGCAGACGCAGAATCTCCTTTGCCTGAATCTGGATATCGGTCGACTGTCCCTGCGCACCGCCGAGCGGCTGGTGGATCATGATGCGTGCGTGCGGTAGCGCATAGCGTTTCCCTGCAGCTCCCGCCGTTAAAAGAATGGAGCCCATGCTCGCTGCCTGCCCGATGCAGATTGTCGAAACATCCGGCTTGATGTACTGCATCGTGTCGTAGATGGCAAGACCTGCCGTCACGACGCCGCCCGGACTGTTGATGTAGAGATGAATGTCCTTATCGGGATCCTCGGACTCAAGGAAGAGCAGCTGTGCCACAACAACGTTTGCCACACTGTCGTCAATCGGTCCACCCAAAAAGATGATGCGTTCCTTGAGCAGGCGGGAGTATATATCGTAGGCACGCTCTCCGCGGCTCGAGTTCTCCACCACCATTGGTACATAATAACTCATACGTTCCTCCCCACAGGGGATCCCTTATGCCGTGATATTGTCCACGATGAACTGCGCTGTCTTCTTGCGCAGAACGGTCGCGGCGAGGTCACTGACACGCCCCTGCTCCTTGATGATCTTCTGAACCTGTTTCGGCGTCGCACCGTAGGAGAGAGCCATCGCATAGACTTCCTGATCGAGATCCCTTCCCTCAACCTTGATCCCCTCAGCCTTTGCGACCTCTTCGAGCATGAGATCCGTGCGGACGTTCTTCTCCGCCGTTTCGCGATACTCGTCACGGATGCGTGCCATGTCGAGGCCCGCGTACTGGAGATACTGCTCGAGGCTCATGCCCTGCTGCTCGAGGCGCATCGCCATCTCCTGAATCATCGCCGTGATGCGGTTCTCGACCATGACCGGCGGAATCTCCATCGTGCAGTTATCCGTCGCCATGTCGATCGCCTTCGTACGGCGGTCGGTCTCCGCCTGACGCTCTGCGCTCGCCTGCAGGTTCTTGCGGATGTCCTCACGCAGTTCTGCGAGCGTTTCGAATTTGCTTGCCTTCTTTGCAAACTCGTCGTTCAGCTCCGGCAGCTCGCGCGACTTGATGCTGCGGACCGTGCACTTGAACAGCGCCGGCTTGCCCTTGAGGTTCTCCGCATGGTACTCCTCGGGGAATGTGACGTTGACCTCGCGCTCCTCACCGATCTTCGCGCCGATGAGCTGATCCTCAAAGCCCGGAATGAAGCTGCCCGATCCGATCTGGAGCGGATAGTCCTCCCCCTTGCCGCCCTCGAATGCCTCGCCGTCGACGAAGCCCTCGAAATCGAGCGTTATAAAGTCATCGTTCTTGACTGCGGCATCTGCCGGCGCGTCCACGAGCGTTCCCTGATGCTGACGCATGCCCTCGATCTGACGATCGATCTCCTCGTCCGACACGGAAACCTCGGGTTTCTCCACCGTCAGCCCCTTATAGTCGCCAAGCGTAACCTCGGGGCGCTGCGTGAACTTCGCCGTAAAGACAACATCCTTGCCCTCCTCGAGTGTGACGATATCGATCTCGGGGCGCGTCACAGGCTCCATGTTCTGCTCCGTCAGAGCATCTTCGAACGCCTGCTGGGCAACGTCCTCAAACGCCTCCTGCAGAATCGCATCCTTGCCGACAAAGTTCTCGACAATCTTGCGGGGTGCCTTGCCCTTGCGGAAGCCGGGGATGTTCACACGTCCCGCAATGCGCTTTGCCGCACCGTCCGTCGCCTTTTCCAACTTCGCCTGTTCAACTTCAATCGTCAGAGTGACCTCGCGGTTCTCACCATGCTCTGCCGTAACCTTCATTGTATGAAACAACCTCCTGCTATTTTCCTATGGAAGCATGGGCTTTCGCCATGCTCCTCGCAAGGCGGACATGCAAAGAGCGCAACGTCCGCGATTCTATTTGTATCGTATCACAAAAACGCCAAAATGACAAGCGAGTGAACGCCCTCTTATTTCAGCAACTCCGTCATACGCGGGAGCGGCTCCGAGAGATCCATATGCCCCGAAAGCGTCTCAACGGGTGCGCCGTTGATGAGAATGCGCACCTTCTGCACCTCCGGGAAATCCGTCAGCGTGTTCACGATCGAGCCGATGAGCATTTCCTCGCCCGTCGATCCTCCGCTGAAATTCTGCTGCATTTCCTTTGAGAAATCCACTGTGGCGACGCCGTCCTTCACCACAACACTGCGAAGCTTTGCCTTTTTCGGGATGACATTCGTCTGATCCTTCTCCTTCGTCCCGGTCATGAGGGACTTCAGCGCCGCCGTATACACATCGTCCTTCTCGGTGTTCACCGTGCGGCTGACGGCGACGAGCCCCATCCCGTCACTCTTTGCATAGTAGACGTTCACCTTGCGCTCCTTCGGTGCCGTCGTGGTAGGAGGAGCATCCTTGTCCTTTGTCTGCTGCTCCGTCTGTGCTGTGCTCCCCGGCTGCGCCCCCTTCTGCTCCTCTGTACATCCCGCTGTCAACGCAAGAACAGCAGCGCAGGCAAGCGCGGCAAATATGTATGTGATCGTTCTCCGTTGCATGATCATCTCTCGTTTTCTCCTTCCTCACCAAAATAACGCTCAATGGCATGGAAAAGTGCCTGTGCAAGTTTCTCCTGATAGTCCGCGTTCGCAAGCAGCGCCTCCTCATCGGGGTTCGAGAGGAAGCCGAGCTCCACAAGGGAGGCAGGGATTTCGGTATGCCGCAGAACATAGAAGCGCGCGTATTTGACACCGCGGTTGTGAAGCCCGCCCGCCGCCGCAAGTTCCTCGTTGAGGAGCGCTGCGAAGCGTTCGTCTGCATCCGTCTTGGGATAGTAGTAGGTCTCCATGCCGTGCGCGTCGGGATTCGTAAAGGAATTGCAGTGTACGGAGAGGAAGAGTTCCGCCTCCGGGTGCGTAAGACTTACATCGACGCGTGCCTGAAGCTCCTGCGGTGCCGAACTGCCTGCATGGGATACATCCACATCCTCCGTGCGCGTCATAACGACCTCAGCACCCGCACGCCGCAGGAGTTCCTCTGTACGCAGGGAGACGGCGAAGGCAACATCCTTCTCGCGTATGCCCGTGTAACCGACTGCGCCCGAGTCGCTGCCTCCGTGCCCCGGATCAATGACAACCGTATGCCCGCGTGCGGGACTGGGCGGTGCAGGCGGTAGCGGCGCAAGGAGATCGATCACGAGATACTCCTTTACCTTTCCATATGGATCACCGGGCATCGTGTAGATGCGGTAGGCATCCGCATGGGAAAGGGGCTCTGCCGCATGGATCGTGAGAAGAATACCACTCTTCCCTTCCGCCGTCATGGTGATTTTATCCGCAATCGCTCCATTGGGAACGTATTCCTGCGGGAATTTCTTGTCGATCTTCACATCCTCGAGTGCGACGCGCAGCTCGTTTTGTTCATTCGCCATGATTGCATAGGAAAGATCTGTGCGGTTCGTTCCGATCTGAATGCGTACGGCTTCCCGTCCGTCAATCTCGAGTGCATGGCTCTCAATGCTTATAAGGCGATACGTCTTTCCCTTCGCCTCGCCTGTGCCGGTCAAAAAAAATGTACAAAAACAGACAAAAAGCGCTGCCACGGTGAGCAGCGTCCTCGTCCCGCGAAATTCATTCCACGATGTCAAGGCCAATAACACCTCCGTTTTATTGTTTCAAGAGTTCCAGCGCCTCAGCTTCGGCAGCCTCCGTGGCTGCCGCGTCGCGCTCCATCGAAATCGTCAGATAGTCTCCCTCGGAAATATCCGCAGGAAGAAAGCTGCGCGGAAAATTTACCTTTTCCATCGCATCGCCCAACAGGAGAACAGCATATTTCCCTTCAAAGCGATCCAGATACGCAGAGATCATTGTTTCTCCCCCCGTTCGGGCGTAATCTTGTATGTTTTACCATCGCTCGTCACGGTGATCGTTCCATTCTCTGCCGTCACATAGATGGGAATATTCAGCGCATGGTACTTCTTCATCGTTTCCTTGTGCGGATGCCCATAGTCGTTGTTTACTCCGCAGGAGATGAGCGCCGCCTCCGGCTTCACCGCACGCAGAAAGTCTGCCGAAGAGGATGTCTTGCTGCCGTGGTGACCGGACTTTAGGATTTTGCTCTGCACGTTGGCAGAGTCTCCGGCAAGAATCGCCTGCTCTTCCTTCTTCTCCGCATCACCTGTCAGCATCATCGTAAAATCGCCAAAGACGAGCCGTCCGACCACGGACTCATTGTTCGGATCGTGCTTATACCCCTTGACATTGCCCTCTTTGACGAGTTCCGCCGAAGGACCGAGCACCTCGAACACGGCGCCGCCGCCCAGGTCGATGCGATCACCCGCAACGAGTCCCTTGCGCTCGATCTTCTTCTCCTTGAGCTTTTTCACATAGCCGAGAAAGAGCTTCGAGGTCGAAGGCATGCCGTTGTCATAGACCATACCGACGGGATACTCATCGAGCAGAACATCCATGCCGCCGATATGGTCGGCGTGCGGGTGCGTGAGGATGATTGTGTCAATCTTCTTGACATCCGCCTTTTTCAGCTCCGTACGCAGCTTGTCTCGCTCATCCACATCGCTCGTATCCACAAGGACAGTCTTCTCCCCCGTCTGAATGAGGATGGAGTCGCCCTGCCCGATGTTCAACACCTTGACCGTGATCGTGCCCTCTGTGGTATGTGCCGCATCGGAGGCAGGCGCAGAACTACAGCCCGCAAGCAGATGTGCCGCGAGGAGCAGTGCCCCCGCAAGGACGGACAGAATCCACCGTTTCATGTGCAACTCCCTTCCCTACAGTTTACGAACGCAGTGCCAGATTGATCAGGAATGCGATCGACACGAGATACATAATCCAGCTGATCTTCTTATACTGTCCCGCAAAGAGTTTCATCACCGTATAGCTGATGAAGCCAAACGCGAAACCGTTTGCAATACTCGATGTGAGCGGCATCATGATGATCGTGAGGAATGCCGGCAGCGCATTCGTAAAGTCCGAGAAGTCGATCTTTCCGACCTCGGACATGAGCAGTGCGCCGACGAGAATGAGCGCGGGTGCCGTCGCAAAGGCGGGCACGAGTCCGATCAGCGGCGTAAAGAGCAACGCCGTGAGGAAGAGCATACCCGCCGCGACCGCCGTGAGCCCCGTACGTCCACCGGAAGCAATGCCCGCCGCACTCTCGATGTAAGACGTGACCGTCGACGTGCCGAAGACCGCAGACACCATCGTGCCGACCGCATCCGTCGTCAGCGCCTTGTCGATGTTCTCAATATGCCCATCGGGCTTCACCATCTTTGCCTTTGTCGTGAGGCCGATCAGGGTTCCCATGTTATCAAAGAGCTCGACGACCGTAAACGTAAAGATGATGGAGACAAGACCGTAGTTCCACGCCCCCGCAAGATCCAGCTGACCGAACGTCGCGCCCATATGCGGGAGTGAGGTGCTGATAATATCGCCGAATCCCTGCGGTGCAGGCGTCATGCCGAACGCCATCGCAAGAATCGTCGTCACAAAGATGCCGATGAGGATGGCACCATGGATATTGCGCGCCATCAGCGCCGCCGTAAAGAGCAGCCCGAAGAGCGAGAGCAGCGTCGTCGGCGCGGTCACATGACCGAGCGCGACGTACGTCGCGGAGTTCTCGACGATCAGCCCCGTTCCTTTGAGACCGATGAATGCGATAAAGAGTCCAATGCCGACGCTGATCGCAAGCTTCAGATCGCGCGGCACAGCGTTGATGATCGCCTGCCGAATGCCGCCGACCGTCAGGATGAGGAAGAGCACGCCCGAGAAGAACACCGCACCAAGCGCAACCGTCCAGTGCAGTCCCAGCACGCCGCAAACGTAGTAGGCAAAGAACGCATTGAGACCCATGCCGGGCGCGAGCGCGACCGGATAGTTCGCAAAGACGCCCATCGCGAGTGATGCGAGCGCTGCAATCCAGATCGTCGAGGCAATCGCCGCGTCCTTCGGAATCCCCGCATCCGCAAGGATGTTCGGATTGACAAAGAGGATGTACGCCATCGCGATGAATGTCGTCAGCCCCGCGAGCAGTTCCGTGCGGACGGACGAGCCCTTTTCCCGCACCTTGAAATACCGCTCAACGAACGACGGCGGCGTTCCCTGCATCTCCATAGAAGCATCTCCTTATCGGCATCATCATTCCAACAACAAAAAAACCCGACGCAGGCCAGGTATAAAAATGGCGGAGTGGGAGAGATTCGAACTCTCGCAGCGGTTACCCACTCTAACGATTTAGCAAACCGTCCTCTTCAGCCTCTTGAGTACCACTCCATATTCACTTTTCGCTTTATCTGCGACACGGGATATATTAACAGAACATATGAAGGTTGTCAAGAAAAAAATGAAAAACCCCCGCAAGAACACCACTTCTTACGAGAGGCTTCATCTTTTGTGATACCTGTTTCGGCTCACGATTGCCTGTACATAGTATAACACAATGCATCTAGGATTTCAGGATCCACAGTAAAAATATGAAAAATCCGTATAAAAATACGTTATCTACATTGTATATATATTTTTTCCAAGATATAATAGATATACACGAAAGGAATACTTTATGGAACTTGCACAATTAAAATACTTTCAAGTAATGGCGAATATACGTCACTTTACACGCGCGGCGCGCATGCTCGATGTAACGCAGCCCGCGCTCAGCCGCTCGATGGCAAAACTCGAAAAGGATCTCGATGTTCCCCTCTTCAAACGAAGTGAGGGCGAGATTGAACTGACGGCGGAGGGCGAGCGCCTGCTGCGCCGTGTGGATCGGATCCTGCGCGAGGTCGACAGCGCCCGCGAGGAGGCGAGCAATGCACATGCGGAGGTGTCAAAAGAATTCCGCCTCTCCTTCATCCATTCACTTGGCAGCTATGCTCTGCCGCACATTCTGCAGGACTTTCGTGCGCTCTATCCCGACATCCGCATTCAGCTCAACCAGCAGGACTCGGCAGCACTTGCACTGCAGGTTGCTGCGGGTGAAACGGATCTCTGCCTCTGCTCTACGATCCCGACGACGGAGTACAGCGCGTGGGTCTATCTTTGGTCGGAGGAGCTCTTCGTCACCGTACCGCTCGGACATCGGTTTGCGGAGCGGGAGAAAATCAATCTGCAGGAGCTTGAGGATGAACCGCTGGTCGCGATGAAGAGCAGCTACAGTCTGCGCATTCTCGTCGATCAGTTCTTTGATCTTGCAGGAATCCATCCCGAGATCACGTTCGAGGGGGACGACGTGTCGACGATCTCGGGGCTTGTCGCGGCAGGGCTTGGCGTCAGTCTGCTGCCGAAGCTCGCAGGCGTCGAACATCCGGAGCTGCGCTATATCCCTGTTTCATTCCCGATCTGCAAGCGTGCGGTCGGCATCGCATGGAACACACAGCGGCAGCTCCCCCCTGCCGCCATCTGTTTCCAACAGTTCCTGATCCGCCGCTTTGACAATACGATGAAAAAATGATCAAAAAAGCCCCCGTGAAGATTCAGCACGTTGAATCTTCACGGGGGTTTTTTACGCTTGAATGTCTATGTTCTTTCCGAGATTCTGTACCGGATGACTGGTCGCATATGCCTGTTTGACCTGCTGCATGATCTCATGCGTCACCTGTCCGCCGATCTGCTGTGCCTCACGGTTCGAGCGCTGGAACACGCTTGTCCCAAGACGCTTCGGATCCATGTTCTCTGTGGATTTCTGCGCGGCACGGGATGCGCTCTGCGCCCCGTCCTGAACGACACGGTTTTGCGTCTGGTGAAACGGTCCCTTTCCGATCTTCGTTCCTGTGCCGAAGTTCGAGCCGCCCGTAACGGCTGCGACCTCCTCCATCTTCGCATGCGTCACCTGTCTGCCGATGCGCTGTGCCTCACGGTTCGAGCGTTGGAACACGCTTGTGCCGAAGCCACCACTTCTGAGTGCCGGTATTGCCATAATGGTTCCCTCCATTTCATAATTACCCCATTCTCCTTTGGGATATTGCATTTATATTATAATGGATGAAGAAACTTTGTGCAAGTATAAAATACCGCCGAAGGAATTCTTCGGCGGCATCTCATATGATTCGTTTGTTTAGGATCCTGCCTTGAGACGACCAACGCGCACAATCTCGGATACCTGAACCTGATACGGCTTGCCGTTCACATCCGCGATCACACTCGGCTGACCGTCGGTGATGCTGACACCGATGATCTTGCCCTCGTAGCTCTGTGTCTTGACCTTTCCGTCACTGTCCTTCACAGGCTTTCCGTCTTCGCCCTTGACCACGGTATTCCACTGGACAGGCTGTCCGATCATACCGCTCAGCTGTCCGATGAGAACGGAGGAGTTGATGTTGTCAACGATCTTCGATACATTCTCAAGCCCCTTGGAAACGTTCGTCATCTGCTCAAGTGCAGAGAACTGTGCGAGCTGCGAGAGATACTCGCTGTTGTCCTGCGGATCGAGCGGATCCTGATACTTCATCTGCGTGACGAGCAGCTTGAGAAACGCGTCCTTACCAAGCGCGTCATTCTTCTTGTCTTTTGTCTTTGCCTGATTCTGTGCTGCCTCATAGTCCGACAGCTTCTGCACGACGCCGCCGACGTTGATTGTATTCAGTGGATTTGCCACGATAGTTCCTCCTCAATGCGCTCTATACGCGATAGTCTACGCCTTCCGCACCAACACTGCCGCCGGTTTCCTCCGCCGCAATCGGCGCAAGCCCATCGATCTCATCGAGATAGTCGTCGGCGTCGCCGCGTGCATAGACCTGTTGCGCTCCATTGTGCTGACCGCTGCTCTGCTGCCACGCTTCCTGCCCCTGACTCTGCGGCATCTGCCCGTCCGCGAGCCCCGCATAGACGCCGACGCGGTCGATCTTGATCCCCTGATTGTTCAGTTCCTGTCGGAGCTGGACGAGGGAGTTTTCGATTACATTGCGCACATGGGCATTATCGCTGTGGAATGATGCCTGCACGGCACCATCTGCACCAACTGCAACGCGCAGGGTAAGCTCACCGAGATGTTCGGGACGCAGACGGATGACCATCTGCGTATCGGTAAGTGTGCGCAGGAGTCTTGCCTGCTCCACAATCTGACGCGGGATCTCATAGTCGGGCTGCGGACGCTGTGCTTCCTGTGTTGGTTCAGGAGTAACGACCTCCTGTGCGGGAGCCATGCTTGTCTGTGCCGCAATCGGCTGTGCCGGCTGCGGTGTGGTTTCCGCCCCCCGCGTAGGAACCTCAAAGGGTAACGTCGTCGTCATGCGAGCAGTTTGCTGTCCGCTCTGCATGGGCTGCTCTTCCTGTCCCGCTGCATCACCCTGCGAAGCATCATGGCGCATCGTGCGCTGAGCCAGTACGGTAAGCGGGTTCGCTGCCTCGGCACCATCTTCAACGATCAGATTTTCACCGACAAGCTGCGCCCCAGACTTTCCTTGCGCCGAAGACAAGGGCTCTGCCTGTGCGCGCAGGATCGGAGCCGCGACATTCTCCATTGCTGTCTGTGCATTTCCTGCCGCCGTATTCACAAGGGCAGCTGTCTCCACTGTTCCTGCCGAAGTTTGTCCGCGAAGCATTGCCGTAGCATCCATGACAGGCGTCTGTTCACTCGTCAAAGGAGCATCCGGATTCAATGCTGTGCTCTGTTGAGAGGACAACGCAGTCAAGCGCAGGACCTGCGGTACAGCCCCAAGATCCTGCGGCATTCGTGTGCTCTGTACTGCCGCACTCGGATTTGCGGCTGCCCCCTCCTCGGTAAGCGCAAGAAAGACGTTACCGTTCTCCTCTTCCGTAAGGGGCTGCCCGGCAAGCGCAAGGAGGAAATTACGGCTCTTAATGCCCTCCTCCGGCAGCTGCTGCAGGAGGCTGCGCACTGCACTCTGCAGCTTTGTGTCACCGAGCTGATCTGCCGTCAACTCATAGCGCTGAAGGATCTCCATGAGCGCAGAGTCCAGTCCCTCGTTGACATCGGAATCCACAGGTGCCGCATCTGTATTCACCACTGCCGCGACTGCTGCGGCAGCACTTGAAGCTACGCTGTCATCTGTGGATGATATTTTCTTCTCCGCGCCTGTCTTCGGTCCCTTCGCTGTCACATCCTGTGTGTCCTGCGACAGCGCATTGCTCTCCACCTGCGGCACCTTCGTCTGTGTCGTGCTTGTGGGTGCTTTGCGCGTCTGTGTCTTTGCCGCTCCTGCATCCATTCCCTTTTGCAGTGCGCCAAACGTATCGCTGAACGAATTCTTCCCTGAGGTTGCCTGCGCACGATTCCCTGCAGATCCGGTGCGTCCCTTCGGCGCTCCTGTCCCCGCAGAGATCCCATCTGCTGTCGATACAGCCATGAGATTATTTGCATTCATCTACACATCACCTCTTCTACTTGTTTATCGGAAGGAATTCGTCATTTCTTAAATGTTTTTTCCCTGGGCATGGCGCATTTCAGCGCGTCACTGATGGTCTCCGCACCGAAGAGTTCCATGTCCGTGAATTTCCCTTCGAGCTGCCGATAGTTCTTCATGGGAAGGAGCGCCGCTTTGAAGCCAAGCCGCCGTGCCTCGGCGACGCGCAGTTCTGCCTGTGAGACGGCACGCACCTCGCCCGAGAGTCCGACCTCGCCGCAGACAACCATGTGCGGGCGCGGCAGGCGATTCGCGAAGCTGGATGCCATCGCAACGCTGAGCGCAAGATCGGCGGCGGGTTCGTCGAGGCGGATGCCGCCCGCAACCTTGACATAGACGTCGGCAGCACCGATCGGCAGCTTCACACGCTTTTCGAGCACGGCGAGAAGGAGCTGGATGCGCTTCACATCCACGGAGTCTGCCGTCCTTCGCGGCGGCTGATACGGGGTTGGCGCGACGAGCGCCTGCACCTCGACGAGCAGTGGACGCGTCCCCTCAACGGTCGGCACGATGATGGAACCGCTCTCCATCGCACGCTCCGAGAGGAAGAGCTTTGACGCATCGGGCACGTCGACGAGCCCGACATCGCGCATCTCGAAGAGACCAAGCTCGTTCGTGCTGCCGAAGCGATTCTTCACGGCACGCAGCACGCGGTACTCTGCGTTGCGTTCCCCCTCGAAGTAGAGCACGGTGTCGACAATGTGCTCGAGGACGCGCGGCCCTGCGAGGCTCCCCTCCTTCGTCACATGTCCGATGACAAAGACCGCGATCCCCGCCGTTTTTGCGACGCGCATGAGCTCCATCGCGCACTCACGCACCTGTGAGACACTGCCCGGTGCACTCTCGATGTCAGGGCGATACATGGTCTGGATGGAGTCGATGATGAAGAGCGCAGGTCTCTCACGTTCCACATGAGCGCAGATCGTGTCGAGATTTGTCTCACTGACGACAAGCAGATCGTCCGCGATTGCCTGCAGGCGATCTGCGCGCATGCGAATCTGTCGCGCACTCTCCTCGCCTGTCACATAGAGGACGCGGTGACCCGCGCGCGCAATATCCGCCGAGACACGCAGCGTGAGACTCGACTTGCCGACACCCGGATCGCCGACGATGAGCACCATCGATCCGGGGATGACGCCGCCGCCGAGCACGCGGTCGAGCTCGCCCGAGCCGGTGGAAAAGCGCGGCAGATCCTCCACGGCAATCTCAGCGATAGGCTGCGGACGCTCCGCATTCCCCGCACCGACACCTCTGCGCTCCGCTGCAGGAGGAGCTACAATCTCCTCCACCATCGTATTCCACGCGCCGCAGCCGGGGCATTTCCCCATCCACTTCACGGTGTCATAGCCGCAGTTTTGGCAGACGTACGCGGTCTTTTTCTTCTTTGCCATAAAATCCCCAAATAAAAGGGACTGTCTGTTACAGTCCCTTCCGTTTCCAATTTGTCAGCGCCCGCACAAGAGCACGCACGAGCCAGTAGAGCGACCATCCCAGATTGAGGAGAAAGTCTCCCGCGCGCGCGCCTGGTTCCTTTGGAGCCAGCACATTATGCCGCGCATCAAACCTCATGATAGGATGCCTGCTTCTCGCTTTTGTCACGCTTGTTTCGGCTCGTGTCTTTCTTTACGAAATCCAGCCCGTCACCCGCCTTGCGCACGGAGATGACATCCCCCGCCGTAAAGTCGCGTGCAAGGATGCGCTCGGCGAGTTCATCCTCGATGTTCTTCTGGATGGCACGACGCAGAGGTCTTGCTCCGAATTTGACATCCGTCCCCTTTGAAATGAGCACGCGCTTCGCTGAGGGGCTAATCTCGATGTTGAGTTCCTGCTCGGCAAGGCGCGCTTTCACATCACGCAGGAGGATATCCACAATCTTCGTGAGCTCCGGCTCGCCGAGCGCGTTGAAGACGATCATATCATCCACACGGTTCAGGAACTCGGGGCGGAAAATCTTCCGCACCTCCTCTATGACGCGCTTCTTTGCGCGCTCCTCATCCGTGCCCTTCGCCTGCTGCCCGATGGAAAATCCGATCGAGCCGGTCGTCGAGCGCAGATGGTTCGCGCCCGCATTCGATGTCATGATGATGATCGTGTTGCGGAAATCCGTGACCAAGCCCTGCCCATCCGTAAGCCGTCCGTCCTCAAGCACTTGCAGGAGCATGTGGAATACATCGGGATGTGCCTTCTCCACCTCGTCAAACAGGATGATGGAGAACGGTTTCTTGCGCACGGCATCCGTGAGCTGACCGCCCTCCTCATAGCCAACATACCCCGGAGGCGCTCCGATGAGACGTGACGTCGTATGCTTCTCCATGTACTCGGACATATCGAAGCGGATGATCGCCTCCTCCGTGCCGAACACAGACTCGGCAAGAGCGCGTGCAAGTTCCGTCTTGCCGACGCCTGTCGATCCGAGGAAGAGGAAGGAGCCGATCGGACGGCGCGGATCCTTAACCCCCGCACGGGCACGCCGCACCGCCTTGGAGACCGCGCGCACCGCCTCATCCTGACCGATGACACGACGGCTGATGTGCTTTTCGAGAGCGAGCAGACGGTCAGACTCCTTCGTCGCAATGCGCTGTACGGGAATTCCCGTCCACTGCGCTACAACATCCGCAATATCGTCCTCCGTGACGACAATCTCCGCGCGCTGATCTCTGCCGTGACGCGCCGCGTCGAGTTGGGCACGCAGTTCCTGCTCGCGGTCACGCAGCCGCGCCGCCGCCTCATAGTCCTGACCGCTGATCGCTGCATCCTTTTGCTTTACAATCTCGGCAATTTCTGTACGCAGACCCGTGATCTGGTCGGTGTCGCCGATATTCTTCATGCGCACACGAGATGCTGCCTCATCCATCAGGTCGATTGCCTTGTCCGGCAGACAGCGATCCGTGATGTAGCGCTTCGAGAGGCGCACCGCCGCGCGAACGGCGGCATCCTCAATGCGCGCACGGTGGAACTCCTCGTATTTACCGCGCAGCCCGCGAAGAATCTTCTCTGCATCCTCCTCGCTCGGCTCTTCCACCATGACGGTCTGGAAGCGGCGCGCGAGGGCGCTGTCCTTGGCGAAGTACTTCTTGTACTCGCTGAGTGTCGTCGCGCCGATGATCTGCATCTCCCCGCGTGCAAGGGCGGGTTTCAGAATATTCGCGGCATCGAGTGAGCCTTCCGCACCACCGGCGCGGATGAGTGTATGGATCTCGTCGATGAAGAGGATGATATTCTTCGCTTTGATGATATCATCCACAACGTTCTTGAGACGCTCTTCGAATTCTCCGCGGTACTTCGTTCCCGCGACGAGCGCCGTCATGGAAAGCGTGACGACACGCTTGTCTTCGAGCAGGAACGGCACCTCGCCGTCCGCGATGCGTTGGGCAAGGCCCTCAGCAATGGCGGTCTTGCCAACGCCTGCCTCACCGAGGAGGATGGGGTTGTTCTTCGTGCGCCGCGCGAGAATCTGGATGACGCGGTCGATCTCCGAACTGCGGCCGATGACGGGATCAAGCCCTCCGCTGCGGGCAACTCCGATCAGATCGCGCCCGAATTTTTTGAGTGAGGCGGGAAGCCCCTTGCCCTTGGCATCCCCCTTGGCGGGCTTCCTGCGCGGAGATTTCTCCTTGGACTCCTCCGCATTGCTCATGCGCTCGAGAACCTCGCTCTGCAGTTCCTCGATGTCGACATCCATGTCTTCGATCGTATGGACTGCCGTGCCATCCGACTCCGTGAGCAGACTGAGCAGAATATGCTCGGTCGTCACAAAGGAACGTTCCTCGCGTGCAGTATCAATCGCCCCCTGCATGACACGCTGGGCACGGCGCGTATAGTACGGGACATCCTCGGCTGGGTGCAGGACATCCTGAAACCCGTCCGAGCTGCGGATCACCTGCTCCGCACTGTCATAGTCCACGCCGAATTTATCGAGCACCTCCGCTGCGATTGTGTCACGCATATGTAATATTCCCAGCAAAAGCTGACCGGTTCCGATGTACCCCTTGCCGCGCCGCTGCGCGATATACTGTGAAAACTCTACGGCTTTGATCGCCGCCTGTGTAAAAAATTGACGGTAGTTCAAGCTGTCCCCCTCCTCATCCCTGCGTTCGATATTTTTGTAAGATCGCGCGCACACGCGAGGCGCGTATGGCGCTGATTTCCCCCGTGGATAAATTTTCGTTTTCTGCCATGTACCGAAGATGACCATCGCGTGCTGCAACGATGATCTCGGCGTAGCAGTCCGGCATTACCTCTGTGATGATCCCCCGGTCGATGCCGTAGCGTACGCGCGAAACAAGAGCAAAGAGCTCCTGCTCCGTCAGTGACCTCGCATAGGATAGAATGCCAAACGAGCGCCACACGCCATCGTCGATGCCGTCCTTCCCGAAGTAGGAAAGTGCCTTGCGGGCGCGCCGCTCGTGTGCGACGATCTCCCCCACAGTGGTCTGCAGATTCTCGATCATCTCCGCCTCGGAATAACCGAGCGTGAGCTGATTGGAAACCTTGTAGAGATGTGCGCCCTCGCCAATCCCCTCAAGCGGGTGCACTCCCAGTCCCAACTGCGGCGATGTGTTGACAATGTTCTCGATGTTGCGCGTATAGACGAGCCCCGGCAGATGGAGGATGACAGAGGCGCGCAGACCCGTTCCAAGATTCGTCGGATATGCCGTCAGATACCCCATGGTCTCGTCAAAGGCAAGATCCAGACGCTCCTCGATGTAGTCATCCACACGTGACGCCGTTTCGAAAGCCTCGGTGAGCGAAAGTCCCGGCGTCATCGACTGGATGTGCAGATGATCGTCCTCGTTGACGAGGATGCTGATGCGCGTGTCCGCACTGATGTATGCCATCCGATACGGAAGTGCCTCGGCAAATTTTTCGCTGATGAGTCGTTTTTCAATCAGCACCTCACGCTGGAGCGCACTCAGCTGATCCATCGCAATGCGGTCAAACGGCTGTCCGAGCTCGGTATCCATGTCTGCAAGAGCAGCATCCAACGTCTGTTGAATCTCTGCCAACTGACCGAGATCAGCGCGTCCCGGAAACGGCAGCCCCACCAGATTGCGTGCGAGACGCACACGGCTCGAGAGCACTACATCGCTGTCCGCGCCCTGCGTACCGAACCACGAAAGGCACCCGCTCCGCAGGAGCTCGTCAACTGCCATAGGACTGTGCCTCCATCTGACGTTCCAGACCGCGAATGCGATCGCGGTACTCCGCCGCCTTCTCATACTCCTCGCGCGCCACCGCCTCCTTTAGACGGGCGCGCAGCTGCTCCACCTCCTGGCGCAGCATGATGGAACTCCCCGAACGGCGCGGAATCTTACCGCGATGAACACTCGAGCCGTGAATGCGCCGCAGAAGCGGCGTGAGCTCATGGT
>ERZ773063.1104-NODE-1104-length-16459-cov-17.772677_pt1 | contig 16459 bp, 13 predicted proteins | sample MGYA00580625_ERZ773063 | MGnify/ENA primary metagenome ERZ773063 (study PRJEB29015, sample SAMEA2738022) | human oral metagenome | biome: human oral; feature: human-associated habitat; material: dental | place: China | collected 2042 ...
AGATGCCGTCGAGCGCGTCGTTGTAGTCCAGCTTGCCGACCGACAGCATGGAGGCAACCATGCCGTGCGTGTCGATGCCGTTCTCCGGGTTCGCACCGGGGGCGAAGGGGGTGCCCTTCTCGTGGCCCGACGGGAAGGAACCGGTGGCCTTGCCGTAGACGACGTTCGAGGTAATCGTCAGGACCGACTGGGTCGGGATCGCGTCGCGGTACATGGGGATCGCGCGGATCTTGTCCATGACGGTGTGGACGACGGTCGCGGCGATATCGTCGGCGCGGTCATCGTCGTTGCCGTAGGTCGGGAACTCGCCCTCGGTGCGGTAGTCGACAACCAGGCCGGTCTCGTCGCGGATCGGGTAGACCTTCGCGTACTTGATGGCGGCCAGCGAGTCGGCCACGATGGACAGGCCGGCGATGCCGCAGCCCATGGTGCGCACGATCTCGGAGTCGTGCAGCGCCATCTCGATGGCCTCGTAGGCGTAGCGGTCGTGGCAGTAGTGGATGATGTTGAGGGCCTCGACGTAGGTGCCAACGACCCAGTCCAGCATCTCCTCGTAGCGCTTCCACACGTCATCGAAATCGAGGGGGCCGTCACCCTGGACGGGCTCGTAGCCTTCCATGACCTGCTTGCCGCTCATCTCGTCGCGGCCACCGTTGATGGCGTAGAGCAGGGCCTTGGCGGCGTTCACACGCGCGCCGAAGAACTGCATCTGCTTGCCGACGCGCATCGGGGAGACGCAGCATGCGATGGCGGCGTCGTCGCCCCAGTGGGCGCGGATCTGCGGATCGGACTCGTACTGGATCGAGGAGGTCTCGATCGAGATGCGGGCGCAGAACTCCTTGTAGCCGCGGGGCAGGTTCTCGTCCCAGAAGATGGTGATGTTCGGCTCGGGGGCCGGGCCGAGATTCACCAGCGTCTGGAGCAGGCGGAAGGAGGTCTTGGTGACCAGCGTACGGCCGTCGTCGCCGAAACCGGCGTCCGACCAGGTGGCCCAGTAGGGGTCGCCCGAGAAGATCTGGTCGTAGGCGATGGTGCGCAGGAAGCGGGTGATGCGCAGCTTGATGACGAGGGCGTCGATGATCTCCTGTGCGCCGGACTCATCCAGCGTGCCGTTCTTCAGATCGCGCTCGAAGTAGCAGTCGAAGAAGCCCGACAGACGACCGATCGACATGGCGGCGCCGTCCTGAGACTTCACGGAGGCCAGGTAACCGAAGTAGGTCCACTGAACGGCCTCGTGCGCGTTGGTAGCGGGGCCGGAGATGTCGTAGCCGTACGAGGCAGCGAGGTTCTTCAGCTTCTTGAGGGCCTTGATCTGCTCGGAGTGCTCCTCGCGGTAGCGTGCCCAGTGCTCGGAGAAGGGCTGGTCGGCGTAGCGATCCTTGTCCTTCTGCTTCTCGGCGATCAGGTGGTCGACGCCGTACAGGGCCACGCGGCGGTAGTCGCCGATGATGCGGCCACGGCCGTAAGCGTCCGGCAGGCCGGTGATGATGTGGGAAGAACGCGCGGCGCGAATGCGCGGGGTGTAGATATCGAAGACAGCGTCGTTGTGGGTCTTGCGGTACTGGGTGAAGATCTTCTTCACCTCGGGGTTGTATTCCTTGCCGGCCTCGTGGATGGCCGTCTCGACCATGCGCCAGCCGCCGTTCGGCATCATCGCGCGCTTCAGGGGGGCATCGGTCTGCAGGCCGACGATCACGTTGTCGTCCTCGCAGATGTAGCCGGGCTTGAAAGCATCGATGTCGGCGGGGGTGTCGGTGTCAACGTCGAGGATGCGCACCTTGCGCTCTTCGGAGAGGTACTTCTCTTCGAGAGTGTTCCACACGCGCAGGGTCTTCTCGGTCGGTCCCGCCAGGAACGAGGCATCGCCCTCGTACGGGGTGTAGTTCAGCTGGATGAAATCACGAACGTCGATTTCATCGCACCAGTTACCCTTTACGAAACCTTCCCAGGCCTTCTGGTCTGCTGTCGTCATTCTTCCTCTTCTCGGATGTCCGTATCCCGTTGTGGGGACGGTGTGTTAGGAGCGGAGCTCCACAGTGCGTCGGATTCCAACGCTTAGGCCCATTGTCCTACGGCTTGGGGGGTCTCCACAACCCATATCAACCGACAGTCTATGTTCTGCGTCTCAGGATATGGGCCCAAAGTCTCTAGCGGTTAAATTGTGGGACCAAGGTCCTTAGGAGAAGAGAGCTGGCTTGACCCCCTACACTGGTACCAGTGCCCGTCCCACAAAGGAGAAAAATCCTATGTCTGCACCCCGCCCCGTCCTTGGAGTTGGCGTTCTTGGAGCCGGAACCGTCGGTAGCCAGGTCATTCGTATCCTTCAGTCGAGCCGCGAGGATTTCGCGGCTCGCTCGGGCGCGGAGATGGAGGTGCGCAAGGTTCTCGTCCGCAATGTGGATGCCCCCCGTGATGCTCCGATTGATCGTGAGCTGCTGACGACCGACCCCGCCGAGGCGATCGACGACATGGACCTCGTCGTCGAGCTGATCGGCGGCATCGAGCCCGCCCGCACCCTCGTGCTGCGTGCGCTCAATCAGGGCATCTCTGTCGTCACGGGCAATAAGGCCCTCCTGGCCGCCCACGGCCCCGAGCTCTACGAGGCCGCCGCAGCCAATGGCGCTGACCTCTACTACGAGGCCGCCGTCGCGGGTGCCGTCCCCGTCGTCTACGGCCTGCGCGAATCCCTCGCCGGCGACCGCATCACGACAGTCATGGGCATCGTGAATGGCACGACCAACTTCATCCTCGACGCGATGAGCACGAAGGGCCTCAGCTACGAGGAAGCTCTCAAGCAGGCGCAGGATCTCGGTTTTGCCGAGGCCGACCCGACCGCGGACGTCGAGGGCTTCGACGCGGCCGCCAAATGCTCCATTCTTGCCTCGCTCGCCTTCCACACCCGCGTCGGTATCGACGATGTTGCGGTTGAAGGCATTACGAGCATCACGAAGGAGGATATGGAGGAGGCAGCGCGCATCAACCACACGATCAAGCTTCTCGCTATCGCTGAGCGCCGCATGGGCGAGGACGGGCGTGAAGGTGTCGCGATGCGCGTTCACCCGGCCCAGGTTCCCGCCGATCACCCGCTTGCGTCCGTCGACGGCGCCTATAACGCGATTCTTGTCGAGGGTGAGGCCGCCGGTCGCCTGATGTTCTACGGTCAGGGCGCGGGTGGTGCGCCCACGGCTTCGGCCGTCCTGTCCGACCTTGTCGCGGCCGCGCACCACCGTGCGTTTGGCGGTCACGCACCGCGCGAGTCGGTGTACGCGCACCTGCCGATCCTCGATCCCGGGTCGACGCACACTCGATACCAGATTCGCCTGCAGGTGGAGGACCGCCTCGGTGTCCTGTCCGATGTTGCCGGCATCTTTGCCCGCCACGGTGTCTCGATCCAGTCCGTCCACCAGCGTAACGACGAGGTTCCCGGCGCCTGCGTCATCGTCGTGACCAGCCACCGCGCCCGCGAGGCCGACCTGCGCGCCGTTGCCCGCGCGCTCGCCGTGTCCGACGCCGTGCGTGAGGTGACCTCCACGATCCGCGTTGAGGGTGAGTGACGTGCGGCTGCGAGATGATTTTGTCGCGGTGAAGGTCCCCGCGACCAGCGCGAACCTGGGTCCAGGATTCGACTGCATGGGCCTGGCCCTCGACCTGTGGGACGAGGTATCGGTTCACGCGACGACTGGGCCCACCTCGGTCGTCGTCGAGGGTGAGGGAGCTGGAAATGTCGAGCAGGGCGAGGACAACCTCGTCGTGCGTGCCCTGCGCCTTGCGCTCGACCGCGTGGGGGCCCCTCAGGTGGGTGTGCGCATGCACTGCACGAACCGAATCCCTCATTCCCGAGGCCTGGGTTCCTCTGCGAGTGCGATCGTCGCCGGCGTGACGCTGGCACGCGCCCTCATTGGCGACGCCGACGTGCTCGGTCGCCAGGAGATCCTCGAGATCGGCTCGCACATGGAGGGGCATCCCGACAATGTTGCTCCCGCCGTCTTCGGGGGCGCGACCGTGTCGTGGATGAACGAGGAGACCTCCGAAGTGGGCAGCGTGCGCCTCACCCCGCCCGAGGGCATCAACCCCGTTGCGTTCATCCCCGACTTCGAGCTGCGCACCGCCGCCGCGCGAGCCGCCCTGCCTGCGACCGTTCCGCACGGTGATGCGAGCTTCAATGTGGCGCGCGGTGCCCTGCTGGCCGCCGTCCTGTCTGGTGGCGCCCAGGTGAGCGGGGGAGCGGACCTGCACGCGCTCCTCATGGAAGCTACGCGCGACCGCCTCCATCAGGAACAGCGCCGGGCAGCGATGGAACCCTCACTCGCACTCGTTGACTGGCTGCGGGGTGCCGGTTTTGCCGCCGTTGTCTCCGGTGCGGGGCCGACCGTTCTGTCTCTGGAGAAGGTGGGGGCGGATATTCGCCGCGACGCAGCCGGTGCAGGCTGGCGTGTCGTGCCACTGGCGGTGGCCGCATCGGGTGTGCAGATTACCCGCGGAAGCCTTGCGAAAGTTGAGTTTTAGTCGCTCGGCTTCGCTGTGAGTTTGTTGGCAACCACCGCCAGCCTCGCCGTCTAAGTGACAGCGGGCTGGCGGTCTTGCTATATTTTTTTCAGGTCCGAGCCGATTGCTCGACTCCGACCTTTGCGGTGCGCCTCTTTCGCGCATCTTCCTGATCAAGCTTTTTGTTGTGCTTGAGTAATCACCTCGCCCGCTGTGGGCGCATTCCAGTAAGGATCACTTCGTGAGCAACGAAACCTCCGCCGAGACGACCGCGTCGCTGTCGGCGATGAAGCTGCCCGAGCTGAAGGCTCTGGCCGCCTCTCGCGGCCTGAAGGGCATTTCCCAGCTTCGTAAGCCCCAGTTGATCGAGCTGCTGAGCAACGGCGCCGGCGCCTCGACACCGCAGGAAACCGTTCCCCGTGAGGACGCTCCTGCCTCGTCCAAGAAGAAAGCTGACAAGCCAGCCGCCGAGAAGTCGGCTTCTGAGGCTCCCGCTGAGGCGCCGCGCCGCTCGCGTCGCCGTCGCGCGGTGAGCCAGGGCGCGGTTGAGCCTGCGCATGTCACTCTTGACCTGCCCCTGCCCGCCGCGGAGCGCGCCGAGGCCGCCCCGGAGTCCGACACGCCCGTCGTCGAAACCGTCCTCAACATCGAACTGCCCGACGGGGATGACACCGAGGCTCGTCGCCCTCGCCGTGAGCGTGGCCGCCGAGGCCGACGCGACCGCGAGAACCGTGACAACCGCGAGAATCGCGAGGGCCGTGAGAATCGCGAGGGCCGCAACCAGCGCGGCGGCGAGGAGAACCTTGCCCCGATCGCCGGCATTCTCGACATCCAGGAAAACCACGCCTTCGTGCGCACCTCGGGCTACCTGCCCGGCCCGAACGACGTCTACGTGACGCTGGGTAACGTGCGCCGCTGGGGCCTGCGCGCCGGTGACGCGGTCGCCGGTGCCGTTCGCCTGCCCCGCGAGGGCGAGCGCCAGCGCCAGAAGTACAACGCCCTCGTGCGCGTTGACTCCGTGAACGGCATGACGATTGAGCAGGCTCAGGCGCGCCGCGAATTCGGCAAGCTGACGCCCGTCTACCCCTCCGAGCAGCTGCGTATGGAGACCTCGCCGAAAGCTTACACGCCGCGCGTCATCGACCTGGTCGCCCCCGTGGGCAAGGGCCAGCGTGGCCTCATTGTCTCCCCGCCCAAGGCAGGCAAGACCATGGTCATCCAGCAGATGGCCAAGGCCATCGAGCTGAACAACCCCGAGGTGCACCTCATGGTCGTCCTGGTGGACGAGCGCCCCGAAGAGGTCACCGACATGCGTTCGATCGTCAAGGGTGAGGTCATCGCCTCGACCTTCGACCGTCCCGCCTCGGATCACACGACGGTTGCCGAGCTCGCGATCGAACGCGCCAAGCGCCTCGTCGAGCTGGGCCAGGATGTCGTCGTCCTCCTCGATTCACTCACGCGTCTGTCGCGCGCCTACAACCTGGCCGCGCCCGCCTCGGGTCGTATCCTCTCCGGTGGTGTCGACGCATCCGCCCTGTACCCGCCCAAGAAGTTCTTCGGCGCTGCGCGCAACATCTCCGAGGGCGGCTCGCTGACCATCATCGCCTCCGCTCTGGTGGAGACCGGCTCGAAGATGGACGAGGTCATCTTTGAGGAGTTCAAGGGCACCGGCAACATGGAGCTGCGCCTGTCGCGCCAGCTCGCCGAGCGCCGCATCTTCCCCGCGATCGACCTCAACGCGTCGGGTACCCGTCGCGAGGAGCTGCTGTTTGCGCCCGAGGAGCTGCGCATCATGTGGAGGCTGCGCCGCGTCCTGGGCACGCTCGATCAGCAGCAGGGCCTCGAGCTGGTCCTCGACAAGCTCAAGGAAACCCAGTCCAACGCTGAGTTCCTCATGCTCATCCAAAAGACCACGCCTTCCGAGTGATCGGCGGGTAGGTGCGGGGCGAGTGGCGAGAGCCGCTCGCCCCGTTTTCCGTTGAGATGTACGTGCGAGTACCGGACAACTGATAAGGCCTGTGCCAGAATTGGCGCATGGTGAACATGACACCGAATGCGGCCAATACGCGGGTGCCACGGGGTACCTCGCGCCGATCCTGGAGCGCTGCGCGCGGATTTCTACGCCTCGTTGTCGGTCTTTTTCTCGCGCTGACGGCTCCCCTTCAGCTGGCACTCGCGATCCATGATCAGGCCCATCACGGGATGGGGGAGGCGGTTGACTGGCCGAATTGGACAGGCTGGGTCATGGCGCTGTGTGGAATCGGCGTGCTGTGGGGAGGGGTCAGTTGTCGGCGCTCGACGCGTCGGAAAATGACGACGATCGCGCAGACGTGGGCATCCTTGGAACAGCAGCGGGCGCAGGTCGAGCGCGTGTTCTCCGCGCTCGTCGGCACCGGGCACTACGAGAGCGGACTCACGGCGCGCTATGAGTGTGCCCGAGCCGAACGCGTCAGGGTTGGCGCTCGAATCGAGGAGTACAGGTCGCCCGGTTTCTTCGCATCGCTCAGCGAGGCATCGGGAGGGGCGGAGGGTGAGATCCTTGCGCAGATGGCCGTCCTGCCGGATGCGGATACCGCGATCATGGCTGCGCGCGACTTCTTTGCTGTCGCGCCCGGCTGGCGCGACGTGTGGAACAACGAGATTGGCCCGATCATCGAAGACTTGGACGTCCTCGATGACGTCGCAGACAGCCTCGAAGCAATTGGTACGGAGGCGCACATCCTGACGGACATTGAGGCGTTCCGAGAACATCTGGGGGATGCCAAGGACACGGTGATCAGCCTGGGAGAACGCCTCGAGGGCAGACAGCTCGGTCCTGCCCAGGCGCTGGAAGAACTCGACCGGATAGCCAACGAGGCGCGAGCGCGCACCGCCGAACTCATCGAGGCGACTCTCGCCACCGATGCCTCGTCGCAGGGACGCGCACGCTACGCGCGATGGAAGGACGCGGGAATCAGCCTGACCGCGGCTAACGCCGAGTACGACGGGGCCTACTGGAGCGAGGACGCAGACACTGACGTCGAGTACAATCCGGCAGCCACGATCCGACTGATTACAAACTCCGCAGGCGTTGACCTGAACGGGCTGCCAGCCCCGGCGACCGGTGTCCTGACGGCTGGCCGCGCATCCATCTATCTATTGCCGATGTATCTTGATCGATACGTGACTGGCGACGTGGATGCGGCAGGCGACGGCTCATCCTCGGACTGAGCGGGTGGTGGGGCCGCTTGCGCCGTTGCTGCGTCTCGAAAATGCTTGTGCCACCCTGCGTGAGCCTGACCGTCATGTCAGAGTGACGGTATGACGTCTTCGACGAGCGATGCAATGAACTCAGATCCCACGAGCCAGAATTCCCGGAATACTCGGCTCGATGTCCGCGGTCTCCTGCGTATCGTGCTGGGGGCCATTCTGGTCCTCTTCACGCCCGCTTGGTTGGCGGTGGCAGCATACGAATACTCGCAGCCGACCGCTTCGGCGACGCGCCTCGTCCCACCCGTTGTGGAGATCCGCGACGAAACCAGCAGCTTCCAGAGCATCGACGGCCGCCCACTCAGCGTCGTCCTGGAGGGGATCGGCTTCCTGCGTCCCACCCACCTCGTCGTCCTCTCCACGGACAACCTGACGGATGACAACTTGGACGAGGCGACGCTGAAGTATGCGCGCGCGAAGCATCCCGAGTGGATCGCGCGCAACGGCTACAAATGGGCTGACGGCTACTTCATCCTCGCGGTATCTCCCACGCACCGACAGGTCGGCACCTATTTCGGTGAGGACATCGCCCCGACGCTGTCGATCCAGAGCGAGATTCAGGACGCCGCGAAGGACGATTTCCGCGAAGGCCGCTGGAGTCAAGGCGTTGTCGCGGCGGTGAACACGGCGGCGTCTATCATGCCCAACGAGGCCGGGATGAGTCTGGAGAATCGGCCGGTGTGGCCCGACTGGAAGGGCGCGCTCGCAACCCTCGCCGGAATCGGCATTCTCGCGCGTGGGCACAGCCTGCACCGTCAGGCGCGCGAGAACGCGAGCAAGGTTGCCGAGGAGTGGCGGGCTTTGGAGGGGCGCCGCGGCGAGGTCGAGCGCGCGTTCGTGGCTCTTCTCGAAGCCGGGGACTACACGAGCGGTCTGTCCGCGCGCTACGAGTCTGCACGTGCCGAATACGAGAGGGTTCGGGAGCGGATTGCGCAGACGCAATCGACGCATTTCCTGGGAACGCTGAGCGCGCAGGCGTCGGATGAGACGAATGAGATCCTTGAGGATCTGCGCGCACTGGCGGACGCGGACCATGCGATTGTGGCGGCAGGTGACTTCTTCGCCCTGAGGCCCGGCTGGCGCGCCATCTGGGATAACGAGGTTGGCCCGATCTTCGAGGATCTGCAAGCAGTCGATAACGTCGGGGTCAAGGTGCGTGACCACGTGAAGAACCCCAAGGTGCACGGGGCGACCACGTCGCTGTTCCAGTGGACGAATGAGCAACGTGCGCTGCTGCTCGGCCTTGGCACCCGTCTCGAGCGCGCCGAGGTGACCGCGGTTGAGGCTCTCGAAGAACTCGACCGAATCGCGAATGAGAGCCGCACGCGCCTGGCGGACGTGGTGACGAGTGCGCTAGCGCTCGATTCCTCGACGGAGGGGAGACAACGTTACGCGAGGTGGCAGAGCCCCCCAGCCGAACTCGTGAATGCAGCCGAGATGTTCTACAAAGGCTCCTACCTCAGTCAGGGAGCCACGCACGAGTACAACCCGGCATCGACGATTCGACTCACCGCGAATTCCGCTGGTGTTAACCTCGCGGTATACCGGGCCGACACGTCGAGTCGTTTCAAAGACTACGACAGTTACATCTACGTCAGGCCCCTGTACCTCGACGAATATGTGATCTCTAGCGGCAGTACCTCGTCGAGCACGTCGAGCGCGAACTACGGTTCCTCTTCGGGTGGTTTCTCGGGCTCCGGTTCCTCCTCGTCCTTCTAATGGACATCAAGGCACCGAGCGGATGGGGACGAAGCATGCCAGAGTGGAGGCATGACATCCATCATGACAGGCGGGCTGGATAACGCTCCGTGGCGCCCGGGCATGTTCTGGCGAGGCGCGCGCGGATTTCTGCGCATCCTGGCGGGCATGCTTCTATTCCTTGCGACCCCCGCGTGGTTTGTGATCGCGTCCGCCGTGGATGTGCCGCAGATCCTTGCGTGGCCGGCATGGTACGCGTGGGCCACCTCGTTCATGGGTATCGTGCTCTGGGGGCGCGGATGGATGCTGCGTCGCCAGGCGCGCGACAACCTCAGGCGGGCCTGCGACGAGTGGGAAACATTGGAGAAACGGCATCAGGACGTCGAGCGGAGCTGCGTTGCGCTCCTGGAATCTGGGCACTACCACCGCGGGCTCGCAGCGCGCTGGGAGGCTGCTTGCACCGAACGCGAGAAGCTGCGCGCCCGGATCGCTGTGGGGTCGTCGATTCCGTTCCTCGCTTCGCTGAGTGCGGCAACGGCACGGGAGACGGATACGATCGTTGAGCATTTCAACGGTCTGATGGATGCGCACGTCGCGATGATGGCGGCTCGCGATCTCTTCGCGCTTGCTCCCACCTGGCGCGGGATATGGGATAACGAGACAGGGGTGGTCGACGAGGACCTGACCGTCCTCGAGACCCTCACGGAAAGTGTCCAGCGGCGCAGCCGAGAGCCGATGGTGCTCAGCACAGCGGCGTCCCTCGTGGCGTGGGTCAATGAGCAGCGCGTGGCCGTCAGCGACCTGGCGGCGAGCATTGAGCGCGCGCAGATGGACCCCGCCGAGGCACTGACGCAGCTCGATCGGATCGCTGACGAGGCCAGAGTGCGCCTGGTGCGACTGATCGAGGTGGCTCTCGCAACCGACACGTCCATGATTGGGCAGAGGCGGTACAAGCGTTGGAGAAGGGGCGCGGGGGAGAAGCTGCGCACCAATGAGACCCGCTACATCGGCGCGTACCGCATCTCCGGCATGACGTATACCTACAATCCCGCCCAGGCGATTCGCCTGACCGCAAACAGTGCGGGTATTGATTTCAAGGGTAGTGCGGCTCATTCCACCGCCCTGTTCACAGCGTTTAACGCCACCGTCTACGTGCCTCCCGCGTATCTTCATCGTTACCTTGTGTGGGATGGAACCTCGCGGTACGGATCATCGCGGGCGAACTACCTGACGTCCGCCGCGAACATCGGTCCGCACGGGCGGACACGCTAAGCGCGGTACTGTGAGCCGACCTCGTGCTCACGGGGAGTCTCGCATGGGCGGGGCAGCGGCCTGGACGGACGAGGAGTCGACCTCGTGCTCACGGGGAGTCTGGGTGGCCATGCGTGTTGTGCGCCCATAGCGGATCTCACGTGTGCTGCTTCCTTTCTTCATTGAAGGGGATGGTTGCGTGTGCGATAATGTCCTGTCGGCTTACCGGTTCACCGGCATGCCCCAGGCGCTGCTAGCGCGCTGGAGGGCGAGCCCTCGCCAGATGCGGGGGACGCTGTATGTCCGGACCCGGGGCACCAAACGATCCAGGAGAAACTCCATGAAGAAGGGTATTCACCCCGAATACGTGGACACCGTCGTGACCTGCACGTGCGGCAACACGTTCCACACCCGTTCCACGATCACCTCCGGTGAGATGCGCGTGGACGTGTGCTCGGCCTGCCACCCGTTCTACACGGGCAAGCAGAAGATCCTCGACACCGGCGGCCGCGTCGCCAAGTTCGAGGCTCGCTACGGCAAGCGCGTGCGCCCCTCGAAGTGAGGGTGAGCAACTAGCTCAACGGCGGTGTCGTTGGCCTGATGGCCGACGGCGCCGCCGCTTTGTCAACTGTACGGATCGAAGGATGTGGTGAATAGTGGCTGCGACGGATGAACTCGGCGCCCTGGGCCCGCTGCTGGAGGAATATGAGCAGGTCGAGGCACAGATGGCGGATCCCCAGACGTTGGCGGACCCGCAGCTGATGCGCCGCGTGGGACGCCGCTACGCCGAACTTGGTCGCGTGAAGGCCGCCGCAGATCGGCTCGCTGCTGCCTCGGGAGATCTTGAGGCTGCCCGTGAGCTCGCCGCCGAAGACCGATCCTTCGCCGACGAGATTCCCGCCCTCGAAGAAGAAGAAACGGCTGCCCACGAGGCCCTCGTTAAGATCCTGGCCCCTCGTGATCCTGAGGACGCGATGGATGTCATTCTCGAGATCAAGGCCGGCGAGGGCGGCGAAGAGTCCGCGCTCTTCGCATCCGATCTGGCGCGCATGTACGGTCGCTACGCTGAGGCTCACGGGTGGAGCGTGACCGAGATGAGTGCGACCCATACGGAGCTCGGCGGCTTCAAAGACATCACCCTGGCGATCCGCGCGAAGGGCACGCCCGCCCCCGATGAGGGTGTGTGGGCTCACCTGAAGTATGAGGGCGGCGTGCACCGCGTGCAGCGCGTTCCCGTGACAGAGTCCCAGGGGCGCATTCACACGAGTGCCGTCGGCGTGTTCGTGATGCCGGAGATCGAGGATGACGAGGAGATCGTCATCGACCCGAACGACCTGCGTATCGACGTGTATCGGTCGAGCGGCCCCGGCGGGCAGTCCGTGAACACGACGGATTCGGCCGTTCGCATCACCCACGTGCCCTCCGGCATCGTCGTGTCGATGCAGAATGAGAAATCGCAGCTGCAGAACAAAGAAGCCGCCCTGCGCGTGCTTGCATCGCGCCTGGCCGCGGAGGCGCGAGCGAAGAAAGAGGCTGAGGCCTCGGCTCAGCGCCTCTCCCAGGTGCGCACCGTGGATCGCTCGGAGCGTATCCGCACCTATAACTTCCCGGAGAACCGGATCGCGGATCATCGCACGGGCTTTAAGGCACACAACCTCGACGCGGTCCTGTCGGGCGCGCTCGATGCCGTTATCGCTTCGCTGCAGGAAGCTGATGAGACCGAGCGCTTGGCGGCTGCCGCGCAGTCATGACGGGAGGCGACGTGAGCGAATGGTCCTTGAACGAGGCCCGATCCTGGGCTCGTGAGCGCCTGAGCGCCGCCGGGATTGCATCCGTCGACGCGGACGTTCGCGAGCTGCTGGAGTGGGCGTGCGACGCCTCGTCCCAGTGGTCGCTCCCCACCCGGTTGAACGAGGAGCAGGCCGAAAAATTGCGCTCCGGGGTGGGGGAACGGGCCCTGCGTATCCCGCTCCAGCACGTCACCGGTCGCATGTTCTTCCGCTCGCTCACGCTTCAGTCGGTGCCCGGCGTGTTCATCGTGCGTCCCGAGACCGAACTTCTCGCCGGTCTCGCCATCGACGAGGCCGGGGCTATCGTGCGTGAGCGCGGAGAGGCGCGCGTGGTCGATTTGTGTACGGGATCGGGTGCCATCGCGTTCGCCGTCGCTCTGGAAGCAGCGTGCACCGAGGTGTGGGCGGTTGAGAAGGAAGCGGATCCTTTCGCCTTGGCGTGCCGAAACCGGGATCTCGTCGGAGCGCGCAGCGTACATCTCGAGCGTGCAGATGCCACGGCGCTCGCAACCCTGTCCCACCTTGACGCGATGGTTGACGTGGTCGTGACGAACCCGCCCTACGTGCCGACGGACGAAATGCCGACTCAGCCTGAGGCGAGCGCTGATCCTCACGTCGCCCTGTACGGCGGTAGCTCGGACGGTACGGCGATTCCCGTGCGTATCATTCGTCGCGCCCGAACCCTGCTACGGCCCGGCGGCACGCTGCTGATGGAGCATTCTCCGAGCCAGGATGCGGCGTTGCGCGACGCCGCTCGCTCAGCTGGATTTGTCGACGTGGAGACGTTACCTGACCTGGTGGGACGCTCGCGCTTCCTGCGTGCTCGCGCGCCCCGTTCGACGAAGCCCACCGCATCCGTGACACAATGACAACGATGAGCACTGAGACGATCCTGAGCGCAGCCCCTTCACTGAGCGAGGCCGACCTGGCGCGCGCCCAGCAGGAACTGCGCGACGGGCACCTTCTCGTCGTTCCCACGGACACCGTGTACGGCATCGGAGCTGACGCCGCGAATCCCGAGGCCGTCGCCGCAGTGCTGGCCGCGAAAGGACGCGGACGGCAGATGCCACCCCCCGTTCTCGTTGCATCCGTCGAAGCGATCGACTCGCTATGCGTCGATGTCCCCGATGCCGCCCGCACGCTCGCGCGTGCCTTCTGGCCCGGCGGACTCACACTCATTCTTCGAGCTCGCCCCGACCTCGGGTGGGACCTCGGTGAGACCGGCGGAACGATCGGCGTGCGCATGCCGAACCAAGGCGCGCTCCTGCGACTGCTGCGCGACTCCGGACCCATGGCCGTGACATCAGCGAACCTGACAGGGCAACCTCCGGCGACGTCCGTGGAGGCGGCCATCGGGTATTTCGGTGCACGCGTTGCCGCCTACCTTGACGGTGGACCGACCCAGGGATCCACGGCCTCGTCGATCGTGGACTTTGCCCACGACGCACCGCGCGCGCTGCGGCTGGGAACGATCTCGCTGGAAGAACTGAGCGCTGCAGCCGGCGTGGCGATCGCACCCGTGCAGGGGAGCGCTTCGTGAAGGTCTACCTCCTGCTCGGTGCCATCGCGATGGCTCTGACGATTCTGCTCACCCCGGTCGTTCGCTGGACGTGCCTGCGCTTCAACATCCTGCCCCCTCTGCGCGGCCGGGACCTTCAAAAGACACCGATCCCGCGCCTGGGTGGTGTCGCCATGACCATCGCGTTGATCGTGACGATGCTGGTCGCCTCACGCATCCCCTACATGGCACCCCTGTTTACGACAACAGTGCCATGGGCGGTCATGGCCGGCGCCGCCGCCATGTGCATCCTCGGCATCATCGACGACATTATCGAACTGGACTGGATGGCTAAGCTCGGCGGCCAGGTGCTGATCGCCGGCGGTATGGCCTTCGGAGGCGTCCAGCTCGCGTCCTTCCCGATCTTCGGTATCACGCTCGGTTCCTCGCGCCTGTGGCTCTTCGTCTCCGTCTTCTTCATCGTCGGCATCATGAACGCCGTTAACTTTATCGACGGTCTCGACGGCCTGGCAGCGGGCATGATTGCGATCGGTGCGGGATCTTTCTTCGTCTACTCCTACATCATCACCAGACTGATGGGAGCTGCTTCCTACGCGACGACTGCAAGCCTCATCGTGATCGCGTTGCTCGGCGTGTGCGCGGGCTTCCTCTGGTTTAACTTCCACCCTTCCTCGATCATGATGGGCGGGGGAGCGGAGACCATGGGACTCGTCCTGGCCGGCGCCGGCATCATTGTCACCGGCAAGATCGATCCGACGCTGCTGGGCCGCCAACAGATGATTGTGTCCGCGCTGCCCCTCATCCTGCCGCTGTCCGTCATTTTCATGCCGGTCCTCGACCTGGTCGTGACCTCGATTCGGCGCATGAGCCGTGGGAAAAGCCCGTTCGTCGCAGACCGCTCGCACTTCCATGATCGCCTCCTCGTTGCTGGACACTCCCACCGCGGAGTCGTCGCGATCCTGTGGATGTGGACCGCCATCGTCTGTGTGCCGGCCGTCGGTCTCCTCGTCTTTCAATGGTGGAGCGTTGCCTTTGTCGCTGTCGTCGCGGCGGCGGTTGGCGTGGCCGTGACGACCCGAGAATTTCCCAAGGAAGACACCGCCCACGAGGAGCTTTCCGAATGAGCTACCTGCTCGCCGTCCTCATGATCGTCATTATCTGTGCCGCGCAGTGGTTTTTCACCTCCCGCGCGCTACGGTCACCCTCCCACTTCATCGGATGGGTCAGTGGCGGGTACGCGGCGAAGATCGGACTTCTCGCCCTCGGTCTGTACGTCCCACGCGCGCTTGGGATCGACGTGCGCATTGCTGCGATCGGGACAATTGTTGCCATTATCGTGTCCTCGAGCGTGGAGATGGTGGTCATGATGCGCAAGCGGACGATGCACATCGACGCACCGAGCGACACTGAGTAACCCTTGCGCGCGCCTGAGACCCCCATCTCTGTATAGAATGGATCAAGTTGCCCTGGCAGCAGACACAAACCAATGGAGTTGAGATGAAGGAGGCACATTCCGTGTCCGATCACGCGCCTGCTCGCCGCACCGCGTCCAAGCCGCGCTGGTATTGGGTGAGCCTCGCGATCCTCCTCATCGTCATCGCCCTGACCGCCTACCCGGCGTTCACGCAGCACCCTCACCAGCCGGCTCTCGAGGACTTCTTCCCGACCGTGATCTTCGGTGAGGGAACGATCTTCGAATTCAACCGCCTGACGCTTGCCCGCGTCATCATGGGTCTTGTCGTGTGCGTGGTTCTCGTCCTCGTCGCGCGCAATCCCAAGCTGGTTCCGACCCGCGGACAGATGGCCGTGGAGGCCATCGCAGGCTACATCCGCGACAACGTCGCCCTCGACATGCTGGGCCCGAAGACGGGCCGCAAGTTCGCCGGCTTCATCGGTTTCCTCTTCTTTGGTGTCCTGTCCATGAACATCGCGGGCATCATTCCCGGCATCAACATCGCTGCCTCGTCGGTGGTTGCCGTTCCGATGGTCTTCGCTCTCATCACGTACGTCACCTTCATCGGTGCGGGCATTGGCAAGCAGGGAGTTGGCGGCTTCTTCGCATCCCAGCTCTTCCCGCCTGGGCTGCCCGTTCCCATGTACCTCCTGATCACGCCGATCGAGTTCCTGTCGAACTTCATTGTTCGCCCCGTCACGCTCACGCTGCGACTCCTGTGCAACATGATCTCCGGACACCTGCTGCTCGGCATGACCTACTTCGGCACGGCAATTCTGCTCCACGAACTCTCCGTCCTGTCTGCCGCCTCCGCGCTGACCGGCGCCGCCATGTTCGTGATGACCGGCTTCGAGGTCTTCGTGGCCTTCCTGCAGGCATACATCTTCACGATCCTGTCGACCGTGTACATCAAGCTTTCCGTCGAACATCACTGACCCCCAACGCCACCCGGCGTTACTAACAGAAGGAAACCACTATGGGAACCGCAGCATTCGCCTACATCGGCTACGGCCT
>ERZ773063.1105-NODE-1105-length-16452-cov-12.582729_pt1 | contig 16452 bp, 10 predicted proteins | sample MGYA00580625_ERZ773063 | MGnify/ENA primary metagenome ERZ773063 (study PRJEB29015, sample SAMEA2738022) | human oral metagenome | biome: human oral; feature: human-associated habitat; material: dental | place: China | collected 2042 ...
CGGACGACGACGCGCTCGCTGCGTGCACCGCACTCGGTGAGACAATGGCAAAGGCTGTTGGGTGATATATACTTTACGGAGCTGTGTATGCACAATCAAGTGCGTACACAGCTTTTTCGTTGTAGAGGGAGGCGAGGCGCATCTCACAGATTGTTTTCCGATTTTCCGTAACATATGACAAAGAACCGTGAGATTGATTTTCTTGCAATCTATGCCGTAATTCTATAAAATAAAGATAAGAAAGGGCCGTTTTATTGATGAATTTGTATTGTTGATAAAGAGCTGAAATGTAGGGAGCAGAAATCATGCATATCTATCCGGAGAAGAATGAGCAATTGGGGTTTTTACCCGAGGAACGAGTATTCCTGCGGGCGATCGAGCGTGGCTTTTTGGAGGAAGAGTTCGCCTATTATGTGCCGCATGTCAATCCGAGGAAGAAGGAGCTGATCGAAGGCAAGCCGGAACTCTTCCACCTTTTTCTGTTCGATTTAGGGATTGTGTTGTTTCGCTTTCTGGGGATTCCTGCGGCGGTCGTGCCCAAAGCCCTTGACACGTTGTGCTCGAAACCGGAATTTTATGATGTTGTCCGTTCGGATCTGCAGAAAAGGCTGGAGGAGAGCTGTTATCTCACGGATGCAGAGGGGAAGCTGCGTTTTGCCTTGCAGATATGCTATGTTGTTCCCGATGCCGACAGCGCCGTGGTGCTGCAGCAGTTAAAAGGGGGACGGCAGGAGTTTTGCAGACAGCATGTGATTTTTCAGGACACCATCAAAAAAATCAGTCAGGAGGGGCGCGCTGCCCTTGATCCCTATATGGGCAGGGAGGAAAAGCTGCGGGAAGAGGATGTTAACCACGTATTTCAGCGGTTTTGTCCGGAGATTACGATACCTCAGAAATACATTTCGGATGATAAGACAGATACGGTGCTCAAGGACGGCACGCTCAATGCACAGGATCGGGCAGTGCGCGCCTATCGTCTGGATGATTGGCAGATCAATACGATCAATCGGATTGCCAAGGGGAATCAGCTGATCCTTGCATGCGCCGGTAGCGGCAAGAGCGTCCTGCTCGTTTCACGGTGTTTCAAACTGGCTGCGCTCAACCCCTGTGAAAGATTTTTGATTACCTGCTATAATAAAAACTTAGCAGATTACTACAACTGGACGATCGCACAGGCGGGCTTTACGGATCGGAATGTGCGCTGCTCGACCTTCTACTCGCTGTGTACGGAGCTGCTGCGTAGCAATGGCATTCCCCTGCCACGCTCGGGCAAAGATTCTGCGTATTTTGATGAGCTTTTCGAACGTGCGCAGCGCGGGTTGGCGCAGGGGCGTATCAAGGAGCGGTTTTTCGGCATCTTCATTGATGAGATTCAGATCTTCAAGCCGGAATGGTATCGCTTCTGCTTTCAGCTGCTCGTCAATAAGAATGCCGATGATCATTTCTTCGTCATCTCCGGCGACAAGGCGCAGGATATCAAAAACAATATCAAACACGGCAAGGCGCCATGGCAGGGCAGCGGACGTGAATATCCCGAATATCGCGGCAAAACCCTCTCCATTCAGCGGAACTATCGGAACTCCAAGCCGATCAGTGATGCCATCGACCGTTATATTGCAGTGGCGCAGGAGCAGGGCAGGGCATTGGGGCTTGATGTTGCTGCCGATCCGGAGGCGTTCCTGCACGGAGAGGCCTATCGCCCGGGAAATCCGCCCTCGATTGTCGAACTCACGGAGTTCAGCAATGCGGGAGAAACAGCGGCCATTGCTTCGGCGGTGCGCCGTCTCATTGAGGAAAGAAATTTGCGCGAGACGGATATCGCCGTTCTTCTGTTCAATAAAAAAGGGTCGTACACGAAGCATGGATGGAAAGATCGGTACTACAACCTGGAAGCCGGAATCCGGAGCCACTTTGCAGAGGAGGGGTGGGAGACACCTGCGTTCCTGTATCGCGGCAAGTCCGACGGGGCGACCTACGGCGCGCGCCGCGGTGTCACAGTCGTCTCCATCGAAGGGGCACTGGGGCTTGATTTTCGTGGTGTTGTACTGGCAGGGCTGCGGCCTCTGGGCGCACATGATAAAGCAGGGTGCTTGTCCGAGTTTCAGGAAGCGTCGCCCGAGGAGCTGCCGCAAAAGTTGGAGGCGTATCAAAAATGCGTCAATCTGCTCTATACGGCGTGCACAAGGGCAAAAGACGAGCTGACCGTGATACTCTCTGCGCCTGAAGGCTCGTCTGTCTATATGGATCTATTGCGGCGCTCGCTGAGGGGTTGAAGCGTGCAGTTCGAGAAAGGGCATGGTGTTGCAGATGTCGGGCAACAGAGAAATTTTGGCAAAACATATTGTTGATCAATTTGTTCAGGCAATCTCCGGCACGGATCGGGAGCAGTGGGTGGGATGCAACCCCGAGGATTGTATCTTTGTTGGAAAGCTCTCTCCGCAGGGGACGATGGACAGTTTCTCCTCAAGCGTACAGATCAAGCAGCTTGGTGTTGACTTCCGTATTCCAAAGCAGGATATCGGACGGGCTGCTTTGCAGATATTTCCGCAGGGGCGCTTCTTTTTTCGGGTATTGCCGTCGCTGGTTCAGCAGCAGAAGGCCTTTCTGGATAACTTCAACGAGACATTTACCGCATCCTCCTATGATGATTTTTCAACACTTATGAAAGCCTTGGAATCAGGTGCGCTGACGGGAGAGATGCAGGCGCATCGCGTCCGCCTCCTGCCCGTTTATGAGTATATTGCCATTGACCGCCGTCAGGAGTCACTCGAAGTACGGCTCTCGGAGCTATACAATCCTGCGATGGATGCAGGGAGTGTGTCGCAGGATTCGCCCTTTTACGATGCGCTGCAGCGGCAGGTGGATGCGCTCTGCATGGAGGCGAAGGAACGCAAGGGCTTTATGCCGTGCCAGTTCCGTGACAAGGTAAAGCTGACAGATCTGCTCTCTGAGACTGCGTGGCAGACGTACATCGACAAACAATGCGCACATGAGGAGATCGATATGCTCCCGCGCTTTGACTATTGCCTGCGTGTGGCGCTCAAAGGACATGGGGATATGCTCTCGGTCAGAGTTGCACTGAGCAACGAAACGCCGTGGGAGGATGAAAGCGCCGGCTTTGGCATGGCTGAGTCGAAGGGGGATCGATACCGTATCCCCACACTCTTTCATGCAGGTCTGAAGGTGCGTTATATCAATACAGCACCTGTGCCGCTTACCTTGGACTATTTTGAAGATGACTATAAATATGATCCGCTCATCTACGCGCTTGGCAACAACTGCAATGCAGTTCATGATTCTCTGCGCAGCGAGCTCAAAACAACACAGGTGCCATATTTCATACAGAACCGTTTGAAGACCAATGACCGCATGGCGATCCGCTTTGTGGATCTGATCGATGAGCCTGTAAAAACCCTGCACGGAATCCATGACGAGATGCAGAAGGAGCTGCAGCGTTGGAGAGATGATTTTGCGCAGCGTAAAGATGCGCTCACAGAGACGGGGCGCAGACAGTTCGATGGCGAGATTGCAGGCTTTGCAATGGAGATCAGGCGCTTTGCACTGGGGCTTATGCTCATTGAGAATTACAATATGATGCGCGATGCCTTCTGCTACATGAACGAGGCGTTTTTGTCGGTGGCGAGGCACAAGGGGTATGACAGCTGGCGCCTGTTCCAGATTGTATTTATTGTCTCGTTGCTGTTGGATATTGCCGCGCATGAGCTGGAGCTCGATGAGGAGGTGCGCGCCAAGGCAAAGACGGACGCCGTTGATGTTCTGTATTTTCCGACCGGCGGCGGCAAGACGGAGGCCTTCCTGGGCGTTCTCGTGTTCAACCTGTTCTTTGACCGCATCCGTGGAAAGGAATGCGGTGTTACGGCGCTGCTGAAGTATCCGCTCCGCCTTCTCTCAGTGCAGCAGGTTCAGCGTGTTGCAAACATCCTTGCCGCTGCCGAGGGCATCCGCCGGAAAGAGGAATTGGGCGGCAGCCCCTTCAGTCTTGGATACTATGTCGGAGACGGCAATACGCCGAACCGGATTCGTCCGGAGGACGAAAAGCGCCTGCTGGAATCCTCGCAGGAAGAATTGGACGGAGCACACAGACTGCTCGATGTCTGTCCGTTCTGTGGTGGGGCAACGGTGCACGTTGTTTATGATACACAGGCGCATTCGCTCTTTCACGTATGCAACGGGGCGGCGTGTGCATCCGGCGGCAGGATCCCCCTCTATATGGTGGATCATGATATCTACCGCTATCTTCCGTCCGTCATCATCTCTACGGTAGACAAGCTCACTGCGCTTGGATTTAACGCGAACTTTCATAACTTCCTCTATGGTGTGGAGCGTGAATGCCCGCTGCACGGATATACGGCGCAGCGGAAATGTCTCGTTCCCGGCTGCACCTGCAGCGCGTCAGACTATCGTAAAGTATCCATGAAGGATCCGGCACCGACGCTGATGATTCAGGACGAGCTTCACCTCATTCGGGAATCTCTTGGCGCATACGATGCACATTATGAGACCCTGCTGGCATATTTTGTCGAGCATCTGTCCGGCTGCAACAGGGGGATCAAGGTGATCGGCGCGACGGCGACGATTTCCGCCTATGCGCAGCAAGTGCAGCATCTGTACTGCAAGGAGGCGATTCGCTTTCCCGCAGCCTCGCCTTATCTCGATCACAACTTTTACTCCTTTGTAGATCAGGAGGATATCAGCCGTATCATCATCGGCTACGCACCGTTCGGCAAGGCGGTTGTCAACAGTGTTGCATACTCCCTGCAATATCTGAAACGCATTGTATGGCACCTGTCCAAGCATCCGGAGGAGGTGCTGGCACTGTCGGGCTTCCGGGCAGAGGGCACCTATGTAGAGCAGCGCAGGGCGGTATATGAACTCCTCAATGACTACTGGATGATCTTGGAATACAACAATGTCAAACTGGAGAGCAATCGTGTCCTTCAGGCGCTCGAGGATCCGATCAACACGGAACTCGAGCAGGAGGGTGTCCAACCCCTCCTTGCGAAGAAGATGACGGGGGATGATTCCTTCCAGGAGGTACGCGAGACGCTCTCGTCGATCGAGCATGCGAAGGATATGCAGACGCTTGATTTCAATATGATTGCAGCGACGAGCATGATTTCGCACGGCGTGGATGCAGACCGGTTCAACCTCATGCTGTTCTACGGCATGCCCGGGAATACGGCAGAGTACATCCAGGCATACTCCCGTGTCGGGCGGAAACATACCGGCATCGTCATTGATATCATGCGTCCTTCGCGTGAAAAGGATCAGAGCTATCTGCGCAATTTCATGAAATTTCACGAATACAAGGATATTCTGGTCGACTCTGTTGCCATCAACCGTTGGGCGACAAAGGCGGTCACGCAGACGCTGCCCGGCATCGTATCGAGCCTGCTCCTCAACCACTATCGCTATCTCCTGCAAGACGCGCGGGGGATGGAGGATATATCGCAGTTTGGACAGCTCCAAACCGCAATTCGTGAGGAGCGGATCACGGCGGACGAAATCAAGGAACACGTCTATGGCATCTACCAATGTTCCGATCATCACGGAGCGGTCGGGACACTCTATCGGCAGACGATTGACCGCAGTGTTGACAGTCTCTTTGAGGCGCTCCGAAACGGTGCATTTGACAGAAAACTGTATATCACGCAGGCGTTTGAATCCTGCTACTTCAAGGTGATGCTCAGTCTGCGTGATACGGACAAGCAGCTCATAGTAGCGATGGAATAGGAGGAGAAGGATGGCTTCCAATCGGAATCATATGCGGCGGGGTGTGCATCAGGCGATGTATAAATATCTGCCCGGCTGCTGGGCGGATTTTACCATCGGCGGCGGTGCGAATTATGCAGTTCATGTGGAGCATTGGAACAGTATGCGCCTGGAGGGGATCAATCAGAAGCGCCTGCTGCGCGTGGTGAGTCAGCGCGTGCAGGCATTCCAAAATGCAAGCCCCATAGGCGCAGCTGCCATTGTGAACTTTGCCTCACGGATTGATGAGGAAAATTATTTCGTCCTCACGCCAAAGGTCAGCGAAACGGAACGTGCCATTGTCACCTCGGTGAATCCTCTGCTCTTTGTCTGCAGCGCCTGCGGCAAGGTGCACCGCTATCGGAATGCGGAGGAATTCCGTCGCAGAAGGGATGATCGGTGCAGCGCCTGCGGCAGGAACGTGAAGCAGCTGAAGCTGCTTGCCTTCTGCAAATGCGGTTATGCGGACGGGCTTCCCATGCCCAAATGCAAAGAGCATGGCAGCAAATATATCGTGCGGCGTTCCAGCGGCTTTGATTTTGTGTGCAGCCGATGCGGGAAGAAGGCGGGATTTGCCTTTTCATGCCCTGTGTGCAAGGAAAAACTCACCATCAAGCCGGCACTCGACTCGGCGCATTATTTCCCCTTCACATTGTCGCTGATCGACCTGCTCGATAAGCGCAAGGACAGCCTTCTGGATTCCGAGGATGATTGGCGCGGTGAGAAGGTGGTTCTCGCGCAATATTTCGGCTTCATCGGCGCGGAGGAGTATCAGAGCATCACGGATGCGGGCAAAATTCCGCAGAGCGAGGAGCTTGCGCAGCGGCTGGAAAAGGAGGCCGAAGATCTGCGCGGTATGGGGATACCGGAGGAGTTCGTCGCACAGATTCTGGAGGGGAAGCGCCGCAGCGATTCGAGCGGGAAGATCCTGCAGGCGGTGGAACGCGTGGGACAGGTTCTTTCGCTTTCTGCGGCAGAGGACATCACGCCGCTTGCAGAGGAGATTCTGGAGTACGATGAACTCGTCCGTGCCAAGGAGGTGATCTCGCTCTCTGAGGCGGAAATGGCTGCCGAGACGCTTCGGGATGGGATTCGCCCCGACTATACCACGCCTGCGGAGGAGATGGGATTCTCCCGCGTGCAGCTCTGCTCGGGCGTCCCCGTTGTCTTTGCTGCATACGGGTATACGCGCAAGGAGCGCGAGTGCTCTGCCGGCGTCAGGCTGCATGGGTTCCCGCAGGAGATGGAGAAGAAGAATATCTATGCGCACCGTCTGGAAACCGAGGGCATCCTGTTCGAGTTGGATCGCGCACGTGTACTCGACTGGATGCTGGAGAACAAGCAGATCCTGCCCGAGGATGCTCCGCGCGAGCGGAGCGAGGAGCGTCTGAAAATATGGTTCATGGATCATGTCCGCCTTGCCTACATTGAGCCGTTTACAGAGATTGATACATCCCGGCAGGACGGGACGATCACGAAGAGCGTATACACACTTCTGCACAGCATTTCCCACGCGCTCATATATGAGGCGGCAGAAATCTGCGGACTGGACAGGAGCTCGCTTGCGGAGTATCTGCTGCCGAATGTTCCGGCAGTCTTTATTTACTGCTCCAACACACAGGGGTTTCACATGGGCGCGCTCCACAGTGCGTTTCAGGGGCATTTTGACCGCTGGTTGCGGCGCGCACGTGAGCGCTCGGCGCACTGTATCTTTGATCCGGTCTGTATCGATCAGGAAAAGGCCTGCGCAGGCTGTCTCTTCCTCAACGAGGTATCCTGCCAGCATTTCAACAAGGATTTGGACAGAAGTTTTCTCTGCGGACGATTCGATCATGAGCAGCAGAACAAGCAATTCGGATTTTGGGAGGATAGATAATGGCTGTCATGCACCCCGCACAGCTTCCGCCGGGAAGTTGTACCTATTCGGAGGAGGTGTTTTATCGTGCGTGCAGAGAGCAGCTGCCGGAGAACTGTCATGTATTTCACTCCGTCCGCTGGTACACGACCAATCCTCAGGGGCGGCGGGAGGACAGCGAGTGCGACTTCCTGATTGTACACTCGAACTATGGGTTTCTCTGCATCGAGGTAAAAGGCGGCAGCGGGATGCGCATCGAAGACGGTTCGTGGTATCTTGCGGACAGCAGCGGCGAGCGCAGATTGAAACGCTCTCCCTATGCACAGGCCGAGGCAAGCATGTGGTTTTTCAAGCAATACTATGAAGAGGAGAGCGGCAGACAGTTTAACGGTGTCTTCGGCTCTGCGGCAGCGTTTCCCAACTATGTGATTCCCGCCGTCCTCCACGTCAGCGCGCCGCGGGAGACGAGCATCGATCTGGCGGATATGGGGAATCTGCGCAAGCGCATCACGGAGATCTTCCAGTACTTTCAGACAACGCGCACGAACGGCTTTCTGTCCGATCATACACGGAAACTCCTGCTTGCCCTGATCAATAAGAGAGTCGCCCTTTCTGTTTCGGCGGGCGCGCTGCTACGGGACAAGGATCGTGAATTCGCGCGCATGGATATCGTTCAGGATGCGGTTCTCGACCTCCTGGTGCATTATCCGCGCGCGTTTATTGTGGGTGGCGCAGGTACGGGAAAGACTTGGATCGGACTGAAGAAGATGCGCCGCTGTATTCTGGGCGGCGGACGCGCGCTGTATCTCTGCTACAACAGGGCGCTGGCAGAATATATATCCGGGATGCTTTCGGATGAGCGTGCCGCATGCCACACATTGGACTCCTTTGCGTTCTCCATCCTGAAGGAGCGGGCGGCAGAGGCTCCCGAGGTGAACGGCTGCAGAGAATACGGTGCGCTTCTTGGGGAATTGCCGGAGCTGCCCCGTTACGATCTTGTGGTGGTTGATGAGGCGCAGGACTTTACGGAGGACTGGGCGTACTGCGCCAATCTCCTGTGCAGGGAGGCGGGCTCACTGTATGTCCTTTACGATGCGGCGCAGAATCTGTTTGGGCGAAATTTTGGCAGCGAGTTCTATATTGATGGAGCGCCGTTTGTCCTGCGGTATAACATACGGAACACCGCCAGTATCTATTCGCACGCACAGGAACAAACGGGGCTTGGCATGGATACGGTTGCCAATGCGTTGGAAGGGGTTGCCCCTGAGTGCAGGCGGTTTTCGCGAAAGAGAGAGGCGATCCACTTCATCGACAGCACCATCCATAAATTGGTGAATAAAGAGGGGATTTCCCCGGAGAAGATCGTGCTTCTGAGCAACCGCAGGAAGGAAAAATCCATTCTGGTTGCCGTGGAGTCCGTCGGCGGACATCCGATCTGTGCGGATCGGGGGCTGACACAGGCGGAAGATATTGCATATCGTACCATACAGGGGTTCAAGGGGCTAGAGTCGGACATTGTGATTTATATCAATCATACATATAAAAATGAACCTCAAACCGACCGGCACCGCGCGATGCTGTATACGGCTGAGACGCGGGCACGCTTTTATCTGTATGTATTGAACTTCGAGGATACAGGAGTGACTGATGACGATGTATGAGTATTGTCCAGTTTTTGCACGTGAGACGGAGAATCGATGAAACGCAAGGTTCTGTTGATCGAGCCGGACTACAGGAATAAATATCCCCCCATGCCTCTGATGAAGCTGGCGACGTATTTTCGACGTCTGGGCGATGATGTGCGGTTCTTCAAGGGGGATTTGCGCGACTTTTCCGCAGAACTTCTCGCCGAGGAACTCTATGCACAGCTGGAAATGCCGGCGTTGGCGCCTCACTTCGAGCTGCTCAAAAAATATATCAAGACAGGACGGACTGCTGTCCTCGCAGAGCTCCCCTTTGCAGGGGACGAGGCTGCAACGGAGCTTGCCGGAGGCTATCATCGCCGCTATCGACGGAAGGACTATACGAAGTTCGATCTCGTTGCCGTGACGACGCTGTTTACGTTCTATTGGAGCAAGACCGTTGATACCATCAACTTCTGCAAACAATTCATGGCAGAGGGCGGTCGTTTGCTGGTCGGAGGAATCGCAGCGACAATCCTCCCGGAGTATATGAAGGCAGAAACAGGCATTGATCCGATTCAGGGGCTTCTGGATCGGCCGGGCATGATAGACCACGATAATGATGTCGTAATTGATGCCTTGCCGCTGGATTACTCCATTCTCGAGGAGATCGACTATGTCTATCCTGCGCAGGATGCCTATTTTGGATACATGACGCGAGGCTGTGTCCGAAATTGTCCCTTCTGCGCGGTCAAGACGCTGGAGCCGAAATATAAGGCATATCTTGGCATTGCAGAGCAGCTGTATTATACCGCAGAGCATTTTGGTGAGCGCCGGGATTTGCTGCTCATGGACAATAATGTGTTTGCCTCTCCTCGTTTTGCGGATATCGTGGATGAAATTTGCGCGCAGGGATTTCAGAAGGGGGCGTCGTATCTGTCACCAAGTCCGTATGATGTTGCTGTCCGAAATCTTCGGCGCGGGTATAATGTACGAGGGTATCTCAGAAAGGTACTCGCGCTCTATGAGCAGCTGGAACATCGGCTCGGGGAGGCGGAGGCGGCGTTTCGGGAGGCGCGGGAACAGGCTGGTCTCCTGTATCTGCATACGGCCTCTGCTGCGGCTGTACTTTCCTTTGACGATACGGCACGTCCTCTCTATGAAAAGTATTTCAAGCGGAAGCTGCGTCAGCGGTCTCTTGATTTTAATCAGGGGCTGGATGCACGCCTTGTGAATAGGGAAAAAATGGAGCGGCTTGCAAAGACCGCTATCCGTCCGCTGCGCATTGCGTTCGACCACTACGAGGAGCGGGAGGTCTATGTGCGGGCGATTGAAATGGCGGCAGCGTGTGGAATCCGACACATGTCAAACTATCTGCTCTATAACTACGAAGATCGCCCCGAAGAACTCTATGAGCGGATGCGGATCAATGTGGAACTGTGTGAGCAGCTGGATGTCCGCATCTACTCCTTCCCCATGAAATACCATCCGATTCGCGACCCGAATTACTTTCGCAATCGGGATTTTATTGGTACGTACTGGAATCGCAAATTCATCCGTGCCATTCAGGCCGTATTGAATGCCACAAAGGGGAAAATCGGACGCGGAAAATCCTTCTTTGAGGAAGCTTTTGGCAAGGATTTGGATGGTTTTTTTGATATTCTCTGGATGCCGGAGGCGTTTATTATTGAACGCTCTCGCTATAAGGATACGCTTACACGAGAATGGCGGGACGCCTTTCAGGGGCTTGGCAGAGCAGCGCGGTCGGAGGCGGAGCATATCATCGCACAGAATGATTTCTCGGAGGCTGTAGTGACGGCGGTGTGCCGAAAAGAAGTGAGGGCGGTTCTTCGTTACTATATGATTCCGAAAAAGCGAGGGTAATCTGAAGCGGGAGAATGCTTCAGATTACCCTCATTTTCTGATGTCCCCGCCGAGGAGGTCGAATGCCTCGTCCAGTATGGCACGCATATCCTTTACCTGTTCGGAGCGGAAGAGGTTCGCGCCGTCCATGATGACCTTCAGATGTGGCGAGCCGACGGCATCGAGATATTTCCGCGCCTTTGCAGGCGTACATACGATGTTGCTCGCCTCCGTCTCGACGCCGAGGATGACGTTGCTCTCCTCGGCGTAGCGGATGATGCGCTCTGTCGTCTGCATGAGGTCGTCCCATGCGCTGTCCTTCAGGTTGTCATCGTGCCACGTCCACTTGCTCTTCGGGTGCTTTGACCCCGTGCAGAGGGAGACGAGGGGGATGCCGAGCGCCGCCGCAGCACGGCACTGGGTACGGAACTCACGGCAGCCGCGCTCACGCGCCTCCTCGTCCGGGTCGATCATGTTGAACGTCCCCGATACCGCGTCGAGGGCGATGCCCTCCTCCACCGATATGCAGCGGATGCGTGCGATGTCCTCGTCGCGGTATTCCTCCGCCATCGTGGGGAGCCCCGCGTTCGAGAAGTTGAGCTGCGTGCGGCGGATACCGGCGGACTTCATGCGGCGATAGGTCTCGCGCAGGTCGTCGATCTCGTAGGTGCGTGAAAAAATACCGAGTTCCATCTCAGAGCGCTCCCTTCGCATCCTTCAGATCAACCCACTTGCCGCCGTTCTGGACGGACGCATAGGTTGCGATCAGCGCGCGCATGACCATCATGCCGTCGTCGGCGTTCGCCCCGATCATCGGCTTGCCGTCGAGGATCACATCGGCGAATTCCTCGATCTCGCGGCGGTAGGAGTGCCCGTCGTACGCAGCGGGCGAGAGGATCATGTCCGTCGCACGGTCGTAGCATTTCACATCGGCGGCGCGCAGCTCCCACGGATTGAAGATCTCGGCGAACACCGTTCCGTCCGAGCCATAGATCTCGCCGCCCTCGTGCCAGCGCTGTGCGATGGCGATGGAGAGGTCGAGGGTGCCGATGGCACCGTTTGCGAAGTCGCAGTCGATGAGCCACGAGTGGAGCGTGCCACTGTGGCGGTAGCGCGCCGACACGCGCGCAATGTCGCCCACGAGGTAGAGCGCCGTGTCGAAGAGATGGCTCCCGTGTCCGAGCAGGTAGTAGTGGTCGAGCACTGCCTTCGGGTTGCCCACCGGTTTTTTCGCGCTATCGCTCGCATAGAGCACGGGCATGCAGTTGTCCGTCAGTGTGTAGCGGCCGACCGAGTCGCAGTACCAGCCCTTGTAGGTCGTGATGTCGCCCATCTTCTCTGCGCAGAACTGTTTGGCATACTGCAACCCCTCGTCAAAGCGCTTCATATGGCCGATCTGGAGGACGCAGCCGCGCTCCTCCGCGAGTGCCTTGAGCTCAAGACATTCCTCGATGGAGACTCCCATCGGCTTTTCCAAAAACGGTCTCCCCGACGGTGACCTGCGACTCCACGTTATACCACCCGTCGAGGAAGAACATCTCCACGCGCGGATGTTTCTGCAGCGATTCGGCGACGAGGAAGCTGTTCGTGACCACGCGCAGCGGCATGGAGTGGGGGATGAGCGAGGCAAAGATCGTATTCGTCGTGCCGCCGTCAATCGCGATCAGCGAATCCGGCTGCAGGAGCTCGACCGCCTTCTTGGCGACGGCGTATTTCTCCTCGCGGTCGAGATGCTTGCGCTGCACGGTCGAGAGGATGCGCGTCTATTGGGCGCGATCTCCGCATTGGTGAGTGTGTTGCCGATATCCGTCTGCCCCTGCAGCATCGCCATGACCGCACTCTTGATGTCCGCGACGCGGTTGCCGTAGATGACCTGCACGTTGCGCCCCAGAATGCTGACGCCGGATGCCTGCAGATTTGCCTGAAATGCGTCCTTCTGCACGATGGAGGCGTCCTTGACATCCACGCGGAGGCGCGAGAAGCAGTTGTTCACGTTCTCGATGTTCGATGAGCCGCCGAGCGCCGCGATGATACCGCCAATCAGCTCCGTGTCGCTCATAGGGGCGCCGTCCACGCTCTCCGGTGCCGCGTCCTCACGGCCGGGCCTCTTGTAGTCGAATCTTTTGATGCCGAAGTAGAACAGGCAGTAGTTGATGACGAAGAAGACGGCGCCGATGGGCAGGAGAATCCACCAATCCGTGCGGTTCGGCAGAATGTTGAAGAAGAGATAGTCGAGCAGTCCGCCGGAGAACGAGAGGCCGAGGTGCGCCCCTGCCAGATTCATGACGGCGAATCCGAGTCCGGTCACAACGGCATACACGAGCCAGAGCCCCGGCGCAATGAAGATAAAGCTGAACTCGAGCGGCTCGGTGATGCCGCAGACTACGGAGGTGATCGCGCCGGACATCAGGATGCCCGCGACCCTTGCCCTGTTTTCGGGCTTTGCACAGTGATACATCGCGAGCGCGACTGCGGGCATGGAGAAGATCTTCAGCAGGAAGAGCCCGTTCATGAAATTGCCGACCGTGATGGGCACATTGTCCGCGAGCTGCGCAAAGAAGATGAGTTGGTCGCCGTGTACGATCTGCCCCGAGCGGTTCACGTACTCGCCCGCCTGCAGCCAGAATGTCGGCCACCAGACGTGGTTCATGCCGAACGGGATCGTGAGGCGCTCGACGAAGCCGAACATGAAGCCTGCGATGCCCGCATTGCTGTTCTGCAGGAAGATGGAGAGCGCGTCGATCTGCTCCTGAATCGGCGGCCAGATGATGCACATGACCGCACCCACGAAGAATGCGCTGAACGCGGAGATGATGGGGACGCGCCGCTTTCCTGCGAAAAATCCGAGGGACTGCGGCAGCTTCAATTAGGATATTATGCGTGTTTCTGCATGTTTTCGGATTTTTGCGTGTTTATCGAAAGAATGGCTGCATAAAGTTTTGTCTTGTGGGTCAGCTCCGTTTCAGTTCATGCTCTGATTATAAACACCTAAGATACAGGAAAACGACGCGTGTTTCTCGAATATAAACGAAGGGATATTCATCTGTCAAAAGGAGAAAATTATGGACAAGATGGGGTATGAACTGCTGGGCGATTCGTTTCGGAACAAGGGGACGGCGTTCAGCGCAGAGGAGCGCGCCGCATATGGGCTGACGGGGCTGCTGCCGCCGCACATCGACACGATCGAGGAGCAGGCGGAGCGCATCTATCAGCAGATGGAGCGCAAGAGTTCGGGGATCGAGAAGCGCCGCTTTCTCATGGAGGTATTCAACCGTAACCGCCGCCTTTTCTACTATGTATTCCGTCAGCACATCGTCGAGTTAATGCCGATCGTCTACGATCCCGTGATCGCGGAGAGCATTCAGCAGTACAGCGAGCAGTTCATCAATCCGCAGGAGACCGCCTATCTCTCCATCGACCGCCCCGAGGAGATCGAGGAGACACTGCGCGCGGCGGCGGGCGGGCGTGAGATCCGCCTGATCGTTGCAACGGATGCGGAGGGCATCCTCGGCATCGGCGACTGAGGGACGAACGGCGCGGACATCGCCGTCGGAAAATTGATGGTATATACAGCGGCGGCTGGGATCGACCCCGCGTCGGTGCTGCCCGTCATGCTCGATTGCGGGACGAACCGCGAGAGTCTGCTCCGCGACCCGCTCTATCTCGGCAATCGGCACGCGCGCGTGCGCGGCAAGGCGTATGATGATTTCATCGACAGCTTTGTGCAGACAGCGGAGCGGCTTTTCCCGCAACTCTACCTGCATTTTGAGGACTTCGGGCGGCCGAACGCCGCGCCTATCCTGCGCCGCTACCAAAAGACCTATCCCGTCTTCAACGACGACTGTCAGGGGACGGGCATCATCACGCTCGCGGGGTTGCTCGGCGCGATGAAGATCAACGGGCAGAGGCTCACGGAGCAGACCTATATGTGCTTCGGCGCGGGCACGGCGGGCGCGGGCATCACGGCGCGCATCTGCCGCGAGATGGTCGAGCAGGGGCTGAGTGAGGAGGAGGCGCGCGCGCGTTTCTACCTTGTGGATAGGCAGGGGCTGCTGTTTGACGATATGGGAGATCTGACGCCCGAGCAAAAGCCGTTTGCGCGCAGCCGCAGTGAGTTCGACCATGCGGACTCGCTGACGAGCCTGACCGCCGCCGTGATGGCAGTGAAGCCGACCATCCTCGTCGGCACGTCGACGATGCCGGGCGCGTTCACGGAGACCATCGTGCGTGCAATGGCATCGTGGTGTGACCATCCGATCATCTTCCCCCTGAGCAATCCGACGGAACTTGCCGAGGCGACGGCGGAGGATCTGATCCGCTGGTCGGACGGGCGCGCGATGGTCGCAACGGGCGTTCCACGTGATCCCGTGTCCTACCGTGGCACGACGTACGAGATCGGACAAGCGAACAACGCGCTCATCTACCCGGGGCTTGGGCTTGGAAGTATGGCGGTCGATGCACGGCTCGTCACAGATGAGATGATCTCCGCTGCGGCGCACGCGCTCGGCGCGTTCCTTACGCCCGAGGCAAAGGGTGCGGCGGTGATCCCGCCCGTTGCGCGTCTCACGGAGTTCTCCGCTGCCGTTGCGGTCGCCGTCGCCGAGTGCGCCGTGCGGCAGGGGCTGAACCGTCGCCCCGTTACAGATGTGAAAGCCGCTGTCGAGGCGATGGTCTGGAAGGCGGCGTACTAGAAGGGGGGCGCTGTATGCGATACGCCGCATACAAAAGCCTCCCCCGTTGCTGACCCGTCCAAGAAGCAAGTCCGAAAGGACGCAGCTGATTGGGCAACAGTTCGTATGAGAAAACGTTCCAAGAACACAAGCGTTAGCGAAGTGTGATTGGATGACGTTGACCGCCACGGGGGAGGGGAACTGCGCAAGCTGTGAAAGGGGCGCCTTGAACGCGTCGCTGTTTATTTCTCCATGCCAAACGAAAGCCGCACGAAGGTTAAATGCCTCCGTGCGGCTTTTTGTGTGGTGCGCCCGGCGGCGCACGTTTCTAACCGATGAAAGATCGGAGTCTGCCCGGTAGCGGGAAAGACATAGCCAAAGACAAGGGTGTTCGTCGCGAGGCGAAATCTGAAGGAAGTCGGCGGCAAACCTCTGGCCTGACGAACAGGAACCGCATAGGAGGCTATCGTTGGGGATAAGGCCGCCATCCAGGTCGAAGTCCCAAAGCTACACGGAACCAACGGTGGTAAATGCGGCAGGTAGATGGAGGGAAAGAAACGTGTGGTACCCGGGGAGGTCTGCATAAGACGCTCGGAAAAGGGCAACCACAGCCGCAAGGCTGTGCTGAATATGCAGAAGTCAGCAGAGGCCATAGTAGCCGAGAGGTGAA